>MWVV01000179.1_pt1 | contig 22820 bp, 20 predicted proteins | sample 1047281 | NCBI WGS metagenome assembly MWVV01 (sample SAMN06349986, study PRJNA376086) | soil metagenome | isolation source: PT-2 sample Antarctic (ecotone) soil | place: Antarctica | collected 2015-01-13 | reverse complement strand
CTAGTGGTATCGGTCCCGAAATTCTCTTTAACAACAACAGCCCAATCACATCGGCAGGCGGCAATTTAGTCGGCGATTCACCGGGCGATTCAACAAACACCGGAACTTTTGATATAGCTTATCAGCCGTCAGACAAACAAAATGTCAATCCCCTGCTCGGTCCTCTGCAAAATAACGGCGGACCAACTCCGACCCACGAACTTTTTGTAGGCAGCCCAGCGGTAGATGCCGGACTCAATACTTTGGCAAACTCTGCGGGGCTGACCACCGATCAACGCGGAACAGGTTTTCCGCGCATTCGTGATGGAAACGGCGATGGCTTGGCATTCGTGGACATCGGCGCATTTGAAAAACAGCTTGCTCCGACTGCTGCCAGCGTTTCGGTCAGCGGTCGCGTAACATCAACAAAAGGCGGCGGCATCAACAATGTACGCGTGACTATGACAAACTCAAACGGTGAAACGCGAACCGCTTTATCCAACCCGTTCGGCTATTATAGTTTCGCTGACGTTCCGGCGGGTGAAACTTACATCTTCAGCGTTTCCAGTAAACGCTACAATTTTAACCAAAGCACACAAGTTCTCACGATAGTTGATGAGCTAACGGAGGTGAATTTTGTGGCTGACAATAAAATTGTGGAGCAACTTTAACGGTTGATTGTTCTTTACAAAACGTGCCGCAGAATTAGTTATTGGATGTGAGGCGGAAATAGCAACTTTCTCATTCACGCGTGAATGAGAAAGTTGCTATTTCCGCCTCACACCAATCGGGGTGTTGATAACAAACTAAGCAAAAATGGCAATCGTTAAACGATTAAAACTACGGCGTTTTAGCTTCTACACTTGTAAAAATTTCAAAACAATTCGGGCGGCGCGTTTTGAAGCTCCGCCGTGTCCTAAAGTTTTGACAGTTTCACTTAATTTTTCGCGCACGTTTTGATTTGCCTCTTTTTCCAAAAGCCGAAAAAGTTCCGTGCTTAGGTTTTTCGGCGTGAAATCATCTTGAATTAATTCTTCGGCTAGTCTTTGTTGTGCAATCAGATTTATAAGACCGAAATGTTCGACCGTTATCAAGGGACGTAATAATTTATAATTAAAAACGGAAGTTTTATAAACAATTGCCATTGGTGTTCCGATAATTGCGGCTTCGAGCGTAGCTGTTCCGCTTGTTACGGCGGCAACATCAGAAGCGTTTAATACTTCGCGCGTTTCGTTTTGGACGGTTAACAGATTTTCGGGCAATCTTAGATTTTTTCGCTTTGCCTCGGCAATTGCCGTTTCAACTTCAGAGATTTTGCGCGTCGAAGACAAAGCAATTACAAATTGCAGGTCTGCATTTTTTCCAGCCATAAAACTCGCTGTTTCCAACAGAACAGGTAATATATGAATAATTTCTTTGTGGCGACTTCCTGGAAGAAGGGCAACAATCGGTTTTGAAGAATCGAGATTGTGTTTTGCGCAAAAATCTTCTTTTGAAACCTGGGATTTTACTTCGCCCGCGAGCGGATTACCGACATATTCAACGTGCGCGATTCCTTCGTTTTGATACCAATTTCTTTCAAACGGCAAAATCGTCAAAAGCAAATCAACATATTTTTCGATGATTTTTTTCCGGTATTTGCGCCATGCCCAAAGCTGCGGCGAAATATAATAAATAATTTTTAATCCGTTTTTCTTAAGAGTTTTGGCGAGCATCAAATTAAAATCGGGAAAATCAACCAAAATAACAGTATCGGGTTTCCGTTCAAGTGCTGTTTTTTTTAGAGTTTGAAACGCTTTCCAAAACATCGGCAAGGCGCGTACGATTTCAGGTAAACCGACAATTGATAAATCATCGGTGTTAATAATTGTCTCCACGCCGGCTTCGCGTAATTTTTCGGAGGTTGCGCCGAAAAACTCGAAATTTGTTTGGGGTGAAATCTCGCGCAGGGCTTTGACAAGTTTTGCGGCGTGAATATCGCCGGAAACTTCGCCGGCAACTATCATTATTTTGTAGCTTTGTCTCATCAATCAAAAAAGTGGCAAATAAAATAACTTTTTCTATTTACCACTTACAATTTAGCATTTACCACTAATAATTTTTTACCAAGTCAACCAATTTCAACAATTGGCGCATCAAAGCAGAAGTTTTTCAATATCCGAATAAATTTAAATTTTTATCAGTTGCTTGCAAGACACATCTTTTATCTTTAAAATGCAATGTTTTGTGCTTTCGGCTAAATTTATTTTTGTAATAACTTTTAGTTCTTAACTTATACGTTTATTTACGATTTTTGGAGGAGTTTGTGAAATTTCACATTTTCGTTTTATTGGCATTCATTTCCTTTTTCGGCAGTTTTACCTCGGTTTCGGCTCAGGCTGATTCGGTTATCGGACAAATCACTTCATCAGCGACAGAATCTTTTGCCGGCGGGATAAGCGGCGACGGTCGGCTGGTTGTATTTGAATCAACCGCAAATCTCGCAACGGAAAATCCGCGCAACGCGGACGGCAACCGTGAGATTTTTATTTTTGATTATGCCCAACGACGCATTTTTCAGATTACAGATACGAAAAGTTTGTTAGTAAATCCGAGCAATGCGGCAACATTTGCAAATACCAGAGTCATAATTTCAAATCTTCGTCCGGTTATGAGCAATGACGGTCGCTGGATTGCGTTCGGTTCAAATGCCAATTCTCTTTTACAGCCTTTACCGAATGTTACGCCGGGTAATTTCGACGCCAGTGCGCTGACCGACACTCAAGGCAGCAATGCGTTGTTACAAGATGGTAATACGGAAATTTGGATGTATCAAATTCCGGCTGTCGCGCCTGCTGATTTGTCTTCGGGCAGCGAAATTGCCATTACCGACCTGAGCGCTGGAACATTTCTTAGAGCGACAAACACTCCGCCCAGCTTTACCCCGACTCCCGGCTCAACTACAGCCGGACCAGTTATTGCCGATGATAATCGTGAAACAAGTATAAACGATAACGGAAATTATGTAGCCTTTACGTCAACACGCGATTTAGTAGCGGGCGGAAACGCTTCTCCTGATGCTAACGATGAAATTTTTACCTTTGTCCGCAATTCGAGTGTTGTCGTACAAGTTACGCGAACGACCCGCGGAACCGCTTCCGCGCCGACTTATAATCAAAGTCCGACAATTTCCGGTAACGGTTTAAGAGTAGCTTTTTTAAGCAATGCGGATAATCCGGTTATCGGAATGACGACCGGAAGCAATGCGGACAAAAATGTAGAAATTTTTTATACGGATTTAAATGCCGGCGGAAGTCCCGTTGCAACTTCAGCTACTAATAATGTTATCGGCAAACAAGTAACCGTAACCACACGCACCAATCCGGGCGACGTTGTAAATATTTTGGATTTAGGTAGAAGAATGAGCCGTGACGGACGCTTCATCGCTTTTGATTCTTATGCAGATAATCCAAATGGCGGGACAAATCAATCTTCTTTTGCACTTTACCTTTACGACGCTAATTTGAATACTTTTCGTCAAATCGGTTCACGAAGCGATGCTGACCCAACAGCTTCAGGCGGCGATGTAGCTCATTACCCGGGTTTTACAGACTATGACGCGAACGGAACGCCGCAAACTTTAGTTTTTGAAACTCGCTTGAATATCACAAATAACGGAACGGTTTCCGCCACTAATGATGCCGGTTTAAATCCAAATACGGCGCGTCCGGCGCAAATTTATTCGTATCCATTGATGGCTTCGCCCGCCGCAGCTACTTTCACAAGATTAACTCTTTTTCCGACCCCGAACTTTTTCCTGGCTTCGGCGCAACCTATTCCGAGCAATTCGTTAAGACGAATGACATTTACTTTGGGTTTGACAGAAATTGGCACAGGAAATTCTGATTTAGCCAATGAAGCATATTATTTTCTTTTACCCAACGTAACAACACAATCTCAGGCGACTGTGAGTTTTGCAACCGGCGCAAGCCGTCTTCCCGTTTCTCCTTCGCCAGTTCCGACGCCGACTGCTTCACCTAGTCCGACACCGCAAACTCCGCCTGCCGTACAAGGCGTTTCACCAGGAATGCTGGCAATTGCGAGTTTCACTGCCGGAACTAACCCGCCCGTTGTGGCGCAAACGGCTGTTGGCTCGCTGCAAAGAAGTTTTACTTTGCCGATTGAATTAAGCGGCATTACGGTAACTATAAACGGTGCTGCTGCCGGTTTGAAATCGGTCAGCCAGCAAGAAGTGGTTTTTGTTGTTCCGCCCGGACTTTCCGCCGGTAGTTCCAATGCAACTTCTTACCCGGTTGTTATCAACAACAATGGCACGGTTTTCAAAACAACGATAACAATCGTTCCGGCGCGACCCGATATTTTTACCTTTTCGCCCGTTCCGGCACCGCTTGGACGCGCTCGACTTTTTAACCTTACAAACCGCGTTCAAACAACCGAACCTTTTGCCGTGACAACTTTTAGATATCGCGGTGGAAGACGAGTTCCAACTGTCTTAAGGCTCTATTTAACGGGTGTTGCGAATTTGGCTAGCACCGTGATTACGATTAGAATTGGAAACCGCACAATATCAGGCGCTTCGATTTTAACTAATGCCGTATTGCGTGAACCCGGCGTTTATACAATTGATTTTACGCTCCCGCCCGAATTAAATGGCGCGGGCGACGTTCCGGTAATTGTTTCCGTAACCATAAACGGCGTAACATATCAGAGCCGTCTTGATGATACAGCGCCCAGGACCCGAATTTTGTAAAGCTGTAAGTTACGAATTTAAGCAATGACTCGATAGATTAATTCAAAATTACTCGGTCATTGCTTTTTTCTGTTTCTTGCTTAACCTCGTGCGTTATACTATTCTTAACTTAAAGTTTTTCGTTAAATTATATTTATTTAGTTATTTAAACCTTTTAGAAGATCTTCTTTTCATTTCTTTATTAGGAGTTTATTAAAAAATTTATGACAACAAAAGATGTTACTACAACTCGAATTGCGTCCAAAGTGTGGCATAACGGGAAGGTTATTGATTGGAAAGATGCCCGCGTTCACGTAATGACACATGCCATTCATTACGGCTCGAGCGTTTTTGAAGGCATTCGCGCTTACGAAACACAGCACGGCACGGCGGTTTTCCGGCTCACCGAACATATTCAGCGTCTATTGAATTCGGCAAAAGTTTATCGAATGGACGCGAAATTCAAACGAGATGAATTTTGTCAGGCAGCGGTTGATTTGGTTCGAGACAGCGGTTTGGAGGCGTGTTATATTCGCCCGATTATCTTTCGCGGATTAAATGAAGAAAAACCTGCTTTCGGCGTCAATCCTTTTCCCAACCCGATTGAGTCTTACATTGCCGTGTGGGATTGGGGAAAATACTTGGGCGAGGAAGCCCTAGAAAGCGGTGTTGACGTGTGCGTTTCAAGTTGGACGCGCATTACATCCAATTCGCTTCCGGCAGTTGCAAAGGCGGGCGCGAATTATATGAATTCGCAGCTTATTAAAATGGAAGCGCTCTTGGGCGGATTTAGTGAAGGAATCGCGCTTGACGATAGAGGTTATGTTTCGGAAGGTTCAGGGGAAAATTTGTTTCTCGTTAATAACGGAAGGTTAATCACGCCGCCACTAGGCGCTTCTATTCTTCCCGGAATTACGCGCGATTCGGTTATTAAGATCGCCCGCGAGCTTGGTATCGAAGTTGAAGAAACCACCATTCAGCGCGCCGCGCTTTATCTCACCGATGAACTCTTTTTCACCGGAACCGCCGCCGAAATCACCCCGATTCGCTCTGTTGATCGCATCACGGTCGGCGAAGGCAAGCGCGGCGAAATCACGAAAAAATTGCAGGATGAATTTTTCAAAATCATCCGCGCCGAACGTCCCGCGCCCGACAATGCGCCGTGGCTTACTTTTGTGAATGAGGCGAAAGAAAAAAAAACAGCAACGGGCGTGAGTGGTAATTAAGAAATTATTCTAAAGCGGGGAAAGATTATAGCCACGAATAATACGAAAACACGAATTTTATTTTCTAATTCGTGTTTTCGTGTTATTCGTGGCTAATTTAATTTTAGATTTACTAAACCAGGTGAGTGACCGAAACGTCCAGCGAAAGTTGTCGGGAAAAAGTTTCATTCTCGAAATCACGGTGTTCGTTTGCGGTGCGTTGGTGATGATTTACGAAATTATCGGCTCGCGCCTGCTCGCACCCTACATCGGCGCATCAACTTATGTTTGGACAAGTCTTATCGGGGTTATTTTGGGAGCTTTAAGTCTCGGTTACTGGCTCGGCGGAAAATGGGCAGATAGGCAGCCGGACATTAAAATTTTGGCTTTTGTAATTTTTCTGGCTGGCGGCTTGGTTTCGATAACGATTCTGCTCAAAGATTTAGTTTTATCGTTAATCGCGGAAAGCTCCGCCGGACTTGAAATCAAATCTCTTCTCGCCGCGCTTTTGCTTTTCGCTCCCGCCAGTGTTTTATTAGGCTTCGTTACGCCTTATGCCGTTAAATTGAAAATCTCTTCTCTGGAAGATTCAGGGAAAATTGTTGGAAAACTTTACGCTATTTCAACTATCGGAAGTATTTTGGGAACTTTTTTAGCCGGCTTTTTTCTGATTCCGTTTGTTGGAAGCACCAAAACGCTTTATCTTATCGGCGCCAGTCTTATCGGGTTATCAATTTTGCTCGTTCCCTTTGCTCTCAAATTAATCAATTTAATGATTTTGATTGTATTCGCGTTGGGAGTTGGATTAAGCGAGCTTAGAATTTATTACCTGCACAAAACCAGTGATTTATATGACATTGACACGGAATACAGCCGCGTTCAAGTTTTTCAAACCGTTGAGCCGAAAAGCGGCAAAAAAATTCGCGCAATGGCAACCGACCCATATTTTATTCAAACCGGAATTTTTTTAGACAGCGACCAACTCGTTTTCCAATACGCCAAATATTATCACCTTTTGCGGTATTTTAAGGCTGACTTTAAGGAAACTTTGATGATTGGCGGCGCAGGTTATTCGTTTCCGAAAGATTATTTACAAAAATATCCAAATGCGAAAATGGATGTTGTAGAAATTGACCCGCAAATGACGGAAATTGCCCGCCGATTTTTTCGTCTCGAAACAAATCCGCGCTTAAATATAATTCACCAGGACGGCAGAATTTTCTTAAACCAAGCGGACGCCGGAAAATATGATGCGGTTTTAATGGACGCTTTCGGGTCACTTTTTAGTGTTCCGTTTCAACTGACAACACTTGAAGCCGTCGGACAAATAAACCGTGTTTTAAAAGATGACGGCGTAGTTATTTTCAATCTCGGCGCGGCAATCAAAGGCGATGCCAGCCGGTTTCTCCAAGCCGAATTTAAAACTTATCGACAAGTTTTCCCGCATGTTTATTTGTTCAAAGTCAATGCCGATTACCGGGACGAACAACTGCAAAATTTAATAATTGTCGCCTGCAAAAAGGAAAACTCCGCGCAGTTGGTAAGCAACGACGCAGAAATTTCTAATCTCTTACAACACCTTTACGAAAAAATACCTGAAACGGAAATTAATATTTTGACCGATGACCTCGCGCCGGTTGAATATTACAATTCATCGGGACAAAGTTCATACAAGGCAAAAAATTAACGAAAAGGCTGTCCGAATTGTTCCGTTCCGAACGCGCCGATCCCATTCAGACGGAAACTAAAGACAATACGATTTTCGCGCCGGGCGCCGACGTTAAAATTATAGTATTGCAAGGTTACGGAGCAGCAATCAAAAGCGTAGCCAACCGTGGCGAGCGAGCTGATAAGCGGTGTAGTTTTCAAGGCGCGGCGATTTTCAAAATCAAAAAATAAAGATGTTCCGCCGTAAAGCCCGCGGTCACGATTGCCGATAAAAACCGAAGGACTCCACTGCGAGCCGCGCAAAGTTCCCGCTTCCTTGCCAAATTGATTGTTGAATTTCTGCAAAGAAGGAACCAGCGAAACGGCGCGTGTATAATAAAACGTCTGAAAAACCTTCAAAAGTTTAGTGTCATATCCGACTGTCGCCGAAATGTCGCGTAAACCGTCGCCTTGAAATCCCAAATCCGTTCTGGTATTAACAAAAACCGTCCTACGCGGGCGATATGTCGCGTCAATATTCATCGGTGAGAATCTGCGCGGAATGCCGCCGAATGTGTAAAAAGAAAGGTTTGTAATTGGCGCAATTTGGTTGCGTCTGCCGGGTACGAGCGCACCACTGAAATATGGGTCGAAAAAGTATTTTCCGCGCACCGTTAAAGTGAAAATCTCATACGGCTGAATTGATAAAGGGTTTTTTTGAGCGTCGGGTTTTTCGCGTAAAAGTTTTTGCGCTTCGTCGGTTACGGCTTCCGTGTATTTGCGTGTATAAAAACGATTGGTAATCCCGTATTCAATTTCATTCGTATCGGTTTGCGTGTCCGAATAATCAAAGCGAATGATTTTGTTGAAATTGTTGACGCCTTTGACCAGACGATACGTTAAAAACGGCTCGATAATGTGGCGAAAGCGAAAAGCGCCGCTATTGCGAAAGTAATTTTTCGCCAGCGCGACGGGTTGCAAATCAAGTTCAAGCTCACCGTATTTGCGCGTAATATTTTGACCCGTTACTTGACGCATATCGTTAAAAGAGCTTGAGTAATGGGTAACGCGCGTTGCGGCTGTGGCAGTTAAGGAAAAATATTTGAAATTAAACGGAACGGAAATCTGCGGATGAACATCGAAACGAAATCCGAGCGCCGGCGTCAAAACCGGATCATTTCCCGCCGCTTGCCTGTAAAGCGAAAGGCTGTCAACTCTTTCTTTTCTGCTAATTCCTTCAGCGCTTGTTTTAAAGGAAAAATAAGCGTCCTTCCAAAACCGTAGAGAAGACGGGCGCTTTTCAAAATTAATGCTTGGCAGATTGCGCGTGTTGATTCGCACATTTGGAATTGAAATTACCTGAGAACGCGCTAAAAGATTTAAAGTATAATTATTCCAGCTTTTGTTGACATAAACCTGAGAGACTTCAATCGGTGAAATAATCTGCTGAATTCCGTCGGAAAAAACTTGCCGAAAGGCAAGATTCGAAGTCAGGCGAACATCAGCAACCGCTGTAAAACCGTTCGGAAAATAATGAACGCCTTCGGCATAAAACGAGCTTCCGCCCTGGTCTGGATGTGATGCGTCTTTTTTGTGTCCGAAAACACGGTCTTTGACGCCATAAAATCCAAAGTTGAAATATGAGCGCGAATTAGCGCGTGTTCGCATATCAAAACCGAAACCAACTCCGCGCGAGCCGTATAAATCAGTGCGAAATGTAATGTCTGCAGAACGTCCTAGCGTTTGGTAATACGCCGTTGAAAGACGAAAGCCTTTATTGGAAGAAGACCCAAAGGTCGGCGTTAGAAAACCGGAGCTTCGATCGCGCTTTTTTATCGGAATCGAAGCGTAGGGCAGAGGAATTATGGGAACATCTTTAATGCGAAATTTAGCATTCTTCAATTTTACTTTGTCATTTGCCTTTATTCTCGCTTCGTCCGCTGTAAAACTCCATTTTGGTATGGTTTCCTCGCAGGCAGTAAACTTACCTTTTTCCACTAAAACTTCATCTTCTGCGATACGTTCGACGCGGTCGGCGGTAAAATAGACGATAGTTCCGTCATTTGTTTGATTGGTAAAGCCGGTTGAATTTTCAAAATGTCCCAACTTGGTTCGGATATTAAATTCGCCTTTCGTTCCCGTCAGGCGTTGGTCATCGCCCTGGTCGAAAACAACGCTGCCTTCGGCAACAAAACGACCTTCGGCTTCATAATAAGTAATTTTGTCGGCTTGCAGACGATAATTCCCGTAATGCACGTCAACATTACCCGAATGCACGACAATTCTTTTCCCCTCTTCGCCTTCTCCGATTTCTCTGTCTGAAATAACCTCCACTTCATCGTCGGCGATTTGCGGTTTACTGCCCGATTCCTGCTTTTTTTTCGGCGGTTTAATATCTTTTTCAGGCGCGATAGGATTGACGTTTGGCATATCGGTTATCGGATTGGAAACCTGTCTATCCACCGGATTTGTCTGCTGCGCGTTTGCCAAAGACAAAAACAAAAAGGTGATTAAAAGGAAAGATTTTAAAGAATTACGAAGGCGCATTAAAATTAATAAGAGAGTAGATTCGATGCTATCACGTATTCGATGAAAAATTAAAAATGTAAAATGTAAAATGATAATTCGTGATTTAAATTTTACATTTTCAATTTTTGAGTTTTAATTTTCAATTTTCAAATATGAAGTCAAAAGTGTTAGTTGTTGAAGACGAAGAATTGATGCGCACAATCTTGCGACAGTTGCTCGAAGATGAAGGCTATCAGGTTTTAAGCGCCGACAGCGCGGAAAACGCTTTAGAGATTTTTTCCTCAAACGATGTCGCCATTACTTTGACCGACATAAAAATGGCGGGAATGGACGGCTTGCAGCTTCTTGACCAAATAAAGACAATAGACGACGAAGCGATTGTCATAATTATGACTGCTTATTCTTCGGTTGATTCCGCTATTTCAGCGCTTCGCAAAGGCGCGTATGATTATATTACCAAGCCTTTTGTTAATGAAGATTTGCTGCAAACAGTCAAAAATGCGATTCACACGAAAGAACTTTTTCGGGAAAATCGTAACTTGCGCCGCGAACTCAACAAGCGTTATAGTTTTTCGGAAATTATCGGCACCAGCGAATCTCTTCAGGAAGTTTTTCGTCTGGTCGAGAAAGTTTCCGATACGAATGCCGGCATTTTGATTCAAGGCGAAAGCGGCACAGGAAAAGAATTGATTGCCCGCTCGATACATTTTAACAGCCGCCGCTCAATGAAACCTTTCTTAGCAATAAATTGCGGCGCTTTGCCTGAAAGCCTTTTGGAAAGCGAGCTTTTCGGACACGCCAAAGGTTCTTTTACAGGGGCGATCGCTGATAAAAAAGGACTCTTTCGTTCTGCTGACGGAGGAACTTTGCTTTTGGACGAAATCGCCGAAATGCCGCAACAATTACAGGTAAAACTTCTCCGCGCCTTGCAGGAACATGAAGTCACGCCGATCGGCTCCAGCGCGGCGGTGAAATTCGACGCACGGATTATAGCCGCGACCAATAAAAATCTCGAAAATGAAGTTGCCGAAAATCGCTTTCGCGAAGATTTATTTTATCGCCTAAATGTTATTGAAATTTCTCTGCCTTCGCTCCGTGAACGGCGCGAAGATATTCCGCTTCTCGTCAAACATTTCATTTCGAAATTTGCGCGTGAGCAAAACATTGCCGAAAAAGCGACTACGAAAGAGGCAATGTCGGCGCTTGTCAATTTTAATTGGCAAGGCAACGTCCGCGAGCTGCAAAACGCTATACAACGAGCCTTTATTTTGAGCGGCGAAGAAATTAATTTTGATAATCTGCCGACGAAAATCAAAAACGTCAGTGAAAATTTTTTCGAAATGCGCGACCCGGAAGGTTTGCGTCCGACATTAGAGGAAATGGAAAGGCGTTATATTACGGACGTGCTGAAGACAGTCGGCGAAGACAAAAATGCTGCCTCTGAAATTTTAGGCATTGATTTATCAACACTTTACCGAAAATTAAAACGCTATGAAGAGATTTAAATTTTAAAATTTTTAAAAGCTGCAGTTTTCTACAATTATAAAGATGTTAGCTCGAGAACAAAAAAATCCGTATCTGAAATGCGCGTGATTTTTCCATTACTAAAAGGCGGTTGAAGAAATTCGTTGGCGGCATACTCAGTTCCTTTTAATGTTTCATCACCGGAAAGCTGGCTTTGCGCGACGAGTTCGGCTGGAAACCAATTTTCGGCGTCAATTTCCGCTCCAACAGGAGGTTTATACTTTTCGGCTTGGGCAACAATTTGATTTGCGCCCTGCGCAGAAAATTTCAGCACAGCTATGAGTTTTTTTTCGTCTGTCGCCGGCACCGTTTTACCGTCCTTGTCGGTGTTTGAGTTAATTTCCTTGTAAATAACTTCTTCAGGGGTTAACGGCAGATTGATTATTTTGGAAAGTTCGACTACATCGTCTTTCGGTAAGTTTACATTGACGCTTTCGGCGTTTAACCCGCTTGTTTCCGTTGCCTTTGACTGCGGGCTTATGTTTTTGTTTTCATTCGCTCCGCAGCCGCTAAAGAAAAAAACGCTAATTAAAAAAACATAAATATATTTTGTCTGTGCAATTTTCATCTCGTCATTGTAAAAATAATAAACGGGGAATGCAATTTTTCAATTCGTCCTTTGTCCTTTACCGGTCGTCCGTTGTAAATTATTTTAACCTAAAATCTTAAATTAAAAATTCAAATAAATGCTGCTTTTACAACGCATCCACGCCTTTATCATCCGCGATTTTCAACTCGCCATTTCTTACCGCGCCGAGTTTTTTATCAAAATTTTGTGGATTTTAGGCATTGTGACAACATTCTTTTTTATTTCGCGTATTTTTGCAGGCTTTCCGCTTGCTCAATACGAACAGTGGCAAAATCCTTTGACAGCTTGGTTGACCGGAATGGCAATGCTTAATTATTTTATGTCTGGATTTTCAGCCCTTGCCAACGCAATCCGGCAAGAACAAATGCAAGGCACGCTCGAAAGCGTTTTACTGACGCCGATAAACGTTCCGACCGTCATTGTTTCAAGTTCTGCTTGGTCATATGTCGAAGCAACATTTAATTCTTTTCTGTATCTTTTCTTCGGCTGGCTTTTTTTTAACGTTCAATATCGAGGCAATTTTCTTCTCGCGCTTCTATTTTTAGTTTTAACGACCTTAACCTTAGCTTGTATCGGCATTCTTTCCGCAAGTTTTGCGATGGTTTTTAAACGCGGCGATCCATTTGCGATTTTGCTTGGCGCCGGAACAGCTCTTTTTTCCGGAGTTTTTTTTCCAAAAGAAATGCTGCAAGAATCCTTAGGTGAAACTGGCGGAAAAGCGCTTTCTTTCATCAATCCTTCAACTCACGGACTCGACGGAATTCGGGCGGTTTTGATTCAAGGCAAAACCTTAAGCCAAGTCGAAACACCGCTTTTCACGCTTTTGATTTTCCTTGCCGTTCTGCTTCCCTTTTCGTTATGGATTTTCGGTCGCTCCATCAAACGCGCCAAACGCGAAGGCAGTTTGATTCAATATTAAGAAGTGGAAAAGGAAATTGGTGAATAATGCGGGGAGAGAGAGAATTTCTATTCTCTCCATTTTTCGATTTCCGCCGCACAACTTATCACCAATTGATTTAAACCGAGTTCGTTGAAGGCATTGTCAATAAAGACCCAACAAGTTTTTATGACAAGTCCTCTGCCTTCAAACCTACCGCTTATCGTAGAGCTTTCTCGGAATCAAGTAATCAGGCAACATTTTTTGAACCATACAACGACAGCATTTTAATGGCGCTCCAAAAGGGAAAAGTCATATCAATACAAAAACATTAATGTTTCCACAGCCGTTCTTTGCCACTTTCACTTTACTACATTAAAATCAAAAGAAAGTGTTGTTACTAAAATTCAAGAAAAAATATGACCGAAACAAAAGAAGTATTGAGCGAGAAAAAAGCTGAAGTCGAGCGCTGGGAATTTGAAACTTTGCAGAAAGTTTTAGACAAAACGCCGGAGCGCAAAGCAAAATTTGAAGGAGTGTCCTTAGAACCCGTCGAGCGACTTTACACCAAAGCCGACACCGAAAACATTAGCGAAATCGGTTTTCCCGGCGAATTTCCCTACAAGCGCGGCATTCATCCGACAGGCTATCGCGGACGTCTTTGGACGATGCGCCAGTTTGCCGGGTTTTCTTCGCCCGAAGAAACAAACAAACGCTTCAAATATCTGATGTTGCAAGGTCAAACAGGGCTTTCAGTCGCCTACGATTTGCCCGCGCTGATGGGCTTAGACGCCGACTCGCCTTTGAGCGAAGGCGAAGTCGGCAAATGCGGCGTTGCCGTGTCGAGTTTCGCCGACTTTGAAGCATTGTTTGACGGGATTCCGCTCGACCAAGTGACTGTTTCGCAAACTATCAACGCACCTGCTTCAATTTTTCTGGCGTTTTATCTGGCTTTAGCCGAAAAACAGGGCGCGGATTTCAACAAAATTTCCGGCACGCTGCAAAATGATATTTTGAAGGAATACATCGCGCAGAAAGAATGGATTTATCCAATCAAACCTGCGATGAAACTCGTAATTGATACTTTTGAATACTGCCTCAAGCACGTTCCTAAATACAATCCGATTTCCGTTTCGGGTTATCATATTCGGGAAGCGGGCGCGACGGCTTTGCAGGAGTTGGCTTTCACTTTGCGCGACGGCGTGGAATATGTGCAATACGGTGTCGAACGCGGTTTGGACGTTGACGAATTCGTGCCCCGCATTTCATTTTTCTTTAACGCGCACAACGATTTCTTTGAAGAGATTGCCAAATATCGTGCGGCTCGCGTTGTCTGGGCAAAAACGATGAAAGAGCGTTTCGGCGCGAAAAACCCGCGCACGATGCAGCTTCGCTTTCACACGCAAACGGCTGGCGTTTCACTAACCGTTCAGCAGCCCCTGAATAATATCGCTCGCGTGGCGATTCAAGCACTCGCTGGAGTTTTGGGCGGAACTCAATCCCTCCACACAGACGCTTATGATGAAGCATTAGCTTTACCGACCGACCAAGCGGCTTTAATCGCATTGCGAACACAGCAAATCATCGCCGAAGAAACCGGCGTCGTGAACACAATTGACCCGCTTGGTGGAAGTTGGTATTTGGAAAGTTTGACGCAAAAAATGGTTGACGGATGTTTCGATTATTTTGACAAAATTGACGGTTTTGGCGGAATGGTCGAAGCGGTCGAAGCTGGATTTCCGCAGCGCGAAATTCAGGAATCGGCGTATCAATATCAAAAAGCTGTTGAACGCAATGAGCAAACAATCGTTGGCGTAAACAAATACCAGATGGAAGATGAGTTTTCCAAAATCGAAATTTTGCAGATTGACGAAAACGTGCGCGAACATCAGCTTTCACGTCTTCAAGAAACAAAACGAACGCGCGACAGTGGCGCAGTTGCAAATGCTTTGGAGAGATTAAAACGCGCCGCGCAATCTAACGAAAATACAATGCCCGCGACGATTGAAGCTGTTAAAGCATACGCAACAGTTGAAGAAATTTCCGTTGCCTTGCGTGATGTTTTCGGCGTTTATGAAGAACCTGCTTTTTGATTGAGATGATAGATTTTAAGATTCTCGGCGAAATCACGAAAATTGATATTATTGCTGTGGGAAATCGGATTCGTGATTTAGGTCGATTGAATCGAACATACGGCAAAGGTCGTTGGCGAAAATTGAAAGGTCAAGCGCTTGTTGAATTGCCGAGTGGAAGAATTCGTTTAGCTGAAATTCATTGGTATGAAGCCCACGGCGTCGGCAAAAAAGACTTTAAAATCAAATTGCCGTTTTTGGATTGATTATGAAACAAGAAACTGAATTTGTAGTTTGCATTAATAATAAAGGTTATGAAGCATCGCTGGAGTTCGGCAAGATTTATCAAGCCATTTCCGACGAAGAAGCCAAAGCCGAAGGTCTTTTACGCATAATAGACGAGAGCGGCGAAGATTATGCTTTTTCCGCTGTAAGATTTTATGCGATTGCTCTGCCGCGAAAGCTCGAATCGGTTTTACTAGCCGCGTGACGGGTTTATTTACATTTGGTTTCTTTTGCGGCGAATTCACGATGCGCCCGTGCGCGGCGAAAACTATTTCAAAGCCGAAATTGAAACCGGTCGCGTCGGGCGAGAACAATCAGCAAACCGTATTGAGTTTGATTGAATCAAACGAATTGAGATGTTAAATCCGACCGTCATTGCAATTCCTGTTTTCGCGCTTCTGATTGCAATTGAAGCGTGGCTCGTCATTCGCGAGAACCGAGAGAATTTTGACCGCAAAGACACTTGGACAAATATTTTTATCGGTTTTATGAGCGTTGCCTGGGGCGCGGTTTTCGGAATTTTCACGAGTATACTTTACTACTCGGTTTTTGAGTTTGCGCCTTTCAAGATGCCGATGAACGCATGGTGGGCTTGGACTTTACTTTTATTTGTTGACGATTTTGCATATTACTGGTTTCATCGCTTCAGCCACGAGATTCGTTTTTTCTGGAACTTCCACGTCGTTCATCACTCTTCAAATCAATACAATTTGAGCGTCGCCGTACGTCAAAGCTGGTTTAGCGGCATCGCGCATTGGATTTTTTATGTTCCGGTAGCGTTTCTGGGTTTTCCGTTATGGGCTTTTGTTACAATGCACGGCTTGAATTTGATTTATCAATTCTGGATTCACACAAAACTCGTCGGTAAAATCGGATTTCTTGAAAAAATTCTCAATACGCCCTCGCATCACCGCGTTCATCACGGAGTTAATAATCCGTATTTAGACAAAAATTACGCGGGAATTTTTATTATTTGGGATAAAATGTTCGGAACATTTGTTGAAGAAACCGAAACGCCGCGCTATGGAATTATAAAGCCATTGACGACGCATAATCCGCTTTGGATAAACACGCATGGTTGGTTTGAAATGTTTGCGGCGATGAAACAACAGAAAACCTTTCGCAACAAACTGCGTTGCGTCTTCGGCTCACCTGATATGAACTTTTGATGTTTATGAAAACAAAAACTTTTTTCCTTATATCTTTTCTCGCCTTCAATTTCTTTTTCTCGCAAAATGCTTTCGCTCAAATAGTAACCGTTACACCGAAAAAAGTTATTTACAAACGTCCGAAACCGTTTACCGAATATAAAAAAAGTTTTGCGGTTATTTACCCGATTGTAAAAGGCTTGAATCTAAATTTGAAGAAAAAAGTTGAAACTGCAATCAGCTATCAAAAAATTTTCAATTTTAATCTCAAGAAAGAAACCAACGAAATTCATTGGCTCGAAGAAGCGAGCTTTAAAGTTAATTACAATAAAAATGGTATTTTAGGTATTTTGCTGACGATGACCGGTTTAGGCGCATATGAGTCCGTTTATGAAAAATCAGTCGTCGTTAATCTAAAGACGGGCGATAGAATCAAGCCGCCGGACGCTTTTGTAAAACTCAACGAACTTGCCGCGCTCTGCAAAAAGGCACAGCAAAATGAAATAAAAAAATCGCTCGTTGAAATAAAAAAAGAAAACCCCGATGAAGAAAATCCCGAAAACCTTTTTGAAAACGCCGATTTTACCGTCAAAAATTTAGATGAATTTTCTGTCAGCGATAAAGGAGTTGCGTTTTTATACGATTACGGCTTTCCGCACGTTATTAAAGCGTTGCAGCCCGAAGGAAAATACTTTTTCAGTTGGGCGCAGTTGAAACCTTTTGTCAAACGCAGCAGCTCATTTGGGAAATTTGTTCGCTGACCTTTGTATGAAAAGAATTTTTCTATTTGCGGTTTTCTTATTTTTATCAATTGTTTTTTCGGCAAACAATTCGCTTTCACAGCCGAAAAGCGCCGTTGTTACTTCAAAAAAAGTAGAATACAGGCGTCCAGATTTTAACCCAAGCGAATTCAAATCAACTTTTACGGTTGTTTATCCGCGCGTTAAAGTTTCGGCAAATCGAGCCATCGAGCGGAAAATTCAGAAAGCAATTAATTACGAAAACAATTTTGAGGTTTCCATACAGAAAAATCGTCTGGCGGAAGAAACCGACCTGACCAGCCTTGATTATAGAATCGTCTACAACAAACGCGGTTTCTTGGATGTTATTTTATTTATGGAAACGCTCGGAGCGTATTCTTGGACGACCAAGAAGGAAATTATTTTCGACTTAAAAACCGGAAACATTGCCAAAGCGGAAAACTGTTTTGTCGAATCTTCGCTCAACCGATTAGCCAAACGAGTTGCGCTAAAATTGAGAGCCGAAATTGAACGAGCCAAACATGAATACGGCGGATTTCCACCCGAATCCGAAAACGCTCGGTTCGAACGGGAAAATCTTGACGATTTTTCCATCGGCAACAAAGGCATAACTTTTCATTTTGACTACGGCTTTAACTATGCCAGTCTGGTCTTACAGCCGAAAGGCGAATTCTTTTTCAGTTGGAAGCAAATCAGACCATTCGTGCGGCGCGATGGCTTGCTTGCAAAGTTCGTTCGCTTTTGAAGCTTTAACTCAACTTCTAGTTTCGTAAAAGATTTAATATACTTTCAATCTATGAATGAAAGAAAAATTCGTGTTTTAGTCGCCAAACCCGGACTCGACGGGCACGACCGAGGCGCAAAGATTATCGCCCGCGCTTTGCGCGATGCAGGTATGGAAGTTATTTATACAGGTTTGCGGCAAACACCGGAAATGATTGCTGCCGCTGCTTTACAGGAAGATGTAGACGCTGTCGGGATTTCGATTTTGTCGGGCGCGCATAATACGCTATGCCCGCGAATTGTTGATCTTCTCAAAGAAAATGGTATGGACGACACCCTCGTCTTAGTTGGCGGAATCGTGCCGCAGGAAGACATTTCCGCACTCAAAGCCAAAGGCGTTTCGGAAATTTTTCTGCCCGGAACATCCACCGAAGACATTGTAAAATTCATTAACGAAAATGTCCGTCAGGAAAGCTGATTTTTCTTTTTGGAATGGTATTTGCTTCTATTGCTTGAGAATTTTGAAATATGTATTAAAAAAATACGAGGTAAATTTTTAATATTTATCTTCAGAAAAATTTATTCAATTATAGAGGAGAAAATTATGAGAAAACTTATCGGTTTATTTTTTACTTTTGCGATGATACTTTCCCTTGCGTTTCTCAACAATGCAATTTCATCAAATAATCCTTCTTCAATTCAGGCTCAAACCATGACCCAAACGCGTACCGGACAAGTTCGCGTCGTCAGAAGAAATAGAAGTGTTCCATCCAAAGCTTGGCGCGGAACAAAATATGTCGGACGCAAAACCGTTCAAGGTACGCGCTATGCTGCCCATAAGACGAAACGTGGAGCAATTTACGCCGGCAAGAAAACTTATCAAGGCGGAAAATACGTTGGCACGAAAACCGTTCAAGGCACGAAATACACAGCACGCAAAACCAAACAAGGAGTAAAATCTGTCGCAAGCAAAACGAAAAAGATTTTTAACTAATCAATTTCTTAATTAATTTTAAAGAGGCGGTCACAATTTATAAAACAATTGTTGACCGCCTTAATTTTTTGTCTTTTAATAAGTCTAATGAAAGAAAAAGTTAGAGTGGCGAGTGGACAAGGATTTTGGGGTGATTTGCTGACCGCGCCGGTTGAACAAGTGCGCGGCGGGCAGATTGATTATTTAATGCTCGATTATTTGGCGGAAGTTACGATGAGCATTATGCAAAAACAGCGCTCTCGCGACGCAAATGCCGGTTATGCAAAGGATTTTGTCAGCTTACTGCGCGAGATTTTGCCCGATTGCGTAGAAAAAAATATTAAAGTTTTATCAAACGCAGGCGGCGTTAATGTCGAAGGTTGTGCAAATTCTATTGCGGAAGTTGCGAAAGAAATAGGTTTAAGCGGAAAAGTAAAAATCGGCGTAGTAACCGGCGACGATATTTTGTCGCGACTCGATGAATTTTTAGAAACGCGCGTTGAAATAAAAAATATGGACACGGGCGAATCGCTCGTCGCAATCCGCGATAAAGTTCAAAGCGCGAATGTTTATCTTGGCGCGCGACCGCTTGTCGAAGCCTTGGATAAAGGCGCGCAAATTATTGTCGGCGGAAGATTGACCGATACTGGTTTGACGCTCGCGCCTTTAATGCACGAATTCGGCTGGAGCTTTGAAGATTGGAACAAAGTTGCAATGGGAACAATTGCCGGACACATTATTGAATGCGGAGCGCAATGTTCGGGCGGAAATTGTCAATTCGACTGGCAAAACATTCCAGACCTCGCTAACGTCGGCTTCCCGATTGTCGAAGCCTTTCCAAACGGTGATTTCGTCATTACTAAACACCAGAACACCGGCGGCTTAATCAACATACCATCGGTCAAAGAGCAGCTTTTATACGAAATGGGCGACCCAAAAAGTTATATCACGCCCGATGTTGTCGCTGATTTTACTTCCATAAATTTATCTGACGATGGCAAAAACCGCGTTCGTGTTTTCGGCATCAAAGGAAATCCGAACACCGAATTTTACAAAATTTCGATTGCTTACACAGGCGGTTGGAAATCCGTCGGAACGCTGGTTTATTCTTACCCGGACGCTTTTGAAAAAGCGAAATTCGCCGACAAAATTTTGCGTGAGCGGCTGGAAAAATTAGGCTTGAAATTCGACGTAATTTTAACTGAATTTGTCGGCGTCAACGCCACGCACGGTCATCTGGCGGGCGAGCCGCCGAAAGACATTCCCGAAGTCCAATTGCGCGTTGGAGTGCGCGGACAAAACAAAGCCGATGTTGAAAGATTTACCAAAGAAATCGCGCCGCTAATTTTAACAGGTCCGCCGTCAGTTACGGGTTTTGCGGGCGGGCGTCCGAAGGTTGAAGAAATTATGGCGTATTTTCCAGCGTTGATTCCGAAAAGTTTGATTGAAACAAAAGTGGAAGTTTTAAATGCCTAATTTCCGAATTGACGGGGGCGGAAACCCCCACCAAGTCCGCTAAAGTTTAACAGCCAACACGATAAGAAAGTAGCTACATTTCGCATCGCGTCCAATAACTTGTTGGGCGGCGCATGGGTTACTATTTACCGTATGAATGACGCGCTATCCTTCAGCAGTTGTCGGGTCAATGATAGTCTTGACTTCTGATACCCGATTCGCTGGATACTCACCCTGTCGAGCGTGTTCCCGAACCATTTCTTCATTCGGCGCGATATACACGCAATATATTTTGTCATCGGTTACATAACTTTGTAGCCATTGAATCCGTGAACCCATTTGATTCAATACGCCGCAAGACTTTTGCGAAATAGCCTGAAGTTCCTGCGCGGATAATTTTCCCACATCAGGAATTTCACGTTCGATTACATATTTTGGCATAGAGACCTCTCCTTCCAGAAAGTATTTTCTTCTCAAACAAATAGAAAATTTCAAAATATCGCATATCGTTGTTGCACATTCTACACCGTTTTGGAAAACTGGGAAGCCGCCCAACGTCAGAGTTGAGCGGCGCGCTTTCCAGCGTCCGCTCCAACGAAATGTTTGGCAGAGAGGCGATGCTACGAGCGAAAGACGAGGGCGCCAACCGCGAAGGACGGTTACGCTCGTGAGCTTTCCGTTCCAACGCCGGTTGAGCGGAAGCTCACGAGCGTAACATATATGTCAAGATGTTGGCGACCCGTCGGGCGCGCAAAAGTTGCATCGGCTGTCTCACCAAACTTTGTATTATACCGATTAGGAACATTTTATAAACAAATCAAACAATGTTTGCAATACTCAATTCTTAACATCACCCGATTTTACCTCAACATCGGATTTCGTAAATTTTGAATAAACAAATACAGCTTTGGTTTCTGGAACGGCGGTAATCTCTTTGTCTTTGCGTTTGACAGCATAATCAACCAGTGTGATTTTTTTCGGAACTGAAATTTCCAAATCGCTTTTACCATACTCGAAATCGGTTTTGATTACGGTAAAAGGCGTTTTTGACTCATCCGGCTGAATCGTCAATTCCCTTTCCTCGCGCAAAAGCTGAAACGTTTTTGTATCAATCCAGAGTTTTCCTTTTAATAGAGCGTTTGCTTCCTTTACCGAACCTGGCAAATCAACCTCAAAATCAATAAAAAGTTCTTTTGGCTCGGCTTTATCGTTGTTAAAAATTACATAAGGACTTTTCGACTTTTGGCGGTAGGCGATGATAAATAGTTCGTTGCCGTTTATATTTTCCCGCCCCAAAAGTTGAAATTCAAAAAACGGACGAATGTGTTCGGCTAGAACCGGCGCTTGATTGAGCGTTAAGCCGGAAATATCGAGGTTTTTATCGTAACGGGAGCTTTCTTCTTGAATTTTTCTCAATTCTTGTTCGGCGGTTACGGACTTTAAAGCCGTTTCAAAAAAATCTTGCGCGCGCTTGTTGTTATCGGCAACAATTTTACCATCAACTTTTACGACGTTGCGATATTCCACAACAGAATCAGAGTTTTTGCTTGATTGGTAAACGAGAAAATTTGATTCAATTGCGCGGCTGTTCTTTAATTTTCCATCGCGTTTATAGTCTTCAAAGGTTTTTGTTTCATCTGCCAGCAAGTTATTAAAATTTTCGCGGTAAATCTCGGTTTGTTTTTCAGCTTCAGTAAGAACCGTTTCAAGTTGAAAAGGCGTCGGCGAAGGAGACGGCATCGGCGTCGGGGTCGGTAATATTCTTTGTCCAAAAGCAGACACTGCGGTTAAAACTACTAAAAATAGGACAAAATATAATTTTTTCAGCATAAATTTCCTCACTTGATTTATTATCTAAATAATAACCCCTTATTTTACATATACTTACCTAGCGTTACAGAGTGTTACCGCTTAAACATCTCAAAATATTTTACCACTCGGTAACACTCTATCCGAACAGGTAACAGATACATTTTCAGATACATAAGTTTGCTAGTGAATCAAATAATTTGTTAGACTGCTTTTGCCTTATGTCTAGCCAAAGGGAAATTGAAACAAAAAAAGCCGTAAGCGTTATACCTTTGGGCTTTTTCTCTTTAACTGAAATTGCGAAAGACCCCCTTTAGTTTGGGGAAGCTGAATTTTTTATTCTATCCCTTTTATCCTTAGAACCCATTTCACTAATAGTATAGGCAAACAGCGCGTAAACAACCGCTAAAGTAATGATGCAACCCACAAAAAAGATGATGTTTGTCATTATAATTGCCTTCCTTTCACGCTGCTCTTAAAGAAAAGACCAAAGCCAAGTATAGAAGGCACCCACA
>MWVV01000178.1_pt1 | contig 22878 bp, 20 predicted proteins | sample 1047281 | NCBI WGS metagenome assembly MWVV01 (sample SAMN06349986, study PRJNA376086) | soil metagenome | isolation source: PT-2 sample Antarctic (ecotone) soil | place: Antarctica | collected 2015-01-13 | reverse complement strand
ATAAGATACCATAGAGCTTGAACGCCTATTGTGCAAGATATAGCTAAGTATAAACTTATTATCAGTCTTGACTGTTTTTTTTCAACATCGCTCATAAAAATGAGGTAAGAATAACTCTTACCTTAGCTTAATTCAATGACCTGTTTTAAGTTTTTAGCAAACCTTCCAAAACCCGGGCTTCAAATTTAACTCAAACATTGATTGATTCAATACACAGATGTTGTGAGCAAGAATCTTACATAAAGTCTCATTGATTTGCGCCGTTCTCGTCTTGCTTCTCAGACTCCCGCCGAACTTGGCTTTTCTCGAAAGCTATCTTGAGTGAAAACTATCGGCGGCTTGGCTGACAGAGGAATCTGTTTTGTTTGGTTTGAGTTTTGGAACTGTTTAATTTGAGATTTCGATTGATTTTAGAAATGTGTTTCAAGAGTGTCAAAAACGGGCGTTTATGAGACTGTTTTCAGGGTGTTTATTAAATCCTTAGTAGAGTAGCCCACAAAGTTGAACCTTTAACTTTTCACGACTGTTGGTTTCAAAGACCAAATTAAGTTTCCCATCAACATAAATTTCAACTTTTGGCTTTGTAACGAGTTTTTCTCCAATTGCAAAAACTATATTCTTATCTCCTAAAACTGTTTTTATTGTATTTAATCTTCTTAGACTGTATTTATTAGAATTCTCTTTTTTACCTCTATAAGCAATTACAATAAATGGATTGTCTTTCTCTATTAGTGGTCGAATACTGTCTAATAATGCAAGATTATTTTCACAGTTATTATAGGAAGAAACAGTTTGTCCCAGCGTATTCGATGAATTCGATAAGAAAATAAAAATCAATATCGAAGATATAAACAGGTTTCTTAGCATTGTTTTCATTTCCCGAAAGTTTCCAACTGTGTAATTTCTAATCTCAAGACCATCTATTTCTATATCATGTTCGCCTCTTACTCTCATGAACGTGCCACCGTGATTATCAACGACCGCATTAATTATTTTAAGTCCCATATTAATTTTCTCCTTCTTCGTAGTCTTTCACTTTCGGCGTTCTGCTTTTAGCACTTTTATCTTTAGCTTTCTTACTTGGCATACCTTTTCTTAGTGGCTCTAAACCGTGTAAGATTCGAGTTAAATTCGATACTGATAAACCTTTACTTTCAGCCTCTCGCTCAATTTCTAAGTTTTCTTCTTCTGTTAATAAAAACTGTTTTCTGATTAATTCAGTCGGCATAATAATTTTTTAATAAATTATATGAATTTCTTCTTAGTTACGCAACTTCTACTTGCATTAGTTACGTAACTAAGGTATAATTTATCTTGTAAGTCAGTAATACAAAATCAGCAAAAGGAAGGAATAACTAATGTTTATCTTAAAAGCGAAACAACAACTTGAAAAGGCTATCGAGAAAGCTAAGAAAATTCGCCCGACAGTTAAATTCGATAACTTTGGACAGTATCGTGTTTCTGGGAGTAAGGGCGGTTATTACACAGTAATCTGTAAGAAATCAGATAACAATTACAAACTCGTAGAATGCACTTGCAAAGGTGGAGAGAAAGGGCTTGTTTGCTACCACGCAGTAGCAGCCATATCACTTCACATTGGAATTGCCAGACAGAGGCAGACTGCATAAAGCAATGGGATAGGTAAATGCTCGAAACATCTATCTATCCCTCAACATCAACCTTTAACTTTCAGGAGAAAAGAAGATGAAAAACAATAATACAGCTACAGGAACAGAAAATAAAGTTCTGTTTTCATTAGGACAGATATTTATAACCATCGGAGCAAGAGAAGCATTAGACGAATCAAACCAAACGGCAAATGAGATTCTAGCCGAACATCAGAGAGGCGATTGGGGTTTGGTCTGCGAAGATGACAGAGAGGAAAATGAGCTGTCAGTTAGAGAAGGTTTTAGAATACTGTCGGCTTACAGAACAGCTAGAGATGAGAAACTGTGGGTGATCACAGAGGTTGATAGGAGTTCTACGACAGTTTTGCTTCCGAGTGAGTATTAAGACAAAATAATAATAGAAGGTGAAATTAATTATCCAATGAAATAAAAAGGTAGATAAAAAGGTAGACAGGGAATTTCTTGATGTTTGAGTTGTGAAAAATTAAAGCCGAATTAACGCGCTGTTAGAAGCGCGTCCGTGTAGTTTATGTTCGTGCAAAGTTCTTTGTAAGCATCTTATCAAAAATTATGGAGACAAAGGTAAGAACATATAATTTCGACTTTTTACATTTACCTTTTGCCTTAAAATCTGGTAGTCACTAGCAGACTTGAACTGCTGACCCCTACCGTGTCAAGGTAGTGCTCTACCACTGAGCTAAGTGACTACATTCTCTCTGTCCGTGTCCGCTTCGCTTGTAAGAGCGAACTTCTAAAATAGCTAAACCATTGAAAGACTGTCAAGTTCAAGATGATTTGTCCTCTGTTATATCTTAAACTATCCTGCTCGAATACATTTTAAGAGGGAGATTATTAAATTTTGATAAAAGCAGTAATTTTTGATATTGACGGAACGTTGATTGATTCGGTTGACGCGCATGCCGAAGCGTGGCAAAAAGCGTTTGCAAAATTCGGCAAAGATATAAAATTTTACGAACTGCGGCGGCAAGTCGGCAAAGGCGGCGACCAATTTTTGCCCGTATTTTTAACCGAGAAGGAGATTAAAGAATTTGGAAAAGACGTGGAAGAGCTACGCGGCGAAATCTTCAAAAAAGAGTATCTTCCAAAAATAAAACCGTTTCCGAGAGTGCGCGAGCTTTTTCAAAAGATGAAAGCTGACGGCAAAAATATTGCGCTGGCGAGTTCTTCCAATGAAGAAGAGGTTGAATCTTATAAAAAAATCGCTGATATCGCAGACCTTATAGAGGAACAAACTTCGACCGACGACGCAGAGAAATCCAAACCGTTTCCAGACATTTTCCAAGCCGCGATGGGAAAATTAAAAGGCGTTAAAACTAACGAAGCCGTAATAATCGGAGATACTGCATATGACGCCGAAGCAGCCACAAAAGCCAGAATAAAAGTTGTCGGCGTTTTATCGGGTGGCTGGTCGCGCTCGGAATTAGTCAAAACAGGTTGCGCGGAAGTTTATGAGGATGTGGCGGAAATTTTGAAAGATTACGAAAAAACAGCTTTGAATGAAAAATAATTTAGTGTAGAATGACCGAGTTTTCTTGTATGAAATTCATACGACGAAATTAAGGTTTAACTTTTTGTTAGAAAAAAATGCTATAAACATAGATATTTATTGAATGAAATTAAAAATAAAATATCTGGCACAAACATTGCATTTAGCGTTGACACAGGTTAAGAAGCCTAGTCAAGACACAACAAAAGGCAATTAAGCCTTAAAATTTTCTTGAAAAGTAAATAAACACGGAGGAAAAAAATGATTTCTTTAATTATTTGGTTAATTTTAGGGTTTTTAGCAGGATATTTGGCAAAGTTAATTATGCCGGGTCCTGATGGCGGCGGTGTTATTTTAACGACAATTCTCGGAATTGTCGGTGCAGTAGTTGGTGGTTTTGTAGGAAGTCTCATCGGTTATCCGATGGTCAGCAATTTTGACAATATCGGCAGCAGTTTGCCGAGTTTTATTTTCTCGATTATCGGCGCTATCGTCGTTTTGGCTCTTTATCGTCTGGCGACAGGCAGAAGCGTTACACACTAATCGAACAAATTTAATTTTAACTTAAGAAGCTAGCCGGTATTTCCGGTTAGCTTCTTTATTTTTGAGCGCTGCAAAATCGGTGCATAGCTATTGTGACGAGTTTTGCTGTCCGGTTGTCAATATCGTAATTCGGATTGACTTCGGTAAATTCAATTATCCGCGTTTGTTCATTTTCGCCCGCAAATCTCGCCGATTCGATAAATTCATCTGCCGTCAACCCAACCGGCGAAGGCGCTGAAACACCCGGCGCATCTGACGCGCGAACCGAATCTGTATCAAAACCGAAAAATATCTTTTTCTCTTTTTCGCTTTCTGCAAACATAGTTTGTATAAGCAAATGTAAATTTTGTCCGCTGGAATTTAATGTTCGTCTAATTTTTTCAAGGCTTATAAGTTTAACGCCCTTTTGCTCGAGATAATTAAAATATATTGGAGAATTCACCGGTTCCTGCCACGCGAATTCACAAAAGTTTTGCGGTTTTATCAAATTTTCTTCCAGAAGTTGGCGATACGGCGTTCCGCTGTTTGGCGGAAAATCAGCACGTACGTCAAAATGCGCGTCAATATTAACACCAAGCCAATTCTCAGAACCGAAAACTTCCGCCATCGCTCGCCCATCAGCGTAGGAGATGTCGTTTCCGCCGCCGAGGACAATGATTTTTTTTCCGTCGCGTAAGATTTGTTTGACGATTTGTGTATGAATCTCATGAGTTTCTTCCAGAGTACTTTGGATAATCGTATCGCCGATGTCGAAGATTCTTGCCTTAATTGCGAAGTTTGTGAGTTTATAAAATTGCGCGCGAATCGCATCGGGAGCAAGTGCCGCGCCGCGTCTGCCGCCATTTCGGTTGACGCCTTCGTCTTGCGGACAGCCCAAAATTATAATTTCTGACGCTTTATAATCCTCGATTTTCGTCGAAACGATTTCGCCCAAACGAACGTCGTTCGGGTCGTTTTTCCGAAAAAACAAATTCTTGTTCAGGCGCGTCGTGATTTGAAAAATATCTGTCATAATTTGCCAAAAGTTTTAAGGTAAGTTATAAATATCTTTACGCGAGTTTTACAAGTCGATTTTTGTTTTATGAAAAACAACCGTATCAAATCCAACCAAAATAGTTTGTGGCAAAGCGAATGGTCTTGGCAATGTGCGGCGACTTTTCTAAACGAGCGCGAGTCTTAAACGTCTCGAAAGTTTAAAGTTTTAGAAAACCTGTTGCCGAAAAATTTAACGTTTGGCAACAGGTTTTCTATTTTTATTTATATCAGGTTTTCTATTTTTATTTATATGAAGGAAAAGTATTTGTAGTTTTTCTTCGCGTGCTTTGCTGAAAACTTCTTTTATGCAGGATTTCGATAAATATAATTTGATTCGTCCCGAATGGCTTTTAAATGCACCGAAACGCACGGACGAGCCGCCCGTTAAAGGCTTGCGCGGATTGCTTTTGCGCTTGATTCAAGGTCAAAATTTAACCAGAACAGAAGCCGCGCAATTGCTCAATCAACTGCTCGACGGCGAGGCGACCGACACGCAAATTTCAGCCGCGCTCGTGGCATTGGCAATCAAGGGCGAGACGACCGACGAATTGGCGGGAATGGCTGAAGCGATGCGCGCTCATTCGGTCAAAATAAAATCAAAGCACGCGGACTTTATTGACACGGCGGGAACGGGTTCAAGCCGCGTTAAAACTTTTAATGTCTCGACCGCCGCCGCGTTTGTCATTGCCGGCGCGGGTTTAGCGGTTGCGAAACACGGAAGCCGCGCAGCGACAAGCCGTTCTGGAAGCGCAGATGTGCTTTCGGCTCTGGGCGTCAATGTTTCAGTCAGTCCGCAAATTTCTGAAAAATGCTTGAACGAAATCGGCATCTGTTTTATGTTTGCGCCGCTTTATCACGCTTCTACGGCGCGCGTGGCGGCTGTTCGACGCGAGCTTTCCGTCCACACAACTTTTAATCTTTTAGGACCGCTGACGAATCCGGCGAGCGCGCCGTTTCAAATTCTCGGCGTCTGGCACGAAGCTCTGGTTGCGCCGGTCGCCAAAACGCTCGCCGCTTTGGGAATCAAACGCGCCTGGGTCGTTCACGGTCTCGACGGTCTGGATGAAATCACCGTTTCAGACCGAACACAGGTTGCGGAAGTTACCGCCGATTACACAAAATTCTTTGAGATTACGCCCGAACAATTGGGGTTTGAGCGTGTAAAAACTGAGGAATTAGAAAAAATTCGCGGCGGAAAGCCAGAAGATAACGCAAAAATTATTCGAGAAGTTTTGCAGGGAAAACGAAAAGACGCGGCTCGTTCTTTAGTCGTAATAAATGCGGCGGCGGCGTTATTTGTTGGCGGGAAAGCACAAAATTTACAATCTGCGGTAAAACTTGCAAATGACAGTTTGGATAATGGAGACGCACTTGAAAAACTCAATCAGTTGATTGAATTAACCAACGTAAGTGAATAAAATTTCGCGCCTCTGCGGAAAACTTTTTTCATAAGAGTTATGACAAAAACTTCGGAACAAAAAACTTACCTGACAAAAATTTTAGAAAAGCGGCGTAAAAGAATTAGCGAAGATTTTGTCAATGTTTCAACCAAAAACTTGCGCCGCGAAGCATTTGGAAAAAGAGAAAATTCAGCTTCTTATCGCCTGCAAAAAGCATTGGAAAACGCTGAAAAAACACACATCATTGCCGAATTTAAGCGCGTCTCGCCTTCAAAAGGCGTGATAAACAAAGACGCCAAACCGGAAGAGATTGCCAAAGCGTATTTTGAAAATGGCGCAACTGCGATTTCCGTTTTAACCGAACCGGATTTTTTCGGCGGCTCGTTTGAAGATTTGAAAACGGTTGTAGCTGCGACAAACGATAAAATTCCGGTTTTGTGCAAAGATTTTATTTTTGACGAAAGACAGATTTTTCAAGCCGCAATCGCGGGCGCATCGGCGATTTTACTCATTGTCGCGGCTTTTGCCGAAACAGAAATTGATAAATTAGAAGAATTGCAGGGTTTGGCGCGCGAACTTGGTTTGGATGTTTTGGTTGAAGTTCACACATTTGATGAAATGAAAATCGCCGAACAAATCAACGCAAGAATCATCGGCGTCAACAACCGCAATTTGCAGACGTTTCAAGTTTCGCTGGAAACTTCCGCCGAGCTTTTCAAATCCGCGCCTAAAGATGCAATTTTAATAAGCGAAAGCGGTTTGAAGACGCACGAAGACATTTTAGGTTTGAAAAAAAAGGGTTTCAGAGGTTTTTTGATTGGCGAAACTTTGATGCGTTCGGAAAATGTCGAACAGGAATTAAGAAAATTAACTGCAAATGAACGCGGATGAATTGAAATGATGAATTAGGAACACGAAATGCGGAATATAAAAAATTCCTCTTTTCATTATTCAGCGCACATCATATTTTCTTATCTGCGTTTATCTGCGGTTAAATCTAACTTTACGCTTTCGCGCCTTTGCGTGAAATTACTTTTTATGACGAAAATAAAAATCTGCGGCATTACAAATTTGAACGACGCGCTTTTGTCGGCAAAATTTGGCGCGGACGCATTAGGCTTTAACTTTTACAAGAAAAGTCCGCGTTTTATTTCGCCGGAAAAAGCGCGTGAGATTATCGAGCGGTTGCCGCCGGAAATTTTGAAAGTCGGCGTTTTTGTCAATGAAAGTTTAGACAAAATTTGTGAGACTGCTGAAACCGTAAAACTCGACGCAATCCAACTGCACGGCGAAGAAACGCCTGAATTTTCGCGCGAATTGAAAGCGAAAACTAATCTCGAAATCATCAAAGCCTTCCGCGTTTCTGAAAATTTTCGCGCCGAAGACGTTTTGCAATACGAAGTCAATGCTGTTTTGCTTGACGCTTACTCGACAAAAGAACACGGCGGGACGGGCGAGACTTTCGATTGGGAAATGGCAAAAAAGGTGCAGGAAATCGTATCGAAACTTTATCTGGCGGGCGGACTTTCGGCAGAAAATGTTGCGGAAGCTGTTACAAAGGTAAAACCTTTTGCTGTTGACGCTTGCAGTTTGCTGGAGAGAGAAAAAGGCTTAAAGGAATCGGCAAAAGTTAGAGATTTCATTTTTGAGTTAAAATAATTTTATGGATTTTCAACCCAATGAACGCGGTTACTGGGGCGAGTTTGGCGGACAGTTTGTGCCGGAAACGCTGATGTCGCCGCTCGAAGAATTGACGGGCGCGTATTTCGCTGCGCGCGACGATGTGGATTTTCAAGCCGAGTTTCTGCAATTGTTAAAAGATTTTTCGGGTCGCCCGACGCCGCTTTTTCACGCCAAAAGATTATCTGAAACTTTGGGCGGCGCACAAATTTATTTGAAGCGTGAGGATTTAAATCATACGGGTTCTCATAAAATTAATAATGCTATCGGACAAATTTTGCTCGCCAGAAAAATGGGAAAAAAGCGAATTATTGCCGAAACCGGCGCAGGTCAGCACGGCGTTGCGACGGCAACGGTTTGTGCTTTATACGGTTTGGAATGCGTCGTTTATATGGGCGCGGAAGACGTGCGGCGACAGGCGTTGAATGTTTTTCGGATGAAACTTCTCGGCGCGGAAGTTCGAGAAGTTGACGCGGGCGCGAAGACTTTGAAGGACGCTATAAACGAAGCGCTGCGCGATTGGGTAACGAATGTTGATTCAACTTATTACTTGCTCGGAAGTGCATTAGGTCCGCATCCGTATCCGCTGATGGTCAGAAATTTTCAATCGGTCATCGGACGCGAAGCGCGTGAGCAAATTTTGGAAAAAACGGGTGATTTGCCCGATTGTTTAATCGCGTGCGTCGGCGGCGGCTCAAATTCTATCGGGCTTTTTTACCCGTTTTTGACGGATGAAAATATACGGATGATTGGTGTTGAAGCGGGCGGCAAAAGCAATAATTTAGGCGAACACGCGGCGCGTTTTAATAAAGCTGGCGGCGGACGAATCGGCGTTCTTCAGGGAACAAAAAGTTTTCTTCTGCAAGACGAACGCGGACAAATTGCGCTGACGCATTCAATTTCTGCTGGTTTGGACTACGCTTCGGTCGGACCCGAACACGCCTTTTTGCAGTCAATCGGGCGCGTCGAATACGCTTCGGCAAACGATGAAGAAGCCTTAAATGCCTTTCAAGTTTTATCGCAAACCGAAGGTATAATTCCCGCTCTCGAATCGGCGCACGGCATTGCGCACGTTTTGAAAATTGCGCCGGAGATGTCGCCGAACGAAACGATTATCGTCAATCTTTCCGGGCGAGGTGATAAGGATGTCAATCAGGTTCAGGAAATGCTAGAGAAAATTTAACCGCAGATGAACACGGATAAATACAGATTAAAACTGGATAAAACCAATTAAAATTTTCTAAAAAACATATTTCAAATTTGCTTGAGAATCTTTTTCTTATCTGCGGTTAAATAATCCTTTCTTAAACCGCACAAACTCGCGGCAAAATAAAAAATCGTGAATCGAATAAACGAAAAATTCAATCAGTTGAAATCAGAAAATCGCGGCGGATTTATTCCGTTTATAATGGCTGGCGACCCGAATCTGCAAACGACCGAAAAGTTGATTCTTGAATTGGCGAAAATCGGCGCCAGTGTCATAGAACTCGGCGTTCCGTTCAGCGATCCTGTTGCGGACGGCGCAACGATTCAACGAGCGGGCGAGCGCGCATTGCGGTCAGGAATCGGCGTTGAAGAAATTCTGAAAACGGTTTCGGACGTGAGAAAACAAGGTTGTGAAACGCCGATAATTTTGTTTAGCTATTTCAATCCGATTTTACAGTTCGGTTTGAAAATTTTTGTGAAAAAAGCGAAGGAATCAGGCGCAGACGGAATTTTGGTTACAGACCTTGTGCCTGAAGAAGCAGAGGATTTTCATGCTCTTCTGAGAGCAGAAGATTTATCTCTAATCACGCTTGCCGCGCCGACTTCCGGCGACGAACGTTTGAAAAAAATTGTTGCGCTTGCCGACGGTTTTGTTTACGCTGTTTCGCGCGCGGGCGTTACAGGCGCGCGAACTGATTTGAGTTCGGAGGCGGAAAATTTGGTCAGTAGATTGAGAAAAATTACGGATTTGCCGATTGCCGTCGGTTTCGGAATTTCGACAACTGAACAAGTTGCCGAAGTCTGGCGGTACGCGGACGCGGCGGTCGTCGGCTCAGCAATCGTTGCGGAAATGATGCGGCTCGCGCCGAATCAGCAGGAAGTTGAAGATGATTTTGTGGAAAAGATTGGGAAATTTGCCGAAAATCTTTTACCCAAATAGAAAATAGAACTTTGCGTCTAAAGAATAAATTTGAACAAATGAATGTTATAAAAGTCGGAGATTTGAAAATCGGTTATAACGAAGCGGGAAATGACGGCAAAAGTTTGCCGATTATTTTCCTGCACGGCGTCGGCTCGGACAAATCGGTTTGGGATGAGCAAGTTGATTATCTTTCTAAGTCGCGCCGCGCCGTCGCTTTCGATTACGCCGGTTACGGTGAGTCGGATTTGTCGCCGAAAGATTTGACGCGGGAAGAAATCGCTCGATTAGTTTTTGCTTCGATGGACGCGCTCAAAATTGAAAACGCGCACGTTTGCGGGCTTTCATTGGGCGGCGTTATTGCCCTGGAGATGTTCAAACAATCGCCCGAGCGTATAAAATCGCTGATTTTAGCCGATTCGTTTGTAAAACATACGAAAGGAGACGAAATTATTGAACGGACATCTTCGCTGGTTGAAAAAATTACAATCCGCAAGTTTGCCGAACAGCGCGTTGAACTTTTGTTGATGACTGACGCGCCGAAAAGCATACGGAATAAAGTTGTCGAAACGTTTTCAAAAATTCACAAGCAAACTTTTCAGTGGGCAACCAGAGCCGTTTGGACAGCGGATTATCGAAATCTTTTACCTTCGATAAACGTTCCGACGCTTGTTTTAGTCGGCGAACACGACCGAATCACCCCGCCGGAATTATCGAAAGAGCTTGCCGAAAACATCAGAAATGCGAAACTTGAAATCATTAAAAACGCATCGCATCTTTCAAATCTCGACCAGCCGCAAATTTTTAATGATTTAATCGAAAAGTTTATAAAAAATAGTTATGAAACGCATTATAAAATCGCCGACCGGGACAGAACTAACCTGTAAAAACTGGCTAACGGAAGCCGCTTACCGCATGATTCAGAACAATTTAGATTCGCAAGTTGCTTTCGACCCGGATAATTTAATTGTCTATGGCGGACGCGGCAAAGCAGCGCGGAATTGGGAATGTTTCGATGCGATTTTAGAGAGTTTGAAGAATTTGGAAGCAGACGAAACACTGCTCGTGCAATCGGGCAAACCGGTCGGAATTTTCAAAACGCATACGGATGCGCCGCGCGTCCTTCTCGCCAATTCAAACATCGTTCCGGCTTGGGCGACGCAGGAAAACTTTGACCGATATGAGCGCGAAGGCTTGATGATGTATGGTCAAATGACGGCGGGAAGCTGGATTTATATCGGCACGCAGGGAATTTTGCAGGGAACTTTTGAGACTTTCGGCTCGCTGGCAAGACAAAACGGCTGGGAAAATCTCGCCGGAAAATTTGTCTTGACGGCGGGCTTGGGCGAAATGGGCGGAGCGCAGGCGCAGGCGATAACTTTTAACGGCGGCGTCGGTCTGCTTGTTGAAGTTGACCGTTGGCGGATTGATAGAAGATTGCAGCTTAAACAAGTTGAAATAGCGACTGAAAATCTTGACGAAGCATTGCAAATGGTAAAGGAATTTACCGAAAAAAAAGAAGCAAAATCAATCGCACTTCTTGGAAATGCAGCAGAAGTTCACTGGCAGATTTTAGATAGAAACATAACCCCCGATGTCGTTACCGACCAGACTTCCGCGCACGACGTTCTTTACGGCTATATTCCCGAAGGTTTATCAGTCGAAGAAGCAAAAATTTTCCGCGAAACAAATCAAGTCGAATACGAAAAACGAACGATGGATTCGATGTCTCGCCACGTGCGTGCGATGTTGGAATTTCAGAAGCGAGGCGCAATTGTTTTCGATTACGGAAATAATCTAAGGCAGCGCGCAAAAGATAATGGCATCGAAAACGCCTTCGATTATCCGGGTTTTGTTCCGGCGTATATTCGCCCGCTTTTCTGCGAAGGAAAAGGTCCGTTTCGCTGGGTTGCGCTGTCGGGCGATGCGGAAGACATCTACAAAACTGACGAAGCGATTATGAATCTTTTCCCCGACAACGACCATTTGACACGCTGGCTGACGATGGCGCAGGAGCAAGTCCAGTTTCAAGGCTTGCCGGCGAGAATTTGCTGGCTCGGTTACGGTGAGCGTGCAAAAGCCGGACTCAAATTAAATGAAATGGTAGCAAGCGGCGAACTTTCCGCTCCAATTGTCATCGGCAGAGACCATCTCGATTGCGGCTCAGTCGCCTCGCCAAACCGCGAAACCGAAGCAATGCGCGACGGCTCGGACGCCATCGCCGATTGGGTTTATCTAAACGCGATGATAAACGCTGTCGGCGGCGCAACGTGGGTTTCCCTGCATCACGGCGGCGGAGTCGGCATCGGTTACAGCCTGCACGCCGGACAAGTCATCGTCGCCGACGGCACGCCCGAAGCCGCGAAACGCATCGAAAGAGTTTTGACAACCGACCCCGGAATGGGCGTTGTTCGCCACGTTGACGCGGGTTATGCCAAAGCGATTAAATTTGCGAAAGAGAACGATGTCCAAATTCCGATGATATGAAACAATGAAAGAGTTGTGGAAAAGCTGAAACTAAACTTTAAGATTCGCTATAAGATAGGTAACAATTATTATGAACTATACAAATTATTTAAACAAAATAATCATCGTAATTAGTTTTACTATTCTTTCTAGTGTTGATTTATATGCCCAGCTTTCTCTAAAAAACACCAGTTGGAGCGGAAGTTTCAAAACCGTTGCGGCAGAAAAAATAAGTTTGCAATTTGGTGATGACAAGCTAATTATAAAAACCGCAAATAATAATGAGGTAGTAAGCGTTATGAGCTTTGAACAAAGACAGGATAGGCTCATTATTTCAAGCGCGAACGGAAAAAATAGTTGTGAAACAGGTGGGGGCAGCTATCGGATTTTATACCGGCATAGCGGACAATTACTTTCTTTCGTTCCAATCCAGGATTCGTGTCGTTATCGAAACGAATTATTCGCCGATTCGCAAACCTTTAATTTTATTCCCGACCAAAACAGCGCGGCGAGAGACTGGCTGCAGCTTGACGCATCAGACGATTCGATTGCGGGCATAAGTTTAGACAAAGCATACGAACTTCTGAAAGGGCGAAAATCAAAACCGATTATTGTCGCGGTCATCGATAATGGCGTGGATATAGAACATGAGGACCTAAAAAATGTCATTTGGACTAACGCCGGAGAAATATCCGGCAACGGGAAAGACGACGACCATAACGGCTATATAGACGACATTCACGGCTGGAATTTCAGAGCGGCGAAAGACGGCGCGACCGTCGAAAACGAACAGTTTGAATCAACCCGCATATATTCGATGTGGAAAGGGAAATACGATAATGCGGATGTCAATCGTCTCAGCCAAAATGAAAAGAGGGAATTTGACGTTTACACAAAAGCCAAGAAAGAATATCTGGAGAAAATAAAGGAGATTACTGACCCGGCGGAGTTAAAATTTGCCTATAATCTCGACTACAACTCAAGCGAATTAATCGGCGACAACCCTTCCGATATAAACGAACGCCGCTACGGAAGCCCTTTGATGAAACTAACGCCTAATCTTAATCACGGCACGCACGTCGCGGGAATTATCGCAGCTCAAAGAAACAATCAAAAAGGAATCGACGGCGTTGCGGACAATGTTCTGATTATGCCGATTTTAGCGACTACGGCAACCGGCGACGAGCGCGATAAAGATGTTGCTAATGCGATAAGATACGCTGTCGATAACGGCGCGAAAGTTATAAATATGAGTTTCTCAAAACCATTTTCGCCGTATAAAAAATCCGTCGACGAAGCGATTCGATATGCGGAAAAAAGAAATGTTTTAATCGTTCACGCCGCTGGAAATGATGGGCAGGACATTGATATTGCGGATAATTATCATTATCCCGTCGCCGTTTATGAAAACGGCAAAAAGGCAGCAAATTTTATAACCGTCGGTTGGAGCAGGTCAAAATTCGATTACCGTCTAGCCCATTCATACTCAAATTACGGAGCCAAAAACGTCGATTTATTTGCGCCCGGCAGCGATATTTTTTCGACCGTGTTGGATAATTCCTACGATTTTAAGTCTGCTTCGAGCATGTCAACTCCAATCGTGTCAGGCGTTGCGGCATTATTACTTTCTTATTTCCCGACGCTTTCAACCGCGCAAGTGAAAGACATTATCCTGAAATCTAGTTTCAAACCCGAAACAAAGGTGAACAAACCCGGCTCCAAAACAGAAGTGCCGTTTCGCGGTTTATCTCTGAGCGGTGGAATCGTAAATGCTTACAATGCAGTAAAAATGGCTATTTCAATTTCAATAACGCAGGGAAAGTAATCGTCTGTATCAAATGACAGTAAAACACGAGTGATAAACCGTTGGCAGTTTGGGGCGGACTTTAGATACTTCCTCTCGAAAAATAATTTCTGTGGGATTGCCAATTTAAATAAGTCAATTCAATTTCAAAATCAACAATCCGCACGTTCTCTTTTCAGCCATTTCGAATAATAAATAAAATACGACTTGTTGGCTCGACCGGTATGCAACTAAAATCTCTTCTGTAATGCAGACTGTAGATTTAATAATCGAAAATGCCGCGCAACTTGTAACCTGCGCTTCCGGCGGCAAGCCGAAACGTCTTTTGGAGATGCAAAATGTTGGAGTTATTGAACGCAGCGCTCTGGCAATTGACGCCGGAAAAATCGTCGGCGTCGAAAGGTCGGACGAAATTCACGAGCGATTTGAAAGCGAAAACGTTATTGATGCGCGAAACAAAGTCGTCTGTCCGGCGTTTGTTGACCCGCACACGCACGTCGTTTTTGCCGGAAATCGGCTCGACGAATTTGAACTGAAAATCAAAGGCGCGGATTATCTGGAAATTCTCGATTCCGGCGGCGGAATTATCTCGACCGTTCTAGCCCATTCATACTCAAATTACGGAGCCAAAAACGTCGATTTATTTGCGCCCGGCAGCGATATTTTTTCGACCGTGTTGGATAATTCCTACGATTTTAAGTCTGCTTCGAGCATGTCAACTCCAATCGTGTCAGGCGTTGCGGCATTATTACTTTCTTATTTCCCGACGCTTTCAACCGCGCAAGTGAAAGACATTATCCTGAAATCTAGTTTCAAACCCGAAACAAAGGTGAACAAACCCGGCTCCAAAACAGAAGTGCCGTTTCGCGGTTTATCTCTGAGCGGTGGAATCGTAAATGCTTACAATGCAGTAAAAATGGCTATTTCAATTTCAATAACGCAGGGAAAGTAATCGTCTGTATCAAATGACAGTAAAACACGAGTGATAAACCGTTGGCAGTTTGGGGCGGACTTTAGATACTTCCTCTCGAAAAATAATTTCTGTGGGATTGCCAATTTAAATAAGTCAATTCAATTTCAAAATCAACAATCCGCACGTTCTCTTTTCAGCCATTTCGAATAATAAATAAAATACGACTTGTTGGCTCGACCGGTATGCAACTAAAATCTCTTCTGTAATGCAGACTGTAGATTTAATAATCGAAAATGCCGCGCAACTTGTAACCTGCGCTTCCGGCGGCAAGCCGAAACGTCTTTTGGAGATGCAAAATGTTGGAGTTATTGAACGCAGCGCTCTGGCAATTGACGCCGGAAAAATCGTCGGCGTCGAAAGGTCGGACGAAATTCACGAGCGATTTGAAAGCGAAAACGTTATTGATGCGCGAAACAAAGTCGTCTGTCCGGCGTTTGTTGACCCGCACACGCACGTCGTTTTTGCCGGAAATCGGCTCGACGAATTTGAACTGAAAATCAAAGGCGCGGATTATCTGGAAATTCTCGATTCCGGCGGCGGAATTATCTCGACCGTTAAAAAAACACGCGAAGTAAGTTTGCGGGATTTAATTGAACAAAGCCGAAAACGACTTGATAAAATGCTCAGATTAGGAACTTGCACGGCGGAAATCAAGACCGGTTACGGACTCGACAGGGAAACGGAACTGAAGATGCTCGACGCAATTGCCGAACTCGACAAAACTCACGCAGTAGATTTAGTTCCGACATTTTTGCCCGCTCACGCGGTTCCGCCGGAATACAAAGAAATTCAAAGTTCAAACTTCAAGGCTCAAAGTCGTTGCGAAGACTACGTTGATTTGATTTGCGACGAGATGCTTCCGCGCACGTCTCGATGGTTTTCCGAGTCGCACTTTGCGAAGAAATATCTCTGCTTCTTCGTTGATGTGTTTTGCGAGAAAAATGCTTTTAGTTTGGAGCAGTCGAAACGGGTTTTGGAGGCGGCGAAAAATTTGGGCTTCGGATTAAAAGCGCACGTTGACGAATTTACAAATCTCGGCGGCGCGCGAATGGCAATCGAACTCGGCGCGACTTCGATTGACCATTTGGACAGGACGAGCGACGAGGAAATCGAACTTCTGGCAAATTCGGATACAATCGGAGTCGTAACGCCAACGGTTAATTTTAATTTCGGCTCAAAGGATTTTGCAGACGCGCGTAAAATGATTGACGCGGGCTGCGCGATTGCCGTCTCGACCGATTATAATCCGGGCAGCGCGCCGTGTCCGTCGCAACCCTCGGCGATGGCAATTGCCTGTCGTTATCAAAGATTGTTGCCGTCGGAGGCATTGAACGCTGCGACGATAAACGCCGCTTTTGCTATTGGTTTGGGAGGAAAAGTAGGTTCAATCGAAGTCGGAAAACAAGCCGACGTTTTGATTTTAGATATTGACGATTACCGTGAAATTGCATATGAATTCGGCGGAAATTTGGTCGAAACCGTTTTCAAAAACGGATGGAAAATAGAGTAGCCGGGTTTTTGGAATTAGGTTTTAGTTTGTAGAAATTAAACGTTAGTTTTTATCTTTATCTAATACCTAAAACCTGACATCTAAAACCTAATTTCTCTTTATGAACGAAATTATTTTAGACGGCGAAAGCCTCACGTTTGAACAAGTCATCGCCATCGCTTACGGCGAGGCGAGTTCGCCGCGCGTGGTTTTGTCGGAAAAAGCAAAGGTGCAGGTAAATCGTTCGGCAAATGCCGTGCAGCTTTTACTCGAACGCGGCGAGATTGCTTACGGCATCACGACAGGCTTCGGTGCGTTCAAAGATAAAATCATCTCGCGCTCGGAAGTCGAAACTTTGCAGCGAAATATCGTCGTCAGCCACGCGGTCGGCGTCGGAAAACCGTTTGACATTCCGACCACACGAGCGATTATGCTCATTCGTGCCAACACTTTAGCCCGCGGCTTTTCCGGAATTCAACTTAAAACTCTGGAACTTCTTTTGGAATTTCTCAATCGCGGAATTCACCCGATAATTCCCGAAAAAGGAAGTTTGGGCGCATCCGGTGATTTAGCGCCGCTCGCGCATATGGCATGTGTTTTAATCGGCGAAGGCGAAGCCGAATTTGCGGGCAAAATTTTGTCTGCTAAAGACGCGCTGGCAAAAACGAATTTGCAGCCTGTAATATTAGCGGCAAAAGAAGGTTTAGCGTTGACGAACGGCACGACTGTGATGACGGCGGTTGGACTTCTCGAAACATATAAAGCCAAGTATTTAGCCGATGTCGCCGACATTTCCGGTTGTTTGAGTTTGGAAGCCCTAAACGGAACGACGCTGGCTTTTGACGAAAGAATTCACGCGCTGCGCCCGCATCCGCGCCAAATACACTCGGCGAAAAATTTGCGCGATATTCTTGAAGGAAGCGAGTTTGTTAGAAAATTCGATGCGTCAAACGTGCAGGATGCATATAGTTTACGCTGTATTCCTCAGGTTCACGGCGCTTGCCGCGACGCGATTGCCTACGCCGAATGGGTTGTAAATCTCGAACTCAACGCTGTAACCGACAATCCTTTGATTTTCTGCGACGAAAACTGCGAAAATATAGACGTGATTTCCGGCGGAAATTTCCACGGCGAACCGCTCGCATTAGCTTTTGATTATCTGGCAATTGCTTTGACGGAACTCGGAAATATTTCCGAAAGAAGATTGATGCGCTTGACGGACGAATGTTCAAATGCGCGTATTTTGCCTGCGTTTTTGACCGAAAACGGTGGTTTAAATTCAGGTTTTATGCTCGTACAATACACGGCGGCGGCGCTTTGCACGGAAAATAAAATTCTATCGCATCCGGCGAGCGCAGACACAATTCCGAGTTCGGCAAACGTCGAAGACCATGTTTCGATGGGTGTAACGTCCGTTTTAAAACTTCGTCAAGTTGCCGAAAATCTCGAACTCATTTTATCGCTCGAACTTTTCAGCGCGGCGCAGGGAATTGATTTTCGCCGCCGAAAAATCGGCGCGGAAAAACGTCTGGGAAATAAAACGCAGCCGGTTTACAATTTGATTCGAGAACAAGTGCCGTTCATCGAGCGCGATACTTATATGAAACCGTTTATTGACGCAGTTCACGCGCTGATTGCGACGGGCAAAATCAAAACGGATTAGAAAAATTTCATCTCAAAAAATTCACGGATAACAAAATATTTACAAAACGCTTGCAAGTAATTTATTTATGACTTTCACGGTTCAAGAAAACGTGCGGCTTGCCGAATTTACAACTTTGAAAATTGGCGGCAACGCGCGATTTTTTGTTCGGGCGCAAACCGAAGATGACACTGTCGAAGTATTAAAATTTGCAACACAAAATGATTTAGAGGTTTTCATTCTCGGTGGCGGAAGCAACGTTTTGATTAGCGACGCAGGCTTTGACGGCTTGGTTTTGCAGATTGCTTTGAAAGGAATTACCGTTTTGCCGACAGAAGACGAAACAGTTTTTGTAACGGCGCGAGCAGGTGAAGATTGGGACAACTTTGTTGAGTTTTGCGTGGCGAAAAACCTGCAAGGCGTCGAATGTTTGAGCGGCATTCCCGGATTTACGGGCGGAACGCCAGTGCAGAACGTCGGCGCTTACGCGCAGGAAGTTTCCGAGACGATCGTTACGGTCAAAGTATTGGAACGCGCATCGGGCAGAATTTTTGAAATGACAAATGCCGATTGCAGATTCGCTTACCGCACTAGCGTTTTCAACACGACCGAAAAAAATCGCTTTATTGTTTTGAGCGTTACCTTTGCTCTGAAACAAGACGGTGAAACGAAGATTGTATATAAGGATTTGCAAAATTATTTCGACGGCAAAAAACCGAATTTGCGGCAAATGCGCCAAGCCGTTTTGCAAATCCGTGCCGCTAAATCAATGGTTATAAACGAACAAGACCCTAACTCACGAAGCGCGGGTTCGTTCTTCAAAAATCCAATTGTCGGCAAAGAGCAGTTTGCTCAAATCGAAGTCGAAGCAAAACGAATCAAAATTATTAATCCGAATGAAAATTTGCCCAATTTTGTGGTTGACGAAAATCATCTGAAGATTCCGGCAGCGTGGCTGATTGAAAAAAGCGGTTTTTGCAAAGGCTTTAAGTTTGGGCGAGTCGGGCTTTCCGCTAATCACACTTTGGCAATCGTCAATTTAGGCAGTGCGACTGCGTGCGACGTTTTAGCTCTGAAAACAGAAATTCAAACAAAAGTCAAAGACAAATTTAATATAGAACTTACGCCCGAACCAATTTTCGTCGGGTTTGAAAAATCTTGAAGAGCGTCGTTATCGAATCACGCTTTTTTTTGTATAATTAGCTAAATAAATGCCCAAAAGAACAGACATCAAGAAAATTTTAATCATCGGCTCGGGTCCGATTGTCATCGGGCAGGGCTGCGAATTCGATTATTCGGGAACGCAGGCGTGCCGCGCGCTCAGGCAGGAAAACTTTGAAGTCGTTTTGGTTAATTCTAATCCGGCGACGATTATGACCGACCCGGAAATGGCGGACAAAACTTACGTCGAGCCGCTGACAATCGAATCGGTCAGCGCGATTATCGAACGAGAAAAACCCGACGCGCTGCTTCCGACCGTCGGCGGTCAGACAGCTTTGAATTTAGCTGTCGAGCTTTACGAGGCGGGTGTTCTTGAAAAATTCGGCGTTAAATTAATCGGCGCAAATATTGATTCAATCAGAATTGGCGAAGACCGTGAATTATTTAAAAAAGCGATGGAAGAAGCCGGTATTCCTCTGCCTAAAGGCGGTTTCGCGCACAATTGGGAAGAAGCGCAAAAAATCGTCGAAGAAACCGATTATCCGGCAATCGTTCGCCCGTCTTTTACGCTTGGCGGAACGGGCGGCGGCATTGCTTACAACCCCGAAGAATTTGAAGAAATCGTGCGCGGCGGGCTTTCGGCTTCGCCGGTTTCGCAAGTATTGATTGAAGAATCAATTTTGGGCTGGAAGGAATTTGAACTCGAAGTAATGCGCGATTTAGCTGACAACGTCGTCGTCATTTGCTCGATTGAAAACTTCGACCCGATGGGCGTTCACACAGGCGATTCGATAACGGTTGCTCCGGCTCAAACTCTGTCGGACGTCGAATATCAAAACTTGCGTGATATGGCGATAAAATGTATACGCAAAGTCGGTGTCGAAACCGGAGGCTCGAATATACAATTTGCCGTCAACCCAAACGACGGCGACGTGCGGATTATCGAAATGAATCCGCGCGTTTCGCGTTCGTCGGCTCTGGCGTCAAAAGCGACGGGCTTTCCGATTGCAAAAATCGCTGCTAAACTCGCCGTCGGCTACACTCTGGACGAAATTCCCAACGACATTACGAAAAAAACTCCGGCGAGTTTTGAGCCGACAATTGATTATGTCGTAGCGAAAATTCCGAAATGGGCTTTTGAGAAATTTCCGCAAGCCGAAGACGTTTTGGGAACGCAGATGAAATCGGTCGGCGAAGTAATGGCAATCGGACGCACTTTCAAAGAAGCGTTATTCAAAGGCTTGCGTTCGCTCGAAGCGACGAAACCAATGCGCTTGTCCGGCGTTCCCGACTCTGTTTTGCAAAGAAAATTGGCGCGCCCGAACTCGCAGCGATTTTCCTATCTACTTTACGCCTTGCAGCACGGTTACTCGATTGAAGAAGTGCATCGCCTTACGCAAATCGACCGTTGGTTTTTGTCGCAGCTTGACGAAGTGATGCGCCTGCAAGACCGTATTGAAGACCGAAAGCTGGAAGACGTTCCGCCTGAAGTTTTGCGCTACGCAAAAGAATTTGCGCTTTCGGACAGGCGCATCGCGTTTTTGACCAATTCAACCGAAGCAGAAGCCAGAGAAAGAAGAAAAGATTTGGGTATCGTTCCGGTTTATAAACGGGTTGATACCTGCGGCGCGGAGTTTGAATCGTTTACGCCTTATCTATATTCGACTTACGAAGAAGAGTGCGAAGCCGAGCCAACAGATAAGCCGAAAATTATAATTTTGGGTTCTGGACCGAACCGCATCGGGCAGGGAATCGAGTTTGATTACTGCTGCTGTCACGCCAGCTTCGCTTTGCGGGAAAAGGGTTTTGAGACAATTATGGTCAACTGCAATCCAGAAACCGTCTCTACCGATTACGACACATCTGACCGACTTTATTTCGAGCCGCTCACGTTTGAAGACGTGATGAACATTGTCGAAGTCGAAAAACCCGACGGCGTAATCGTCCAATTCGGCGGGCAAACACCGCTAAATCTGGCGGACAAACTTCACGAAGCGGGCGTGCCGATAATCGGAACTTCGCCGGATTCTATTGATTTGGCGGAAGACAGAAAACGTTTTGGCGCGCTGCTCGATGAACTGAAGATTCCCGCGCCCGAAAACGGAACAGCGGTTTCAGCAGATGAAGCAAAAGAAATCGCTGAAAAAATCGGTTATCCGGTTCTTGTGCGTCCGAGTTATGTTTTGGGCGGCAGAGCAATGGCAATCGTGTATGACGCGGAAAGTCTCAATGCTTATATGCGAACGGCGACTGACGCTTCGCCGCAAAAGCCGATTTTGATTGATAAATTTTTAGAGCAAGCCGCCGAATTCGACGTTGACGCGCTTGCAGATGAAACTGCCGTCGTCATCGCCGGTATTCAGGAACATATCGAAGAAGCCGGGATTCATTCGGGCGACTCTTCCTCGGTTTTGCCGCCGCAGCGAATCTTGGCGGAACACCTCGAAACGATAAAACACTACACGCGAACGCTGGCAAAAGCGTTAAACGTGGTCGGTTTGATGAACATTCAATTTGCGATAAAGGACGACCGCGTTTATGTTTTGGAAGTCAATCCGCGCGCGTCTCGAACAGTTCCGTTTGTGTCAAAAGCGACCAACGTGCCGCTTCCGGCGATTGCTTCGCTCGTGATGGCTGGCGTGAAAACTTTGGCTGAATTTAATTTACCGGAAGTTTTGCCTGTTAATCTTTGTTTCGTCAAATCGCCGGTTTTCCCATTCGCCAAATTCGCTGGCGTTGACCCGATTTTGTCGCCCGAAATGCACTCGACCGGCGAAGTTATGGGCGTCGGCGAAACCTTCGGCGAGGCTTACGGTAAAGCGATGACCAGCGCTAGTCTGAAATTACCGTCAAGCGGCGCGGCTTTTTTATCCGTCAACGACGCCGACAAAGGTCAAGCGGTCGTCGCTGCCCGACGGCTGAAAAATTTAGGCTTCAACATTATCGCCACGCACGGTACGGCTTTACGCCTGCAGGAAGTTGGAATCGATTGCGACACCGTCTTTAAGGTCAATGAAGGCAGACCGAACATCGCAGATTACATCAAACGCGGCGAAGTTGCGCTCCTCATTAACACACCTTTAGGCAGCATTTCACACTACGACGAAAAGGCGATTCGCCGCGCCGCCCTTCAATACAACGTACCGTGTGTTACGACGATGACCGGCGCGACAGCGTTGATCGAAGCAATTGCTTTCAAAAAAGAAGCTGGTAAAATTATCGTGCGAAGTTTACAGGAAATTCACAAGCAACGACAATTGACCGCAGTTGAACATTTGTGATTACAGTGGTGATTTCAAAGATAATTAACTACTTACTTTAATTTTTCGCGGTTCATTATTTTCACCTGATTTTCTCTGAGTGAATATTTCCCGACGCGATTAATTGACGAATGGCAACAGCGTCGCGCCCGGCGACCGCCGATT
>MWVV01000177.1_pt1 | contig 22933 bp, 18 predicted proteins | sample 1047281 | NCBI WGS metagenome assembly MWVV01 (sample SAMN06349986, study PRJNA376086) | soil metagenome | isolation source: PT-2 sample Antarctic (ecotone) soil | place: Antarctica | collected 2015-01-13 | reverse complement strand
GAGTTAACGTCAAAACCGTATCAAACACAAAAAGCCAGACCAGAAGAATTGCAACCACCGGCAAAATCGCCGTATCTATTACAGTCTCTCTGAAGAAAAGAAAAGGAAATACCGCAAAGGTATAGCCTAAAAACGCGCTTCCCACATCACCCATAAAAATTTTTGCCGGGTAGCGGTTAAAGATTAAAAACCCCAGACTTGAAAACGCGATCACGCCGCCATAAAAACCTGCCGTTTCCTGTCCGAGAATTTTTCCGACCATTAACCATCCGAGTCCGGCGGTAACTGCCTGCATCCCTGCGAGAGCGTCAATGCCGTCCATAAAATTATATGCGTTGGTGAGCCAGACGATCCATAAGAAGATGATTATCTGCGGACAAAAATTTGACTTTAAAAGCCCATAAAAAGGAATGTATATACTTTGAGATTCTCCCAAATACAAAACGATTAAACCGGCGGCGATCGAATGCGCGATGAATCTCAGAAGCGATGAAACTGAATATAAATCATCCAGCCAGCTAATTGAAACAATCAAAATCGCGCCGCCAAAATATGCCCATGAAAATTCCCGTGTGAAAAAATTTGTATAAATTGTGTAAGCGAGCAAACTAACCAGAACGATTACTAACCCGCCGCCGCGCGGAGTCGGTCTGGTATGCGAACTTCTTTCATTCGGGACATCCAGAATATTCCACTTTTTATTGAGGCGAAGAAATAGTTTTATCCCTAAAAAAGCGACGGCGAATATAATGAAATATATAATTATAATAAACAAAATTCAATTTTTTGGGCACATCTATAAATTTTGGTCTTTATTCAATTTATACCAGTCTACTTGTTTTCGGATACCCTCGGCGATCGAGAATTTTGGGGTAAAATTATATTTATGCTTAATTTTTTCGCTCTGGTAGACATCTACCGCCAGCCACTTTTCAAATGTCTGCTCAAATTTACAAATTTTTTTACTTCTTAGAGTTTTTTTGTTAACGCCAAAGATCATTTTAGGAAAAATTGCTGGAATGGAAAATCCGGGGATTTTTCGGTGCAGCCTTCTGGAAATTTCGCCGACCAAATTCTTTAAAGGCAAAGGCTCGGCGGATAAATTGAAAATTTCGGTCGCGCCTGTTTTCTCCTCGATTATCCTGACGCACGCGCCCGCCACATCGTTTTTGTAAATCAGAGATTTAAGATTTTCTCCGTTTCCAATCCATACAAATCTTTTTCGCTCGATAGCTTTAACCAGACGCTCGACATTCCCCCGATTACCTTCGCCGATAACCGGCGAGAGACGCAGAATGGTCAACGGTATTTTATTTTTTTCGCAAATCTCCGTACAAATTTTTTCTGCTTCCAACTTACTTTTCGCATAGGACGTCTGCGGGTTGGTCGGTGAATTTTCGTCAAATATGCCTTGATTTTTATTTTTTTCTTTGCCGTTAATGTTTTCAAAGGCGCCATAAACCGCAGTCGAACTAATTAAAATAAATTGTTTAATTTTTAGATGGACTGCCAATTCAGAAATATTTTTTGTGCCCCGCACATTTACCAGATCGAATTCTTCTTTTTTTGTGTCTCCAAATTGATGCGCCAATCCAGCCGCGTGTATCAATACATCGACATTTTCAGTTTTTTCCAATTGGCGAAAATTTTTATAATCTGTAATATCAATCGCCATAATCATAGAATAATTTTCGTTTTTTTGGCACTCGTTCTTTTGGCTACGATGGCTGACAAGTTGAACAGTTTTAAAACCTGAGTTCTGACACTCTTTAACAATTTCCTTCCCGATAAAACCGCTTGCACCTGTAATTAAAACTCTCATTTTGTAAATTGAGCAACACTTTGATTAGAAAGTTATCGGACGCATTAGTTTAAGAAATTATTATATTTCTCCACCGCCGCCTCGACCGAATATTTTTCTAATGCCGAAAGGCGAGCACGCTGCCCCATCTCGGGCAGTGTCGCGCGATTCTCAAAAATTTCAAAAATGATTTTACAGAGCGCTTCCGGATCATTCGGGGAAACATACCAGCCGACCTTTTCATCTTCGATTACCTTCGCGACTTCAGAATTATTTTCGGTTAAGGCTAAAATCGGTTTGCCGGCAGCCATTAAATTATACGTTCTGGACGGCATCGCCACCCCCCACATTTTTTTGACCAATGGAACAAGACCGACATCACAGGCGTTCAGAAAAATATTTTGTTCGCTCCTCGAACGCGGCGGCAAAACAGTTATATTTGATAGATTTTTTTCCGATACTTCTCTTTCAAGCCATTTTCTCTTAACGCCCGAGCCGATAAAAAGAAAGTGAAATCTTTCGTCCATTTTAAGCTTTTCGGCACACCCGACAATACTTTCTATATCCTGCGGATGCCCCATATTTCCGGCATACAAAAAAACGAATTTATCGGCAATCTTTAATTGTCGCAAAAGTTGGTTGTTATTTCTCGGCATCGGCTCAATTTCCTCAAGCGACGCCCAGTTTTGTATAACCTCCACCGGGGGAAATTTCCCATCGGAGGACTGTTTTATTTGAGAAATAACCAGCACCTGCATATCACGTCCGACCACTATAATTTTTTTTGCTCCCTGATAAAGCCATATGTTGAAACTATTAAGAATTCTGACAAAAAAAGATTGCGGATTTACTTTGCCGACGGCGATTAGCGTTTCCGGATATTTATCCTGAATAATTAATGAATATTTTGCCCCCCGCAATTTTGCGGCAAGAGCGGCACTAAACGGTAGAGTCGGCGGAGCGGAAACGACTAGCATTTCCTCATCTTTTTTGATTTTAGCCACCATTTTAAAAAAGATAGAAAATCCGATGGTCAACATATTTATCAATCGAAGAAAAATTATATCTTTATTAAGAGTTGTGCTCCAGACACGAAAAATTTCCACGTTCTTATGATTTTCTCTTTTTGGAGCGAATGTTCCTCTGGCAGCGTAATTCGGCTGCCCGCAAATTACTCTGACATTAAAATTTTTGGTCAGACCCTCGGCGATGCCCGTCATATAATAGCCGGTTTGATTGTTCTCCGGATAATAAAGCTCGGTGATCACCCAGAGAGTTTTTTTATTCTGTGAATCGGATTCGACGTTGTTTTTCCTAAAATTTAATTCTCTATCCATTTCAGAAACAATAAAAAAATTTTTCTAAAAGATTCTCTATTTAACTCGTATGTTTTCTGACGGACGTGTAACCCAAAATAATTTTACTGACCGTTCGTGAAACATTAGGATTCAGATATTCGATGGGCGGAGTCCAGTCCGGCATTTGCGCGATAGCAAGTTCAACCGAGAGCAAAATTGAACCGAAACCAGCCCCGCTCAGAATATTGCTTCCGCATTCGATTGTTTCCGGGCGTTCGGTGACATCGCGCAAAGTCACATTCGGGACGCCGAAAATCGCGCATTCTTCCTGGACAGTGCCGCTGTCGGACAAAACCGCCATCGCGTTTTTTTCCAATTTAACAAAATCAAAGAAACCGAGCGGTTCAAGTAATTTGATTTTATCAGACGCAACTTCGATTTTGAATTTTTTAAGTTTTTCAGCCGTTCGCGGATGGACGCTGATCAGCATTGTTTTACCAAATTTTTCAACCAACTGTGAAAAGGCTTCAAAAATCATTTTCAGGCGTTCCGGCAAATCAACGTTTTCAGCTCTGTGCAGCGTCACTAAAAAATATTCCGAGGGTTTAACATCAAATTTTTCAAGCGAATCGCTTTCCTCTATTTTTTGTGAAAAGTTATCCAAAACTTCTTTGATCGGATTTCCCGTAACATATATTCTTTCTCGTTCAATTCCTTCGGCAATTAAATTCTCCTTACTTCGCTCGGTGTATGGAAGCAGAATAGTGCTTGAATGATCGATGATACGGCGATTAACTTCTTCCGGAACACGTCTGTCAAAACACCGATTCCCCGCTTCCATATGAAAAACGGGAATGCCGCGCCGCGCCGCGATAATCGCTGATAAGGCGCTGTTGGTATCGCCCAGAATTAAGATTTTATCCGGTTTATGTTCTTCTAAAATTTCATCGGTTTTGCTCAAAATCTGTCCGATTTGATCTCCGATTCCGCTCGATTTTATTCCCAGATGAATATCCGGTGTCCGCACCTCCAAATCTCTTATAAAAATATCGCTCAGGCTTTCGTGATAATTTTGCCCGGTATGAACTGTAATATGTTCGCTGTGCCGGTCGAGAATTTTTAAAATCGGACTTAATCTGATAATTTCTGGACGTGTCCCGAAAATTGTCATTACTTTCATAATTTTATAATTTTTCACCCTTTTTCGATAAATCGCCTGATTTCCGAATCAGCCTGACCGAGTAATAATTTTAATTTTTCGATAGAAATATTTTTGTCTTTCGAAGAATATTCAGAACTCAGTGCCGGAGAAAAATCCTTTTCCTGTCGAAGCTCAGGCAAAACTGGCAAGATAACATAATATTCGCCCCGTTCGATCGTTCGAAAACATTCTTCTTCGGAAACCATAATTTCGTGAACCTTCTCTCCCGGACGAATGCCTGTAAATACAATCGGCAGCTTTTTTTTACCCATCAGAGCATTCGCCACATCAATCATTTTCGCGGAAGATACTTGAGGCACATATGTTTCGCCCCGCATTCCATTGTCAATAGCGGCAAAAACCGTGTCGACCGCTTTATCGAGACTTAACAAAAATCTGGTCATCTCTTCTAAGGTTACGGTTAATGTCTGATTTTTTCTTACCTGTTCGACAAACAGTGGAACAATCGAACCGCGTGAAGCAATCACGTTGCCGTATCTCACGCACATAAAATTTGTATCCGGGCAATCTCTATTCGCTTCAATTAAAACCCTCTCCTGCAGAGCCTTGGTCATTCCCATCACATTAATCGGTTTACACGCTTTATCTGTGGATATTCCGATTACTTTTTTGATCGGGAGATTGTTTTCACGAATCGCGCGCGCAACATTCTGCGCCCCGACAATATTTGTTAAAACCGCTTCATACGGAAAATATTCACACGAAGGTACTTGCTTGAGCGCGGCGGCGTGAAAAACCACATCACACTCGCGCAGTGCCGAAAGTATTGCCGAGTAATCGCGCACGTCGCCAATCCGAAAATTTAACAAATCCTGCGAATTTTCATAAATTACATCGTCGGTGGCGGTTTTTCGATGCATAAAGTCCAGACGCATATAATGCTGTTTGGCTTCATCGCGCGAAAAAACAGTGACCCGCGAAGGCTTACCCATTTCTCCTCTGAGCAATCTCCGAACTAAAGTTTGTCCGAGCGAACCGGTTCCGCCGGTAACTAAAATTCTTTTTCCTTCTAAATTATTCATTTGTTTTGATATGGAAATTTATCATTTGCCATTATTGTAATCATCTCCTCCCAACTGAGCGGCGCGAAATTAGTTTGTTTTCTAAATTTATCGGAGTTTAGACTTCGATCAATCTTAAATTCTTCAAAAGGTTCAATCTCAACCTTGATTTGAAAAGCTTTTTTTAATAATTTCAACAATTCGTATTTATTAATCGGTTCGCTCGAAACGTGATATAAACCTTCCAAAAAATCCTGATGCCTTAATAATTCTGAAATAATTTCAGCCAGTATTATTGTTGGGAAACCGGAATAGATAGCATTTACAAATCCTTTTATTCGAACTTCTTCATTGCTTAAAAACCACTCGACCAAACTATTCTTTGTAAAAAGTTCTCTACCGATAATTGAAGTCCTGATTGTAAGACACCTTTGGTTATTTACCTCGCCTAAGCTTTTGCTTCTTCCGTATAAATCAGATGCGTTAGAAATATCCTCTTCTTTATAATTCCCTTTCGCACCATCAAAAACACAATCGGTGCTGATATTTATTAAATAACGATTTTCTTCGGCACAAATTTCTGCCAGTTGGTGTGGAAAAATTGAATTTGTTAAAAGAGTCTTTATGACATCTTTTGAAGATGGAAGTTGTTTAATTATTCCGACGGCGTTGATCAAAATTTCCGGGTTAACTTCTCTAATAGTTTTTTGTATCGATTCAAAATCTAATACATTTACTCGATTAACAATTTTCTCTGGATTGAAAAATTTTAGATTTTCATATTTTTTATAGCTGTCTCTAAAACTTGTCCACACATCAAAATCCACTTGTAATTTTTGGACTAATTTGTGTCCAAGCATTCCTCCCCCACCAAAAACTAAAATTTTCATAATTAATGTATTTTATTAACCGTTGGACTTTCAACATTGCAATAATTATTTATATACTCAACTCGTCTATTTTGTATCGTTTAAGATTAGTTGTGTTATGTATCGCATACACTGTAACTCAACACCTCATAAGTTGCTTCTTTAACTTTTTTATCTGAAAGCCATTCAACGGCGAAACTTCGCGCTTTACTTGATATATTGTTATATTTTACCTGATCTGCATTAATGCATTCTCTAATAACTTCAAGCCATTTATCAGGTTCTTCGAGAGGTAAATCCCAGCCAACACTTTTCTCATATAAATTTAGCCAGGGCGTTCGATCGCTAATTATAATTGGACATCCCGCACTGAGGGCTTCAATAAAAACGTGCCCGAAATTCTCACCTAAAGTCGGCAAGATAAAATAATGATATTTAAATAAAGTTGAAACCACCTCATTGTGCGAAATCGAGCCTGCATAATTCACTTTTATGTTTGAGGGTAAACGTTGAATAATTGCTAAGCTTTCCTGCCAATAATTTTTGTCTTCTATTGGTCCGTAAATGTCGAGGGTCAAAGGCTGTTTAATGTCTGTGAGCAATTCTATAAACCACTTTAAGTTTTTTTTGCGCATATACCTGGAAAGAAAAACCATCCGAGTATTTTCTTTATCTTTTGGCGGCTTGGCATCCTGCTTATAATTTTCAAGTAAAATTCCGGCAGGCATATTCGGAGCGATGAAAATCTTTTCATATTTTGAGGTCAAATTTTCTACTTCTTTTTTTTCTAATTCGGATGTAGTTTTCCAGATTAATTGATCAAACAAACCCGTAAGACGTGCTGCCTTCAAAAATAGATTTTTCTTTTTCGCCTTTAGCTGCAAAGCGCCGACAGATAATTCACCTTCGGGGGCTAAAACTATTTTTATTTCTGGAATCAGATTTAATTTTTTTAGAACCAATACGAAAAATGACAACTTCGAGAAAACACTGTTAATGTAGATCGAATCTGCCCGAGTCTCTATAATAAGTTCACGTAATTTCGAAATATTAACGGTATTTTGTGACAAATAAAGCACTTGCGCCTTTCCACGTTGATTCCATTTATTAACTTCAATATTTTTATATCTAATCTTGTCACCATCGTGATCAAACGTTATAATTTTAAAATCGAATTCGTCTCCCAAGCGTTCAATCATATTAACAATTGTTCGGAGACTTCCACCGCTTTTAAAACCGGGCAAATAATAATTGCAGATAATTAAGATTTTCTTTCTGCTATTTTCAACTATATTTTTTGACATTTTATTTCAAAACAACTTGTTTCGAGAATTACTATCGTTAATTTCCCGGTATAAATTTTCGTAATTATGAGAAATCTTCTTTGGTTCAAAACGTCTAATATTTTTCAGTCCAACTTCAATTAACTTTTCACGAAGAATTTTATTTTCGATTAAACTTAAGATTCCCTTCTGTAAACTCAAGTAACTATTTGGATCAACCAAAACGGCGCCGCCGCCCGCGACCTCTTTTAAGGGGCTTATATTACTTGTTACCACCGGAGTTCGCATCGCCTGCGCTTCGATAATCGGCAAACCAAAGCCTTCATACAAAGAGCAAAATGTGACGAGGTCCGCGTTTTGGTATTCGGTTTTAATTTCCTCATTATTCAAATTAAAAACGTTCACAAAATCAATCTTTTGCGTTTTTAATTCGCTCAGAATATTATCTTCTAATTTTCCGATTATTTTCAAACGACATGGAATCCCGCTCAAAGCTTTTATCACATTTTCTAAATTTTTATTTGGAGTTGTGCCGATCTGCAGAATAGTCGGATATTCCGCATTAAATATTTTTTTGGACGCTGAATTAAAATGATCCTGCAGAGGATTCTCTATCACACGTATTTTTTTTTCATCACATTTGGTATGAAAAACTATTTCTTTTTTAACCGTCTCGGAAATCGTCGTAATAAATTTAAGCCGACGGATTGGAAAATCAAATAATATTTTTTTTAAAACGTATCGCCGAAGTCCTTTTCGGATCTTGAGAATTCCTAAATCGTGAATGGTTAAAACTGTTTTATTGGAGGGTAAAATTAAAGCGATGTAATGAACGTGACCCGTTATATGAAAAATGTCGCTTTTTTTTGATTTAAAAAAAAATAAATTTTTCAATGTACCAAAGGTATTGTTTCTAAAAGGCAACTGCTGGAACGAATTATAAAATTCTTTCTGATTCAAATTTTTGGCAATTTGCCTGAAAACCTTTTCGATACTGACACCGTTTTCTAGTTTACGTTCGATATAAAGTATTTTCGTTGGCATTTTGAATGGATAAATACAATTTATTCGCGAATTTCTAATTTAATTCTGACTTCAGCATTTCCAGAGTTATCGCGGTAGTTCCGATCTGCTCAACAATCAAACCGGCGGCGACATTCGCCAATTTTGCCGCGGCGAGCGTGTCAAAACCGCTTGCCAACGCTACTCCCAAAGTTGCGATAACCGTATCGCCCGCCCCCGTCACATCATATACATTGCGCGCCAACGCCGGAAGATGTTCGGGCAATTGATTCTGTCGAAATAATGTCATTCCGTCCCCGCCCTGTGTGACGAGAAGATTATTTAGAGATAATTTTCCGAGCAGATTACTCCCGGCTTCCTCAATTGTCGTTTGTTTACAGCTATCTAAATTGCAGGCTTGGATCAATTCAAATTGATTTGGAGTCAATAATGTCGCTCCGGAATATTTTGTATAATCTTTCCCCTTTGGATCAATTAATACAATTTTGTCATTGTCATTCCCAAAATTTATCAGACGCATTAAAATTGATTTTGTTACTAACCCTTTTCCATAATCAGACACAATGATTACATCAACGGTGTTTATAATTTGAAAAATTAAGTTCCAGATATCTTCTTCTTCAAATTCCGAAATATTGTTTGTCTGTTCCTGGTCAACTCTCACAATCTGTTGATTATGCCCTAAAATTCTTGTCTTGATTGTTGTCGGTCGTGCAGGATGCCGATATAAATAATCAGTCGAAATTTTTTTTGCGTTCAATAATTCACAGAATAATTCCGATTCTGGATCTGCGCCCACAATCCCAATCAGAAATGGTTTAGCTCCTAAACCATCGACATTCGCGGCAACATTTGCCGCGCCGCCGGCTGCGAGCGTGGTGTTGTTTAAATTCAATATCGGAACCGGAGCTTCTGGAGAAATCCGTTCGACGCTTCCCCACCAATAGCGGTCAAGCATCACGTCTCCAACGATCAAAACATTTATATTTTTGAAATCTTTCGTAATTTCCATACTAAAAACGTTTTGATTTATAACTTTAAAAGAAAAAATTTACTTTTGGAATTTAAGGTCGATTATTTCACACCAGATATGTCCGATCGCAATGTGCGCTTCCTGGATTCTGGCTGTCAGTATTGCCGGCACTAAAATACTTGTATCGCAGAGCGACGCTAGTTTTTTACCTTTAGAGCCAGTTAAACCAATGGTTTTACAGCCAATTTGTCTGGCGGTCATCACCGCGGCACTAACATTTGAGGAATTACCGCTGGTGCTGATGGCAATTAACAAATCATTTTTTGCGCCTAAAGCTTCAACTTGCCTGGAAAAAATTTTTTCAAAGCTGTAGTCATTGGCGAGTGCGGTGAGTGCAGAAGTATCAGTCGTTAGAGCGATTACCGGCAAAGCCTTTCTTTCAACTTCATACCTGCCGACGAATTCAGCGGCGATATGCTGTGCATCGGCGGCGCTTCCACCGTTGCCGCAAATTAAAACTTTATTTCCATTGAGAAATGTCCGATAAATAAGTTCAGCGCACTCTTCAATTATCAAAATTTCACTTTTTAATAATTGTTCAAATATTTGTATGTGTGTCTTCAGAGCATTTACAATTACCTGGCTGCCGGTTTTTTCCTGAATCTGAGGCAAATTTTTTACTTCACTGTTTTTTATTTTCTCGGCAATCGAACTTGACGAATAATTTTCCAGGAGAGCAAGTGATAAAACCTTTCCGCCCTTTTTTAAAACGAAATCGGAACCGACAATTTCATCTACAGTCCAATCGCCGCCCTTTACCAAAACATCAGGATTAATTTTTTTGATCAGCGATTCGGGCGTGGTTTCATTAAAAATATAAACTTGATCGACAAATTTGATTGCCTGCAAAATTGCCTTGCGGTCAATTTCGTTCATATATGGTTTTGGTTTGCCTTTGATCGCTCGAATTGAAGAATCACTGTTGATGCCAACAATCAGATTCGTTCCGAGTTCTCCGGCGCGTCTGAGAAAATCGATATGCCCTGGATGAATTATATCAAAACAACCGTTTGTAAAAACTTTTACTTCCATTTTTAATAAGAACGTCCTGGAAAACGTTGCCTGAACCAATTCTCGTTTTTAATTTAATCTTCTCGCCCTTCCCGAAGATTGAGTGCCTGAACCTACCTGAAAGAATTGTATAAAAAGTATTCCGGCAACCGCCAGCAAACCGTATTTTATTAAATATGGAATGATTGTTCCATAAAAACCTTCGTATGAAACTGTCGTCAGAAGCATATAAAATAAGGCGGTGCGCCAAATTGAAAAAACTTGGTCTTCAATCAGAGCGGTATAAATCGCGCTTAAAATAATTCCCAGAAGCATCATTCCGAGCGGAACTCCGAAAGGTCCGAAATTACGTAAAAGATCGCCCATCGGCGTCACCGTAAAAGAATTTTCACTATAATTAAAATACAAATCGGCGTATTGGCGCGGTTCTGAACCGACCGGTTTGTTTACCCATAATGGTCGGGGAATAAAAAAAGTAATACTGTCCTTCCAGATATTATCCTTTAGTCCGTAACTTTCTTCGTAAGGCTCTAATTTTTCATAATTGGAAACTACAACGGCTAAGGAACTGACATTTTCAATTCGTTCGGCAAGCGCAGAAACTCCTTCGGCTAAATTATCGACCAAATCCTGTTCAAATAATTTATCGAAAGTTTGTCCGATATTTTCGATATATTCATCGGTACTGACTCTCGATTCGGTCTGTTTGACACTTCGGAAAGTCGTTCCGTAAATCATTCCGACGACGATTGCTGAAACAAGCAATAGTACTCCGAAAACTTTGTGTCTCAATTTAAGCGTGTTAACAGCGAAAATGAACGCGCAGGCAATTAATATAAAGAGTTGAAACAAGCTTCCGCGATTTCCCTGAAAAGCGGATTTGGTCAGAGACGTCGCCAAAAGTAAACCGATGACCAAAGAATGATTGACATTTAAGGTTTTAGTACGGAATATACACAGCCACAAGATAAAACTCGCCTCAAGCCACAACAGCGTTAAAAGAAATAATAATCCGTCGTATGCGCCAACGACATCAACTTTTTGATAACCTAAAATTCCGAAACCAAATGCGACGATGCTGTTTCCGATACCAATAAACAAAAGCAGAATCGCGGGCAGATACAAATTCTCCGGTTTCCAATCCCACACAGGCAAACGTCTGTTTATTCTCTTCCCAATTTTTTTTCCGAGCGGAAGAAAAAACCCAACCGACAATCCGCCATAGCCTAAAATTACATAAACAATGGTCAAAGGCAGATTGTATCTTTCATCTTCGACAAACGACAAAAAATAAGGCTGCGACAAACCTGAGGCTAAAATTATTCCGCCCACAAAAAAAGCTGGCACAAAATAAGACCAAGCCGCGAAGACCAACGGATGAAAAAAACCAAAACGTCCGCGATAATACAGATAGAAACTCGGCGCCGCTAAAACAAACCCCAGCAAAATTACCCACGGCATCAGAAAAAGCTGCTTAAACGGATTACCCGCGTCGTCGGAAACAAAAATCAGCGAAAAACCGCCAACAAAAGTGATGATGGCAATTAGAACAACCGGAAACAAAAGCGCGGTGTCTCTGTTTTGTAAAAATGCGGGTCGCTGTTTTGAGTTCAACATAAAAATTACTCGATAAATCTTAAAAAATAGTCAAATTTTCACTCAATATTTTTAATCTTCGTTTAAATGACATACGGCAATGACACCGTCAGATAACTGCGGCGAGAATGAAACGGAGACATCATTGATAAAATTATAAAACCAGCGATTAAACTGCCTGTGTTCGGGACCAATATCATAAAAATAAAAATTTTTTACCTGTAGAGTTTCTCTCCGAATCGCCAGACTAAGGGTTCGATACGAGTAATATGCGACATGATCGAGATGCACCGGTTCATTTTCGCCGCCTTTCCCGCGCAAACCATACATAAAAAACCGAAGAGCGCTGTAAGCGTTAATAGTTGTAATCACCAGGCTTGTTTCGGAATGCATAAAACGTTTGATACCTCTTAAAAACAGTCCCGGATTCGAGAGATGTTCGATCATTTCGCCCGCGATAATCACCTCGAAAGTTTCGTCCAATTCTACTTCGTCGAGCTTTTCCAAATCCGCCCGAAAAAGGTTTCTGCCGCCCGCCTTTGATAAAATGTCTATTCCTTCCTGATCATAATCAAATCCGTATAATTCCTTTGCCGTTTTTTCTAACTTAAAATGCAGGAGCATATTGTTTTTGATAGCTTCCAGAGTGTACGGATGATCCGTGCAGCCGAGATGCAAGACTTTTTTGCCAGCACAAACTTGTTTGATAAAATCCACCCTTTGAACAAGTTCTAATTTATCCTTCATACTTAAATATTACCGTCTAATAAGATTTTTAATTAAAAGTTTATCTTCCGCATCAACAAATCCCAAAACCAACAATGCCGCGCAGTAAACAATTCCACCACTTATTGTAGCAAAAACAAATACGCTCCAGGTTGTCTGAAAATTAGATACGATTAATTTTTCTGTGATAACTGTACTAAAAGCTGCAACTCCGATAACTCCTAATAGTTTCAACCAAAATTTTGTCTGAATCCGGTCGAAAAATAATTTTTCAATGTAAAAAATTGACAAAAACATTGCCGACAAACCTGCCATTCTGCCAAAAGCTACTCCGACGTTTCCCAAACTTTGAGTTAATAAAACAATCAAAAAAACATTTATTACCAGACATATTATAAAACTTACAATATTGTAGCCGGGATAGCCTAGACCCTCCGTCATCTGCCAGGAAATAGTCTGAATTGCCAAAAGGCTGAAACTTATTGTATGTATAACCAATAAAGTCGAAGTCTGAGCGGCAAAATCCGCGCCCATCCACAAGGTTAAAAACAAATGGCTTTCAACAATCAAAGTCGTTGCCAGAAATACCACCAAAAAACAAACTATTTTGGTCGCCTTTTTATATAACCGCAAAAGTTTTTCGGGATTATCTTTTAATTCGCTGGCGAGCGGGAAAATTACCAACGCAAAGCTTCCGATAAAATTATGTATAAAAATAGAGAGCGTCATCGGAACAACGTAAAACGTTAAATTTTCAGCTCCGAGTTTGCTGATTATCCAGCCGCGCTCAAAAAGGAGAAGCAGATTAGCGAGGATCTGGTAACCGATAATCCCCGAGCTGAAACGGACGATCAGTTTCAGTATTTCCGGCTTTATAGTAAAGCTTATTTTGAACTCCGGAACAAATTTTTTGGCATAAAAAACAAAAACAAAACCAGTGAAAAAAGTAATAATCAAATTCCAGAATAATAAATCCAGAAAATTATAATCGTTGTAAACTAAAAAAATATTGCCCAGCACCACCGCTAGATTATTCAAATTTGAAATCTTGGAAAAAATATCAAAACGATGAATTCCCTGCAATATCGCGCTGAAAATTTGATTCAGCATCAGAAAAAAAACAATTGCCGACGCAATATGCAATCCGGTCGTGGTTTTAGCTTGATTCTCCGGTTCAATCAGATAAACATTTGTTACAAGCCAATTCGCGAACCAACAAATTAACGCGACACCAGTTAAAGCAACTGCTAAATTGATCGACAAAGCTGCTGAGATAACATCGTTTATTTTATGATTTTCACCCGATATTCGATATTCAGCAATATATTTGGTGATTGCGCGTCCAAAACTAAAATTAAATGAGTAGACGACAAATCCAAGCACAAGCGCGTAAAGACCGTAATCTTCATTACCAAGTTTTTTGACGATCAGACGGGTAGCATAAAAACTGAAAAACAGAGGGATAATAAAAGTTGAAAAACCATACAAGACATTTCTTGCGATGCTTCTGCTGTTTTCCGTTTTTAATTCATTGTCCATTTTTACTTCCTAAACGATTCTATATAACGCTCAACGGCTATTTCGGCAATTTTTGTTTCATCAAAATTTTCCAAAATATATTTTTCTCCCTGAATCGACAACTTTTCTCTGAGCGAGGAATTGTTTTTTAAAAGCAAAATCGAATCTTTCAATGCGCCGGAGTTACCCGGTTCGATTAAAAGTCCGGTTTCGAGATGCTTAATGGCTTCGGGAATAGCATTAATATTAGTCGAAATGGTCGGTATTCCGAGCGCCATCGATTCTAAAATCGAAATTGGCAACCCTTCCACATAGCTTGGGAGCGCAAAAACATCTGCTTGCCGGAGCAACTTAAATAAATCAACGTGTTCAGTGCCGATTTGATCTGATGTAATCAACAAAAACTTTGCACCGAGATTATAACTTTTGGCTTTTTTTAAATCCTCCACCGAAGGTTTTGAATTGGAGATCCAGACAAAGGCAAAATCATCACTTTCTTCTGACAACTGCCGCGCCGCTTCGAGAAAAATCCAACGCCCCTTCCGATCAATAAATTGCCCGACGCAGAACACTAAAAATTTATTCGTCTGCAGATTAAATTTTTTCGCTGTTTTTTCAGATTCTGTTGCTGTCGTTTTTGATTGTTCAATTTCTAAACAATTAACGTTAGCGTAAATAACAGTAATTTTATTGTAAAAATTATTCGGAACAAGCGGGCGCAAACTTTCCTTTGTATTTATATTGGCGGTAAATAAATTAAATTTTTTATTACGAGCCAGAACCCAAAACTTTAATTTCCATAAAGCGAAACGCCATTTCGGAACCGGCGGCAGAGAATTATGCATCGTGACAAAAACCGGCGCTTTTCTGCACAACCAAAGAAGTGCCAAAAGCGATTGCCAGGGCGCCAGTTCCGTGTGAATTACACTTTTTTCAAAATTATATCTGCTTAAATAAGTCAACAACTTGAATTCGCAGAAAATTTTATTCAGATGTCTTTTTATTTTTCCTGAAATCCCAATGGCGGGCGCCGAATTCAAATGTGCATCGAAAAAATTGTATTGAATGTTGATATTGTCCAAAAATTTTAACAATTGTTTGTTTGACCCCTCTGGCATTACGGCTTTTACTTCCCCAACTTTTTGAGCTTCTTTCATTAACCCAAAAAAAAGGATTTGCGCCCCGCCCCATTCCAGATAATTCCATATGTAAAAAAAATTGTGGGGCGAGTTGGGCTGACTATTTTCTTCTTTGTTTTGTTTCAAGTGGGATGTTAGATGTTGACTTACAGACCATTAAAGTAAAAACTTAGCTTCGACTGATAAGTCTAACTATTTCTTTGTTTATAATAACTACTTAGTCCTTTACAACAGATTTGGCAAATAATGTTGCAATATCTTTTTCGCGCCTTTTTTGTAATTTGGTTTTTCCGGAAATTTTTTGCCAACCTAATCTAATAAAGAAAATAGAAAATCCGACAATCCCATGAAATTTTGTCGGGGCGCCATCAATATACGTATAATAACGCCGCCGAAGATTTTGGATATGTCCGAGATTTAAAAAAAGCGCGTCTGCTTTTTCTCGCAGCGTCATAGTCGCAATCTTCTTTGGAACTGTATTTGGCTGACAAAAAACCCTCGCCCGCGGATCGATAAGCAGTTTCCAACCTTTTCTTTTCAGACGCGGGGTGTATTCGGCATCTCCGAAATTTGGGTAACGCTTAGCATCCATCAAACCTTCTTCCCGAATCGCTTCTACTGGAACCAAAACACAATTGCCGACGATTATTTCAACTTCCCAAGGTTTTTTGGGAATCATCCAGATAGTTTGCTGCTCCCAAAGCTGCCAACCACCCTTCCAGGTTTCCCATTTCGGCGAAACCTGGAATAATTTATGCGGCTCATCCCACAATAAAAGCAGCGAACCGATTACCGAGCGCGGGTATTTTTCCGCTGTTTCAACCATCTGCCATAGAAATTTAGAATCGAAAACCTGATCGTCGTTAATCATCAAAACATAATCGGGATTATGTTTTAGAGCAGCGCGAATCCCGACATTTGTTCCTTCCGTGAACCAGAGGTTTCCATCGCCCTGCACAATTTCGACGGTGGGGAAATCTTTCTTAATTGCCTCTCTTGTGCCGTCGGTTGAGCCGTCATCGACAATAACAATATGAACATCTAATTCGTTCGTCTCGATACGGGCTAAACTACGCAGGCATTGCAAAGTTAATTCCCGACGATTATGAACCGGCGTTACTATTTCAATTCTTTTCACTTTTTACAAACTTTCTGCCTTCGACAAATTGTTGGTTTCCCTGCCCCAGAGGTCTCTTAAAAAATTTGCCTGTTCCTCATTGTTATTACTGCATCCGATCGGGTGATATTCGATTTTAGTTTGACCAGAGAGTTCATCCTTTAAAATCCGCCAAAAATCATAAACAACCGATTGTTTTCCGCCGGCGGTAAAATCTTCCGATTTAAGCTGCTCGAACTCAGAATCAGCCGTTGTAATTAAAACAATATCAGCTTGTTCCAGACATTTTTGAGCCGAATCCAAAATCACGATTTTTCCCTTTAGTTCAGCTTCGGCGCTTTTATTCGCCAGAGGGTCGTAGGCGACAACTCGCGCTCCGGCTTCGGAAAGTGTTTTTGCTAAATAAATGCCTTGCGATTCTTCTACCACGTGCGAGCTGGGTTTGTATGACAAACCTAAGATTGCTACCGTCTGACCTTGTTTTATATCAGGTCGAAGTTTATCGGTAATAGTTTCAGCCATCGAACGATTCACGCGATCGGTTGTTTCAGCAATATCGGCGCAGGAATCCAATGCGCGCGCCATATAACTTAAAGCGACATTATCACGCGGAAAACAAGGTCCGCCGTAACCGAGTGCGCCGGTCAGATATTTTCGTCCGATGCGTGAATCAGTCCCAAGCGCGTCGGTCACCACATCGATGTCGCCGCCGGGAATCCTTTCGCACAAATCCGCGAGCATATTGGCAAAAGTTATTTTCGTGGTTACAAACGTATTAACTGAAATTTTAGTTAATTCAGCATTTTCCAGACTCATTCGTTTGCACTTTGGATTGCCAAACATAACTCTCGAATAAAAATTTTCAAGTTCGCCTCCGCTGCGCTCGTCAAATTCGCCGCATAGAGTAAAATCCGGATTCAAGAAATCTCTGATAATACTGCCCAACGCGATGAATTCAGGACTGTAACAAAGTCCGAAATCCTCGCCGCATTTTTTACCTGATTCTTTTTCTAAAATCGGCAAAAGCCCAAAACGGGTCGCGCCCGGCAAAACCGTCGAAGTTAAAACGACAATGTGATAACCGTCTTTTTTAGCTAAAGCCCGTCCAATCTCCCTAAATGCCCACGCCGCATACTGCAGCGAAAATGAACCTTTTTCGTCGCTCGGAGTCGGTACGATTACGAAGGAAATATCTGAATTCAAGATAGCTTCTTCGTGGCTCATTGTTGCGTGAATTCGCTCTTTATTTTCCGAAAGATATTTTTCCAGATCAGTCTCCTGAACCGGTTCGCGCCCTTCATTGACGGCATCGACTGTTTTCTGATGAATATCAACGCCTATAACTTCAAAACCGCGACTGGCAATCGCGGCGACCATACTTGCTCCTAATTTTCCGAGACCTATAACCGAAACTTTTTCAATCATTTTATATTTTTAGTATATTTCCCTATTCAAAGTTATTTTGCCTTGGCTGTTACGCACAGATGCCAGCCGAGTTTTTTTTCCAATGTTCGAAAAATGCTGTTTGGAAAAATTCGCCAGTACCATTCTTTAACGTATTGGTATTTTACATAATCTTTTATACGGTAAGGAAAAATATGTTCAACATATTTTTCCTTTATCTCAAAACCCTCTCCAATCAAATCTACTACCGTTTTTTTAGTATAGGAATATGTCACCGGACATCCCGTCTGGGCTTCCGAATGCTCGGCAATCCATCGGTCAAGTTTCCAAAACTGTCCTCTTCCGTTAGTCAGCATTATCCACAAAACCTTCCACGCATAACGGTAGTAAACCATTATTTTCAATTCGCTGCCGCTATGAACAAAGTGCTGACGAATTTGCTCAATGATTTTTTCCGGGTGCGGCGAATGATGAATCACACCGAAAGAATAAACCAAATCATATTTTTGAGATGGGATATATTCGGAAAGTTTTTCGGCATCGACTTCGTAAAATTTGATTCGATCGGAAAGACCAAAAATTTCAGCTCTTTGTTGTGCCAGTTTCAGCGATTCGACGGATAAATCGACGGCTGTAACCTCCGCGCCCGCTCGAGCGAAATTTATCGTGTCGGTGCCGATGCCGCAGCCAATTTCCAAAACCTTTTTCCCCTTCCAGCGTTCAAATTCAGCAAATGCCGGAATGTGCGGTTCAACCAGATATTTACGGGCTTCAACCTGGTCAAAATACTCTTTTGTTCCGATCTCAGCCGTAGAATGCCGGATGTTGCACGGACGGCGGTTCCAATAATCCTGGACGCGCGTTATCGGAATTTCTGCAAATTCACCACTCATTATTTTTAAAATTTATGAAACACCGCTCTGTGTAAGAGCTTTATGACTTTTGTTATTTCCTGTCTTATTTTGAACTTGTTCTTCAATCCATCGATAAGTTACTGCTAAACCCGATTCGAGTGAGATTTCCGGTTCCCAATTCAAAACTTCGCGCAGTTTCGTGTTGTCGGAGTTTCTGCCGCGTACGCCTTGCGGTCCGTCAATATGTTTTTTGTCGATTTTTACGCCGGCGATTTCGGAAATAATATCCGCCAGCTGATTGATAGTCACCATCCGGTCTTGTCCGAGGTTAAGCGGTTCGTGAAAATCAGAACGCATCAGGCGATAGATGCCTTCTACGCAATCATCGATATAACAGAATGAACGTGTTTGCTCGCCGTCGCCCCAAATTTCGATTGAATTTTTCCCATCTAATTTCGCTTCGGCAATTTTACGGCACATCGCCGCCGGGGCTTTTTCGCGCCCGCCTTCCCATGTTCCGTTTTCACCGAAAATATTGTGAAAGCGGACGGTTCTGGTTTCCATTCCGTAATCGTTGCGGTAATGCATACAGAGAATTTCGCTGACCAGTTTTTCCCAGCCGTACGCGTCCTGCGGCTGCGCTGGATAGGCGTCTTCTTCCCTGAGCGGCTTAACATCTGCTTCTTCCTGTAAATATTCCGGATAGATGCAGGCGGAACTTGTGTAGAGATAACGCTTGACACCGTTTGTTCTAGCGGCTTCGAGCGTGTGCAGATTGATCAGCGAATTGTTGTATAAAATCTGCGCGTTATGATTTGAAATAAAACCCATTCCGCCCATATCGGCGGCAAGCGCGTAAACTTCTTTCACATCGCGCGTCGCCTGAAGGCAGTTGTCCCACCGGCGTAAATCTAAAATTTCAAATTCATCGGCTTCTGATTCAAAAAATTCAGGATATTTTATGTCTACTCCGCGTACCCAAAAATTTTCTTTTTTTAAATATTTCACGAGGTGACTGCCGATAAATCCGCCCGCCCCGGTGACTAAAACTTTAACTTGATTTTCCATAAACAAAAATTTACTTTGCGGAATGTGAAGCCGCGTTTAATAGTTTGATTTTTTATATTTTAATTCAGATTACTCGTCGTCGTCCTGCCTGTAATTATCTCTGTGATAATAACTTTGATAATAATAATTATTTTCCTGCGAGCGAAGATTTACATTGTTGAGAACGACTCCTAAAATTTTTGCGCCGATGTCCATTAATAATTGTCTCGAACGGCGAACAACCTGTCTTGAGCTTTTTCCTGAATTGACGACTAAGATCACGCCGTCCACCATCGAAGCGATTAAAACGCCATCGGTGAATGAAGCAATCGGGGGCGAATCGACAACGACGTGCGTAAAGTTTTTCTGCAAAACATTTAATAAATTTGTCATCTGTTCGGAGCCGATTAATTCCGCTGGGTTCGGCGGAACTGGTCCGGAAGTCAGTAAATTTAATCTTGAATCTTCGTTGTATTCAATGACGTTCAGCATTTCATCTTCCGTCAACTCGCTCGAAAGAAGTGTGCTTAAACCCTGCGCGTTGCTGACATCAAAAACCGAATGAAGCCGCGGGCGGCGCATATCAGCGTCAATAATCAGAACTTTCGCGCCGGTCTGAGCCAGACTGATCGCTGTATTAATCGCCGTCGTCGTTTTGCCTTCCGAAGGCATACTCGAGGTAATCAAAAGTGATTTCGGAGCGCGACCCGCTGTCGAAAGCAAAATGGAAGTTCGCAGCTGCCGGTAAGATTCCGCCAGGGACGAACGCGAGTCGGTGTGAATAAGCAGTTCGGATTTCGAAGTGTCCTGCCCGTCATCATTACCGCCCGCAAGCAGCATCCGGCGTTTTGTCACCAAATCAATTTTGGGAATCGCCGCCAGCGCCGGAAGTTGGAGCAGGCTTTCAATTTCCTCTGTCGTGCGAATCGAGTCATCGAGATAATCAAGGAAAATAGCCAGTCCCATTCCGAACAGTGTCGATAAAAATAGTGCGCCCAGAACTGTTGTCAAGCGTCTTGGAGCGACCGGATTTTTTGGCGGAATTGCGATTTCAGCAACGCTTATATTGTTGTCGGTGCCAATCGCTTTAACATCATTTTCACGCTGTGACTTAGTAATATTCTCAAGAAAACCTTTCTTGGTTTCTATATCCTGTTCCAAAAGTCGAATAGCGACTCCTGATTGACCTTGCGCCAAAGCTCGATTTTTCTGCGCGTCAAATGAAACTCTAATTTTGTCTTCCTGACTTTTTGCTCTCTCATAACTTGTTCTAAGGTTATTGAGAATGTCATTTCTCGCTTGTTTGCGAAAATTATCTAAATCCTTTTCCTCATCATCCTTTATTCCACTCATTTCACGCTTAAGAGTTTCAAGTTGTACTTCGAGTTCCTTTACTTCAGGCGCAGTCGGCTGATATTCTTCGAGAAGTTTCGCTTTGTCTACATTCAAGGCGGCAATAGTTCTCTGCGTACCAGTATTTAAAGCCCTTGTAGTATTTTCTCTTTCAGTAAAATAGCGAACCATCTGTTCTTCAACGAGCGAATTAATTCTTTCCGGCGAATTTTCAACCGTTTTGAATTTGGCTTCGGCAATCTTTCGCTCATTTTCAGCTTCCAGCAATTGTTTGTTCAGCCCTGACAATCGTTCGAGATCAACCGTTTGCTGATCATCAGTTTTAAGAATTTCAGAACTTTTATTCAATTCAAAGACTTTGTTTTCACTGGCTTTTATTTCAGATTGCAGGCTGGCGATCCGTTCTTTGAGAAAATCGTTTGTTTTTGAGCTGGTTCCGGTTCGCTTTTCCTGATTAGCTTTAGTAAATATTTCGCCCAGTCCATTGACGACCAGCGCGGCAAGGTCAGGATTTGTATGCCGGTAAGTAACCTGTACGAGCCTCGTGTCTTTGCTCGTTACGCGAGATTCTCGAATCGGTTCGATCTCCAACACGTTTTTTAACATTTTAACGTATGGAGCGAGGCGGATGGCTTCTTCAATTTCCTCGGATGAAGCTAAAGTTGAACTTGATATTATCGAATTATCCTCAATCCCGTCGGCGCTTTTTTTGGAATCATCACTTGCCAGCCCGATTGCTTTCAGCATTGAACCTAAAGCGGAAACATTTTGTTCGGCTTTAGCCTTTTGAAAATCCTTGTTGCTGTCTAAACTAAGTTCTTTAACCACTCTCCGGAGAAGGCTGTCGCTACCAAGCAAAAGCAGTTGGGTGTTAAAATAGGAAGGATCCTGATTTGAAAGCTGCGGTCGTTTGTCATCTGAGACAAGACCCAGATTCGCCTGCTCCATATCAACCTGAATCCAGCCCGACGCCTCATAAATATCCGGTTTTCGCGCCACATATATCGCCGCCAGAGTGGTCAGCAAAACAGCGATCCCGACGACCAGCCAAAACCTTTTGCGAATAATTCGCCAATAGGTAATCAGCTGAAAATTATCCTGCACCTGATTATCACGATACGCGCCGTAACCGTTGTTAGCAGATGAATTTTGGAGTTCAAACGGGCGTTCGATGTCAACCGTTTCCATTTGTCTGTGAACGATTTCTCTTCTGTCTTGCATACAATATCTTACGGAATTTTATAGAAAATATTTGGAATACCGCCGGTGATAGCTTTTAATAAACCGTTGCGAATTGCCTTCACGCCGTCCTTCGGAACATCAACAATATCGTTAGCCAGGAGAACCGGATCGGGGACTTTTCTACTTTGTATTTCCTTTAGGTCATAAAAAGTTTCAGTTTTCAAAGTTCCATCTTTTTCCTGTCTCTGAATTCTAACTTTACTTGTTTTGGCTTCTTTCGCAAGTCCTCCAGCCATCGCAATCGCTTGAGTCAAGGTAACAGTTTCTCGCAGAGAAACTTCTCTCGGCTTAATTACGTTGCCAACAACATAAGCTTCTTCAGAAACTAAAATTGAAACAATATCACCTGGCTCCATCCAGGGATTTTCCTTAAAATTCCATAAGATAATGTATTCA
>MWVV01000176.1_pt1 | contig 22971 bp, 23 predicted proteins | sample 1047281 | NCBI WGS metagenome assembly MWVV01 (sample SAMN06349986, study PRJNA376086) | soil metagenome | isolation source: PT-2 sample Antarctic (ecotone) soil | place: Antarctica | collected 2015-01-13 | reverse complement strand
AACTTCGTTTTTAATGGTGGTGATGCTTGTTGCGATTGTTCTTTTTTCGGTGCTTAAATTTGACGCGCTATGGTTGAATTTGCTTGTGCGCGTCGCTTTGATGCCACTGGTTGCCGGACTTTCGTATGAAATTATTCGTTATGCGGCGAAAAAAGAATCGAGCGCGGTTTTCAAATTGATGACGCTTCCCGGTCTCTGGCTGCAAAATATTACGACCCAAGAGCCTGACAATGAACAACTCGAAGTCGCTATTGAAGCCTTAAAAGAATCTCTGAAATTAGAACCTTCGGAAACCGAAGATGTTCTGGCTATTCACAGAGAATTAGAAGTTGTGGTTTAGTTTTTTTATTCTGGATTCAAGCGTCCGGGAGGAAAATTATGAGCGCGGTATTAGAAAACACAATCGAAAAGCCGATAACTGTTGATGAATTTTATGAAGCGGCGGCTGAAGGCTTTCGCGGAGAATTGGTCAGAGGAGAGCTGAGAGAAACTATGCCGACAAGTATTTTGCACGGAATTATCGCAGGCAGAATTGCCGGACTTTTGTGGGTTTTTGTTTTGCAAAATAAACTTGGTGAAGTTTTAACTGCCGAAACAGGTTTTAGGTTGTTTGTTGACGAAAAAACCGTACGCGTTCCAGATGTTTCTTTTTTGAGCAATGAAAAACTTGCCGTCATTAAAAATCTCGATAAATTTTACGACGGCACTCCCGATTTGACAGTTGAGGTTATCCCGCCGAGTGAAACTTACGACGATGTGCAAGGAAAACTTGAAGATTATCTGTCGGCAGGCGTCAAAATGGTTTGGATTGTTCGTCCGAAAAACAAGACCGTAGCGACTTACCGCACTTTGTCCGATTTTAAAATTCTGCGCTTCTATATCTTCGTGCGCGACAGTTGCCGAAAAATTCAAGGCTTTTATTCCCAAAGCCATTGATTGAATAAGAGTTGCGCCACCGCGCAAAATCGGCAGATTCAAAATTTTATATTTTTCGCTCCATTTCGGAAGAAATTCAGCGGTGCGCACGATGGAGCCGTCAGATTTTCGGCAGGCAATCGCGTAAGCGTTCGGCGTGCGCATCATCACGCCTTCCATTACGGCTTGTCCGCCGACGATTAAATCGCGCTGAAGAGCTAAAAAAAGATTTAAAAAACCTATTTTTCGATGTTTGTTTTTCATAACTTTAATTGAAGAGAACCTTCGTCATTTGCATTTCTTTCGAGTTAACATTTATTAATTTCGATGCCTTATTGCCGAAGTTGGCTCATTGATTTATCTTTCTTTATAAACGATTAACGCCGACCTTTTTCAGCCGTTTCGCGGCGTAAAAATTTACACCTCAAGCGAACGGCGCTGAAAAAGCGTCGGCGTTTATTTTTGTCCGGCTAATGTAATGTCGAAAACAAAGTCACTTTTTTTCGAGAATCTATTTCGCGTCTTGCGCTGCTCCGCGTGTGTAACGTCTGTTAAAGCGGTCAACGCGCCCGGCGGTGTCAACCAATTTTTGTTTTCCGGTAAAAAACGGATGACATTCCGAGCAGATTTCGATGTGTAATTCTTCGTCTTGTGTCGAGCGTGTTTTGAAAGAATTACCGCACGCGCAGGCGACGGTAATTTCTTGATAATTCGGATGAATTTCTGGTTTCATTGTTTTATATTTTCCTACTGTTAAAAATTGTGCTGCAGCCGCAAACTATAATAATAAGTGTGTTTTTGATGTTCGGTCAAGTCAAAAGGTTTTCCAGCCTTTGCTGCTTGATACCGTAGAACTTTTTAATTGATTGAATTTGTTCGTTTATTTTTCCCACGTCAACCGTTTTGTTGTGCTTTGTTCCGACAATCAGATTGTTTTTCGGCGTGTGTTCAGTTGCGATGAATTCAAAAACCTTTGTCGCGTAGCCGCTTTTTTCAAGCAGCAAAGCGCGAAGTCCATCGGTTAAAGTTTCGGCTTCGCGCTCAAGCATAACGCCGTGCCGCAAAATCCCGCGTAAAAACTCCGGCGATTTTATCTGCGGGCGAATTTCCTGGTGACAGCACGGCGCGACAACGATTAAATCCGCCTCTGCCGTGATGCCTTTGAAAATCGCATCGTCGGTTGCCGTGTTGCAAGCGTGCAGCGCAATCAAAACGTCTGTATTTTGCAAATCAAAATCGCCTATAAACCCGTGAACAAACTGTAAATCATCAAACTCGCTCGCCTTTGCTATATCATTTCCAAGCGCGACGAGTTGTGCTTTCGTGTCAACGCCCGTAATTTTTACATCAATTTTTCTCGTGTTCTTGAAATAATCGTAAGCCGCAAACGTCAGATAACCTTTGCCAGAACCCATATCAACAATTTTTAATTCTTTGCGGTCTTTTAACTGTGATTTATCAAAAAGGCTGCCTAAAATTTCGACAAATTTATTGATTTGTTTCCATTTATCTTGCTGTTTGTCGCGGACTTCGCCGTGGTCGGTCGTTATTCCCAAAGCCGTTAGATAAAAACTTTGTGGATTAGCAAGAATCTGTTTGTCGGGGTTGTGCGCGAGCGTCGGTTTTTCCTTGAATGTTGGTTTTGCAACATTTAAGCGCGATTTTCCTTTCTTACCAATGTCGAGTTGCAAATCATTCTCAATCGTAAAAAGATGTCCGCTAAAAAAATCTTTTCCCAACAATTTGCTGATAATTTTAACGCCTTCGGTGAAATCAAAATTCTTTGCCGTATCGCGTGTTTCGTAGCGGTAAAGAAAAAACAATCGCATTCCTTTTTTTGTTTCGACAAAGCGAACAAGTAATTTTTGCAAATGCTCATCAGTTCCGCGATAATTACCTAAAGTCATTTTAATGAAAGATTCTTTGTTCAAACTTTGCGTAAATCCGTCAATGAATTTTTTGATATTTTCGAGAGCCATAATTTAAGAAACAGATTGAAACAAACAAAAATTAAAAACAAATGAAAACAATAAATCAGGAAGATTTTACCAGAGCCGCTTTTGATTTGCTGAAGGAAACTTTCGAAGGCTCGTCGAGCGAAGGAAGCGCGTATCTTGACCGCGGTGTCGGCGTTCTAAATACGGTAGAAAAACTCTCGGCGGAAACCGCTTCGCGCTCGATTGAAGAAAACGGCGCGACAATCGCTGCGCATCTCGAACACGCCAGATTTTACCTAGTTGCGCTCGTTGAATTTATAAACGGCAGAACCGAAAAGGTAAATTGGGACGAAAGCTGGCTGGTAAAAATAGTTAATGAAACCGAGTGGAAATTGTTAAGAGAAAACACGCGGCGCGATTATGAATTGGTGGCGGAAACTTTTCAAACATCTCAGGATTGGAACGAAGACAAACTTGCCGAAGCGATAGCGATAATTGCGCACACGGCATATCATCTGGGCGCGATGCGGCAGATGATGAAAGCAATTCAGCCACGAACAAATACGAGACTTCACGAAATTGAACAATAAATTTTCGTGCTTTTTCGTGTTTGTTCGTGGCTAATTCAAAAATTATGAACAACTTATTTCACTTAGCTTTTCCGGTTAGAAATTTGGAAGAAGCAAGAACATTTTACGGCGAAGTTTTGGGCTGCGAAGAAGGCAGAAGTTCTGACGCTTGGATTGATTTTAATCTTTTTGGTCATCAAATAGTTGCGCACCTTGCGCCGGAAAGCGCCGGCGTGCAGCATCGCAATAAAGTTGACGCCGACCACGTTCCCGTTCCGCATTTCGGCATTGTTTTGCCGATGGAAGATTGGAAAAATCTCGCCGAAAAATTAAAAGTTAACGGTATCGAATTTGTAATCGAGCCGAAAATTCGTTTTCAAGGTCAGACCGGCGAGCAAGCGACAATGTTTTTTCTCGACCCAAGCGGGAATGCGCTCGAATTTAAAGGCTTTGCTGATTTTTCGCAGGTTTTCGCTAAATAATTTTGCATCACCGAGACTCTTCAAAACATAGAGTTAAGATAATGGAAAATGCAAAACGGAAAATTGAAAATTTAAGAATCGGTTATTTTCCGTTTTCAATTTTCTGTTTTGCATTTCTCTGAGTTCTGCGGTGCCTCTGTGGTGAAATTTTTATGAAAAGTGCGGAAATTATCATCATCGGCGGCGGAGTTGCCGGCGCCAGCGTCGCGTATCATTTAACCGAAATGGGCGTAAAAGACGTTTTGATTTTAGAGCGCGAAGCAGAACAGGGAAAAGGCTCAACCGGAAAAGCGACAGGCGGAGTGAGAGCGCAGTTTGAAACCGAAATCAATATCAAAATGTCGCTTTATTCGATTGATTTTTTTACAAAGTTTAATGAATTAACCGGCGTTGATTGCGGTTACGAGCCACGCGGTTATTTATTTTTTGCTACGGACGAAAATCAATTTGATTATTTGAAAAAAAATGTCGAAAAACAGAAATCGCTCGGCGTGAAAAATGTTGAAATTGTTGACCCCCAAACGATTTCCAAAATTGTCAAAGGCTTAAATTGTGAAGACATAATCGGCGGAAGTTTCGGCGCAAACGACGGTTTTATCAATCCGCTCGGCGTTTTGGAAGGATTCACCAAAAAAGCGAAGGAAAACGGCGCGGGAGTTTTAACCGAAACCGAAGTTTTTTCAATCGAAACGGCAAACGGTAAAGTTAAATTTGTCGAAACAAATTGCGGAAAAATCGAAACCGGAAATATTGTAATTTGTGCCGGAGCGTGGGCGCGAGATTTGGTGAAAACGGCAGGAATTGATTTGCCGGTCGAGCCTTTGAAACGCCAAATTGTTTGGGCGAAAAGTGAAAAAGACTTACCTGAAAATTTGCCGATGGTGATTGACTTGGGAAGCGGTTTCCATTTTCGCCCCGCAAGAGATTCAAAAACGGAAGTGCTTTTCGCTTACCCGGATGCCGACGAAAAGCCGTGTTTTAATACGGATTTTGACGAATCTTTTATCGAAAAAGTTTATAAAAGAGCAAAACACCGCGCGCCGTTTTTAGCCGAAACAAATGTCGTCAGAGAAAAATGCCGCGCCGGACTTTACGAAAACACGCCCGATCATCACGCGATTTTGGGCGGCTGCGCGATTGAAGGTTTGTATTTCGCAAGCGGTTTTAGCGGACACGGCGTAATGCACTCGCCAGCGACCGGACGCGCGTTAGCAGAAATTATTTTACAAGGAAAAGTGAATTTTTTAGATGTTTCGTGTTTGAGTTTGGAAAGATTTGCCAAAGGTGAACTTCTTCACGAAACAGCGTTTATTTGATGAAAAATATTCTGGCAATTGCGGGAAGTTTGCAAACTAAATCAACGAATCGAATGATTTTGGAAATTATCGCAGAAATGTTTGGCGATAAAATTAATTTGACAATTTATGATAGGTTAAAAGATTTGCCGCATTTTAATCCTGACTTAGATACGGATGAGCCAATTGTGGTTGTAGCGGATTTGCGGCAACAAATAAATCGGTGTGACGGAGTTTTGATTTGTGCGCCGGAGTATGTTTTCAGCGTTCCCGCCGTGCTCAAAAACGCGCTCGAATGGACTGTTTCATCAGCAGATTTTCACAATAAACCGACGGCTTTAATTATCGCTTCGAGTTTGGGCGAAAAGGCGCACGAATCTTTACTGTTGATTTTGAAAACGATTGACGCAAAAATTGATGAAAATTCCACGCTCTTGATTTCACATGTACAGACAAAAATAAAAAACGGAAAGGTTTCCGATGCAAAAACTCTCAAACAGCTAAATTTACTTATTGAATCTTTTTTACTTACAATTGACGAATGAAAACAGCAATTATCCATCATCCGATTTATCAAAAACACGACACAGGAATCGGGCATCCTGAAACGTCGCGCCGTTACGAGGTCGTAATGAATGCTTTGAAAAGCGATGAAGATTTTTGGAAAAGTTTGACGGAAATCACGCCCGAAAAAGCATCCAAAGGAATCATCCAAGCGGCGCATACTCCGGAGCATTTCAAACGAATCCAAGGCGCCTTTGAAAACGGCGTGGAACAACTTGATGTGGACACGGTGATTTCGATGCAGTCGTTCGACGCCTCACTTTACGCGGCGGGCGGCGCGTGTCGGGCAGTTGACGCAGTGATGAATAAAGAAGCTGGGAATGCTTTTGTCGCTGTGCGCCCGCCCGGTCATCATGCGACTGCGGAACACGCAATGGGATTTTGTCTGTTTAATAATATAGCGGTGGCAACGCGTTACGCGCAAAATAAATATAAAGAAATCAAACGGGTCGCAATAATTGATTGGGACGTGCATCACGGCAACGGCACGCAAGGAATTTTCTTTGACGACCCAAGCGTGTTTTTCTTTTCGACGCACCAATATCCTTGGTATCCGGGAACGGGAAGTCGCGGGGAAATTGGTTACGGACGCGGCAAAGGTTTTACAATGAATGTTCCGGTCAAAGCGCAAACTCCGGCAGATTTGCAAAAGCAAATGTTTGAAAATGCGATTGGCGATATTCGTAAAAGTTTTGAGCCTGATTTGATAATGATTTCAGCGGGCTTTGACGCGCATTTAACCGACTCGCTCGGACAATTAAGATTGGAAGACAAAGATTTTGTTTCGATGACAAAGACCGTCAAACAATGGGCAGATGAGACGTGCGAAGGCAGAATAGTTTCGTGTCTGGAAGGCGGTTATAATTTACAAACTTTAGGCGAAACGGTGAAAAACCACGTTGCGGAATTAAGTAAATAACGATGAACGCTAAGTGGTGTAGGGTGAATTAAAGAAAAAATTTCACTCACCGTTCACCACTTATCACTCATCGCTAATTCCGTGTTAAACTTTCGTGAAGTTTCAATAAAGGAGGACAAAGCAATGCCGGATATAGAAATTCCGTGTGTGCAGTGTAAAGAAATCTTTCTTTTTGCGGAAAAAGAACAGGAAACCTTTTATCAGCGAAATATGTTGCCGCCGCAGAGATGTCCGAAATGCCGCTCGAAAAAAGCAGCGATGCGCGAAGACGCGCCGAAACGGTTTGAAATTATCTGCGACCACTGCGGCAAGCACGATACTGTTCCGTTTCAACCGAAAGTCGGACGTTCCGTGCTATGCAAGGAATGTCATCAGGCAAACCGCTCAAAAGTCAGATTTGCTTAAATAACAGTGAGTGTTGAATTATGAGTGAAAAGAAATGAAATTAACGGCTTTCACTCATAGTTAATAGTTTATAATTCACCACTAAAAAAATCTTATGTCGTTTGAAACAGTAAATTGCGAATTAAAAGAAAGCGTCGCGCTTATTACAATGAATCGACCTGACGCGCTCAACGCTTTGTCTTTACAATTGACCAAAGATTTGGGCGAAGCGGTTCAAAAAGCTATTGATGATAAAGCGCGGGCAATTGTTTTAACGGGTTCGGGACGCGCGTTTTGTTCGGGCGGTGATTTACGCGAGATGCAAGCGATGTGGAAAAAAGAAGGCAGAATCGAAGCGTTTTTAGAAGAACCTTTAAAGGCTTTGCACGACGTGATTTTATTGATTAGAGAAACGCCGATTCCGTTCGTCGCGGCGGTTAACGGAGTTTGCGCGGGCGCGGGGACTAATTTTGCGCTCGCTTGCGACATCATTTTCGCAGCGGAAAACGCGAGTTTTAACGAAGCCTTTGTGCGAATCGGTTTGTCGCCCGATTGCGGCGGAAGCTTCTTTCTGCCGCGTGCCATCGGCGAAAAACTCGCGGCGGAAATTTTTATGACGGGCGAAACTTTAACGGCGGAGCGCGCCGTGCAAATCGGAATGATAAATAGAATTGTTTCCGCTGATTCGCTTTTAAATGAAGCCATTGGAATTGCAAAAAAACTCGCTCTCGCTCCGACCGGCTCAATTGGAAAAATAAAGAAAATACTCAACGCGACTTTCTCAAACGATTTGCAGACGCAGCTTGATTTAGAGCATCAATGCCAAATCGAGTCGGGAAAATCAAACGATTTTAAAGAAGGCGTGATGGCATTTTTCGAAAAACGACAGCCGAATTTTACGGGGACTTGAAAATTTATTTTATTGGAAGGCAAAGAAGCTGTCGGGTTCTCAAGCCTGGCAGCTTTTTTAATGCAAAATTAAAAATGGAAAATGCAAAATTGAAAAACAATTCTTAATTTTTCCATTATCCATTTTCATTTTTTATGAATTTGACTTATTGGCAAATAATCAAAGGCAACCGAAATTTCCGCAATCTTTTGTGGGGACAATTCATCTCCGAACTCGGCAATTGGTTTAATTTTATCGCGGCTTTAGGTCTAGTGCGCCTTGTCTCGGACGCTTCGCCGACAGCGGCGGGAATTTTATTTGTCGCCCGATTATTGCCATTTGCACTTTTTTCGCCGATTGCGGGAACTTTTGTTGATCGCTTTTCCCGGCGCACGGTGATGATTTTCTCGGATTTGTTTAGAGTCTTAGTCGCGTTGATGTTTTTGCTTGTCAGCGATGCGGAAAATCTGTGGATCGCTTACGTTGCAATGGCGCTGCTTTCAACCTTCGGCGCGTTTTTCGACGGCGCAAAAAATGCGGCAACGCCAAATTTAACCGGAAAAGAAGGTCTGCTTGCCGGAACTGCATTGATGTTTTCGACCAGATTTTTGCTGATGGCAATCGGTTCGGCGCTCGGTGGTTGGGCGGCGGCAGTTTTCGGTTACAAAGTCGCTTTTCTCATTAACGCGGCTTCGTTTCTCATTTCGGCGTTTTCGGTTTGGCTGATTCCCGAAGAAGTTACGCGAGAAACAGAGAATTACGAATCAAACGAAGTTCAAAGAGCGTCCTTCTTGACTGAATTAAAGGAAGGCTTTCATTACACGGTCAAAAATCATTTTGCATTAACAATTCTTTTGATGAATGTGATTTGGGCAACGGGCGGTGGTGCGATAAATGTCGTTTTCGAGCGAATGGGCGGAATTGTTTTTGCCCAAAAAGAAAATTGGAATCCTGATTTAGCGGTTGCTTTAATGTGGACGGCAAGCGGTTTTGGTTTATTTTTGGGAATGATGATTGCTCACCGCGCTTCCGTTTATCTCGACCGAAAAAATTCGCACAGTTCGTTTATCGTATGGACTTTGATTATACACGGCGTTTTATTTGCTGTTGCCGGTTATATGCCGAGCCTTTTGCTTTTTACGTTTTTCTGTTTTGTCTCGCGTGCAATTGTCGGAGTCGAATATGCGGTGCAGGAAACGATGTTTCAGAGAAGTTTGCCCGATTATATCCGTGGGCGGATTTCGACTTTGGATAGAGGCGCGGAAATGACGGTTTTCGGATTGTCGAGTTATTTTTCGAGCGAGTTGATGTATTATATTTCGCCACAATTGCTGACGGTAATTTCCGGCGTTTTGTCGGCAAGCGCGGGAGTCTTGTGGTTTTTTAGAACAAGGCGAAACAAATATTCCGCCTTCGAACAAGAAGAGGCTTTGAGTGATGCGTAAAATAAAAAAGGAAAATTGTCGGTTTTCTTAACGGTTGAAAGTTAAATTAAATTTAAAAGGTAACCAAGCGAAAATTGCTGGTTACCTTCATTGTTCTTTTCGATTACATCGTTCCTTCGTCAGCCGACGGACCGTAAAGTGGCGGAACGGGAATGTTTTGCAGACGGAGATAAACCGAAAGCTGTCCGCGGTGATTTATCATGTGGTTAAAAACCATTCCGCGCAAAACCTGAACGCGCGGCATCTCAAAATAAATTTCTTCGCCGTTTCGCAGCCTCCAATTTTCCATCATCACTTCGTCGGAAGCGTTTTTTAAGGCTTCGGTGGCATCGGCGAGATTTTTATCGAAAAACTCGACTAATTCAGCAGTTGTTTTAGGCTCAAAAGGCTTATATTCGTCGCCCGCCGCAAAATCCATCTCGGGCTTCTCAATCGTATCCTTTGCCCAACCGACCATTTCTGCAATGTGCGTGGCAAGTCTGGACATCGTGAAAGATTTTTCGTGCGGCTTCCAATCAAATGTATTTTCGGGAATACGTTCTAAACATTTACGGGTGGCTGCCGATTCCTGCTGTAATTCGGCGATAAAAGCATCACTCAAACTCATAAATTTTCTCCTTTTTTGGAATGATTTTTGAACTGCGCGAAGAATATAACACGCTTGTTTCATCTGTGCAACACGAAACAATAAAATGTTTCACGAATTTAACACAAAAAAAGACGAGCTTTAAAAACTCGTCTATTGCTGGCTTTATTTATTAAATTTTCATCATTTGAGCAATTGTTTGGCGATAACCATTCTTTGAATTTCGCTCGTGCCTTCGCCGATAGTGCAGAGTTTTGAATCGCGCCAGTATTTTTCCGCCGGATAATCTTTCGTGTAACCGTAACCGCCGTGAATTTGGATTGATTCTTCCGACACGCGAACGGCAACTTCCGAAGCGTAAAGTTTCGCCATCGCCGATTGTTTTGTCAGTTTTTTGCCCGCGTCTTTCATCAAAGCGGCTTGCAAGGTCAGCAATCTGGCGGCTTCGATTTGCGTTGCCATATCAGCCAACTTAAATTGAATCGCTTGGAATTCGGCAATCGGATGACCGAATTGTTGACGTTCTTTCGCATATTTGACGGCTGCTTCAAACGCGCCTTGTGCAATTCCAACTGACAAAGCCGCGATTGAAATTCTGCCGCCGTCCAAAATTTTCATCGCCTGCAAAAAGCCTTCGCCTTCGTTTCCCAAAAGATTTTCTTCCGGCACGTAGCAATCTTCAAAAACGACTGAAGCTGTTTCGGACGCGCGCATTCCAAGTTTGTTTTCTTTTTTGTCCGAGCGAAAACCTTCCATTGATTTGTCGAAAATAAAAGCGGAGATTCCTTTGTTGCCTTTTCCCTTGTCGGTAACGGCGACGGCAACGCAAGTGTTGCAGGCAATTGCGTGCGTGATAAAATTTTTCGAGCCGTTGACTTTATAACCGCCGTTTGAACGAATCGCGTTTGTTCGCGTTCCCGAAGCATCGCTTCCGGCTTGTGCTTCGGTCAGACCCCAAGCGCCGAAACTTTCGCCTTTTGTCAAAGGCACAAGATATTTTTGTTTTTGCTCTTCCGTACCAAATTGATAAATATGATTTGAGCAAAGCGAATTGTGCGCGGCGACTGACAAACCGACCGAGCCGTCAACTCTTCCCAATTCTTCGATTATCGTCGCATATTCGACATAACCCATTCCTGCCCCGCCGTATTCTTCAGGAAAGATAACGCCCATCAAACCCAATTCGGCGAGTTTCGGACGAAGTTCTTCAGGAAAATGCTGCGTTTCGTCCCATTCCATCACCTTCGGGCGGATTTCACTTTCGGCGAATTCGCGGACGCTTGCTTTTATCTGCTCTTGTTCTTCTGTCAGTTCAAAATTCATAATTGATATTTTTTGTAAAATGTTTATTTAATCATATCAAAAAATTAGCATAAAATAATCTCGTGCGCGTCGTAAAACAAATTCTAAAATGGATTTTGGCTATTGCTTTTGTATTGGCAGGAATCAATCATTTTATCAACCCGAATTTTTATCTGAAAATGATGCTGCCCATTTTACCAGCGCATCTTTTTCTCATTCGTTTGAGCGGAGTTTTTGAAATTGTTTTAGGCGCGTTGCTTTTAATACCAAAATTTACGCGCCTTGCGGCTTTCGGTTTGATGGCACTTTTAATTGCGGTTTTTCCTGCCAACATTTATATGGCGATGAATACAGAACTTTTTCCGGAGTTTAGCCCGGTTGCGTTATATCTTCGATTGCCGCTGCAATTTATAATTATTGCTTGGGCATTTTGGTATACTAAAAACGATGAGTTGTGAACGGTGAGTTTTGGGAAATCAATCTCTTTAATTCATCATTCACCGTTCACAACTTCACCACTAATAAAGTTATGGATTGGCAAAAAAACATTATTGAAACCGACGAAGAAATTCGAGATTTATTAAAAAACACAAAACGCATCGCGGTTCTAGGAATAAAAACCGAACAGCAAGCGTTTCAGCCCGCGTTTTACGTGCCGCAATATATGGCAAGTGTCGGATTTGAAATCATTCCAGTTCCGGTTTATTACCCGGAAGCGACAGAGATTTTAGGACAGAAAGTTTATCGAAAGTTGACCGATATTCCGGGCGAGATTGATTTGCTCAATGTTTTTCGTCGCTCGAATGATATTCCGCCGCACGTCGAAGATATTTTGGCGAAAAAACCGAAAGCCGTCTGGTTTCAATCAGGAATTCGTAACGACGCGGTTGCCGAAACTCTTGCCGAAGAGGGAATTAAAGTCGTGCAAGATTTTTGTTTGATGGTCGAGCATCGAGCTTTGAGATGATAAAGGCGTAATATAATTTAAACTGAATTTTAGTTGAAGAAAATTAAAAATTAGCGTCCCTTAAAGTTTCTTCGAGGAATTTTTTTAGGCTTAACGCTGCGCGAATGAGTTCTGATTGTTGATTGAGAGATTTCATCTTTAGGCGCAATTTTTTTTGAAGATTTTTGCGGCGGGGTTTTGAAGGCTTTTACTTCTTCCTCATCTAATAAACGATACGCGCCGACGGGTATTTTATCGTCTTTGATGTGTCCGATTGCTATACGGCGGAGTTTGACAACCGAATGACCGATAGCATCAAACATTTTGCGGATTTGCTGGTTGTGCCCCTCAAAAAGCGTTACTTCAAACCACCCGTTATTTTCGGTGGATTTTAATTGTTCGATTTTCGCGGGCGCGGTTTTAAATCCGTCTTCGAGACGCAGACCGCGACGCAATTTGTTTATCGCATTTTCATTCGGCAAGCCTTTTACTTTTACTTCATAAACCTTCGGAACAGTTTTCGATGCGGCGACGCGGTTTGTAAATTCGCCGTCGTTGGTCAGAATTATCAAGCCTTCGGTGTTGAAATCTAGTCTGCCAACCGGATGTATTCTGCCGAAACCTTGAACCAAATCCGTTACGAGTTTTCTGCCTTCCGGGTCAGCCGCGCTTGAAAGGTAACCTTTCGGTTTATTGAGCAAAACATAAACGTTTTCGCGTTTTTCAAGTTTTGGATTGATAAGTTTTCCGCCGACTTTAATGTGGTCAGTTTCGGGATTTGCCTTTGTTCCGAGTTCAGTAATCGTTTCGCCGTTGACAGTAACTTCGCCATTTTCAATAAGTTCTTCGGCTTTACGGCGCGAGGCAATTCCGGCTTGCGCGATGAGTTTTTGCAGTCTTTCTTGCATAAATCTTATTTTACACCACTAAGAAAAATTAGCCACGAAATACACAAAGTACAAGAATCGAATAAAGTAAAAAAGTAAAAAAGCCGAAAAGTGAAAAATGCTTGATGGTTTCGTGACAACCAAAGTTTTTCACCGTTTCACTCTTTCACTTTATAACTTATCTGATTCGTGTCATTCGTGTTATTCGTGGCTAAATCTTTTTTGTGTTCTCTACGGTAAATTTTTATAAAATTTACTTGGTGCGCGGCAAAACAGGCACATACTTATTCATCGAAGCGTAGATTTGCAGATAAATTTTTGTTTCGCGCGGAATCAAAGTTTTCCAATTTGCGCCGCCGCGACGAATATATCCTGCGAGTTTTGCCGGATTTGAATTGTAGCCTGCCGACATTAATTCAGCGGGAGTAGCAATACTGCTTTCGAGCGCATCATTAATCGTATCGTTTAAAGTCAAATCACTCCAAGTCATCTGCATATAAAGCAGCATTGCTTGTGTGGCGTTGGCGTGGTTTCGCATTCCTTCAACAAAATCGGGTATCAAACCGACATTGTAATAACGCGAGCGAATCATATAATAGGTGGCGGGAATCATCTGTACCATTCCACCCGCGCCCGCGGAACTAACCGAATAACGGTAAGTTTGACCTTCGTTTAACGCGAAAAGTGCATAAATCTCGTTGTAGATATTCGGCTGATTTTCGTTCCAGAACCGCTGGTGGTCAACGTGTTCGACAATCGAAAGACGCTCGGCAGTGTCGGTAACCTCCGGCGCAATGAAGATGCCTTTTTTGCGCAAATTTTCGCGCGCCAGATCAATCGTGTTGCGCACGTAAAATTTTCCGGCGGTAACTACTTCGGGCGTAACAACTCCGGCGTGCGTCGAAATATAATAAGCCGTTTCGACAAAAGCTCCGTTGCGCTCAATTGGATATTGTACTAAAAGAGGTAAGTGCGCTCGATTTTGCTGATCAATAATCATCACCGGTGTGTTGACGCCATTCGCGCGAAGAATGCGAACCGTTACGGGTTTAGCGTTTGAGGTCGTCGTTAAAATTTCTCCATCGCGGGTTAGAAATGACGTTTTCGTCATTACAATATAATCAAGGTGTGCAGCCTCATAATCGTAAAATGCCAGACGTATGATTTCGGTTGATAAAAAACTGTCGGTTAAAGCGGTTGAAACCGGGCGCGCCGTCATTTGCCGCTTGGCTTCGGCTATTTTACTTTTGATTTGACTAAAACTTAAAGGTTTATAGAAAGTCGGCTGCGGCATTGGCGTCGCTGCCGGATATATCGAACTATTTACCGGACTATTATACGGGGTTGCCATCGGTCTTGGAAGAGGAGTTGGCGACGGTAGATTGTTTGTAACAACTTTACGAACAGGCGTCGGGCTTGGCGAAGCCGTCGGAATCGGGCTTGTTTGAATAACGCGAGTACGGCTTGAGAGCGGCGATTGAGTGGCTGTTTGAGAAAAAGCGGTAATTGACGAAAGTGTAATGACAATTAATCCAATAAAAAATTTTAATTTCATAGTAGTTCTTTCAGGAGACTTACAAACTTTGGGCGTGAATAGTTGGCAGAATTTTCACTTTAAAACGCGAACTACGAAATTCGCACTTGTAAAGATTCGCTCAAAACACAAATGGTTGTCAACCGCTTTTGAAAATAATTTATGGATTTCACAAAATTTTATTATGACCGATTCGGATTTCTTGCTAGAGTGATTTTGCTGTATAACAAAAATTTCGCTTTCCCATTGAATTTATAATAAACAAATTTTAGAGAGAAATATGAAAAAACTTTTCGGGACGGACGGAATGCGCGGCGAAGCCGGCGCGTTTCCGCTCGATGAAAAAACGATTGAAATTGTTGGACGCTCTCTGGCGCGGCAATTTCGAGAAAAGCTCGGACGAAATCCGCGATTCGTTACGGGGCGCGACACGCGCGAATCTGGCGCGTGGATTGAAAAAGCCATTTGCGCGGGCGCGAGCGCCGAAAGCGCACAAAGCGAATCGGCGGAAATTATTACAACGCCAGGCGTGGCTTTTTTAACCGAAAAATTTGATTTCGATGCGGGCATCGTTATTAGCGCATCTCACAATCCATTTCATGACAACGGCATAAAAATTTTTGCGCCCAACGGAAAAAAAATAGATGGGGAAATGGAGAGAGAAATAGAGAAAGATATTTTTAGTAGTCGGTGGTCAGCGGTCAGTGGTCAGCGATCGGTTGATTCATCAAATTCCGTTCGGATGCAAAATGAGTATTTGAATTACCTCGCCGATGAATTTAGAAATTTACGGCTGAAAAATTTCAAGATGGTGATAGATTGCGCTAACGGCGCGGCTTCAAATCTTGCACCGAAGCTTTTTGAAAAATTCGGCGCCGAAGTTTTAGCGATAAATTGCCAGCCCGACGGACGTAACATAAACGAAAACTGCGGCTCGCTTCATCTGGAAAATTTGCAGAGAAAGGTTTTGGAAGAAAAAGCGGATTTCGGCGCAGCATTTGACGGCGATGCAGATCGCTCCTTGTTTGTTGACGAAAAGGGAAATTTGGTGGACGGTGACGCGACGCTTTGGGTTATCGCGCAGCATCTTGAGGCGAGTGGAAAATTAAATAATCGCACAATCATCGCGACCGTTATGAGCAACATTGGTTTGGAAGCGGCGCTTCAAACAAAAAATATCAAGCTGCTCAGAACCGCCGTAGGCGACAAATACGTTTTGCAGGAACTTCTGAACACAAACGCCTCAATCGGCGGCGAGCAATCGGGACATATAATTTTTCCATTTCACAGCCTTGTCGGCGACGGAATGTTTACGACGCTTTTTTTGCTTGACACTCTACACAAAAACGATAAAACTTTGTCGGAAATGACAACGGGCTTCACGCGCTTTCCGCAAATTTTAATTAATGTCAAAGTTCGTGAAAAAATTCCGTTTGAAGAGGTAAAGGAAGTTACCGAAGAAGCCAAAAAAATCGAAAACGAACTCGGCTCAAAGGGCAGGTTATTACTTCGCTATTCGGGAACGGAAAATTTGGCGCGCGTAATGATTGAAGGCGAAAATCAAACGGAAATCGAAAGGCAGGCAAATCATTTAGCCGAAGTTATAAGAAAAGTTTTAGGTTGAATAGAAGCAGAAGCCAATGCGTGCGGTAATTGCGGAGAATTCAGTTTCAAAGTTCAAAGTTCAAGGTTCAAAGACGAGGCTTGATTAACTGACTTAAAACTTTGAACTTTGAACTTAACCTTCACTTGCCAAAATAAACGAGAAGACTGTATATTTGATAAACCGAAACGGTAGGTGATACCTCCGTTTCCAGTGGTTGCTGGGGTGAGGACAGTAACCGCGAATTGGCAGGTGCGGTACACTTCCACGTTGCTTCACCTGCTCTATCTTTTTAAAGTGCAATTTTTCCGCTTCGCTTGGGCAATTTCAACCATTTAAGCTAATCTCAAACAATGAATTTGGTTGAACTGCGTCGAAATCTAAAGAATTACCACGCTCACATCGAAGAATTTTATCTTGCAAAAAATCTCGGTCAAAATCCTTCGATTTCGCTTGCAGAAATTGAAGAGAAGGCAAGTGATTTATTTTCCGTTTCAACCATTGAATCTTTAAAGAAATTAATCGAAGAATCGGCTGACTCAACCGAAATTGAAAGGAAAGCCCGGCAGAATCTGCTCAATATTTCGCGTCTCGGATTTTTGAAAAACCAAACGAAGGAAATTTCAGAAGAACTTGAAAATTGCCAAGATGCCGTTAGCATAAACTTTCAAAACGAAATTTTAAATGCGTCGGAAGCGTTCAGGAAAATTGAATTTTTGCTTAAAATGACGGAAAGACGCGAAATTTTCATTCGCTTACTTGACGCGAAAAATTCCTGCGCTGATTTGCTAATAGAAAAAATTTCTCAACTGCAAGAAAAAACAAAAACGCTCGGCTTTGCAAACTTGCAAAAACTTTTTGAAGAAATAACCGAACTCGATTTTTATAATTTCGCTCAAAAGGCGCAAGGCTTTCTCGAAAAAACGGAAAAATTTTATTTTCAGAGCCTCGCGAAAAACGCACAAGAAGCAGGTTTAGAAAAATATTCACTTCACGCTGCGGATTTTTTCTATTTGCGAAAAATTTTTGAACGCAAAGAAATTTTTGACGGAGAAAATTTGCCGCGGTTTTACGCCAAAATTTTAGAAAACTTTAATTTCAGCGAATATAAAATTCCAAACATTAAATTAAAAGAGGTTTCTGAACGGCTTCAAACAAAAGTTTTTCACACAAATTTACCCGAAGACATGTATTTTTGCGTCTCGAAAAAAAATGGCGTTTCAAATTACATTGAATTTTTACGAGGTTTCGGCAAGGCTAATTTTGCCGCTTGGACATCGAAGGAATTATTGAATCGCTTTCCGGAATTTGTTTTTTCGCCCGATGGCGTTTTGTCGAAGGCTTACGGTTTTTTGTTTCAAATTTTGCTGACTGAAGAATTCTTTTTGAGAAAAAAATTAAATGTTTGGGACGAAAAATTATCCGATAGAATCAAACAAGAAAACGAATTTTGGCTTTTGTTTGAAACAAGGCGCGAAATTCTAAGATTTGTGTCTGAAATTCAAATTTTTTCAGCGAACAAAAATTTAGCGGAAATTTCCGAACAAACTGCAAAAATTTTTACAGACAATTTGAATTTCGGATATGAAAAACATCAAATGTTATGGGAAATTTCCGAGAGGTTTTCTTCGCTGAAAAACATACGCGCACTTTTATTTGCTTTCGGTTTGCGCGAATATTTTAGGGAAAGATACGGTTTTGATTGGTGGCAAAAGCGCAAAGCGTTTGAAGAATTAATAGATTTTTGGAACACGGCGGAGCGTTACAAAGCTGAAGAAATGGCGCAAATGATTGGCTTTGAAATGAGCTTTGATTTGTTGACAGAAAGTTTCAAGACAAAGAAAGGCTGAACCGCCGCAACACGAAGACGCGGAGAAAAGCAAAACAGGATAAACAAGATAAAATCAAAATAAAAGCTGCGTTTACCTGCGAAAATCCATGGTTAATTTTAAAATTCTGTGTCTCTGCGGTGAAAATAAATTATGGAAAAAGTTACCGTAAAATTAAATCAAACTTCACACACATACAACATCAAAATCGGGAACGATTCGTTAAAAACCTGCGGCGATTGGGCGCGATTGTGCTTGTCTCAAAATACGAAAAAAATTGCCGTTGTTTCAAACCGGAAAGTGTTTGGGCTTTACGGCGAAGCAGTGAAAAAAAGTTTTGAAAAATCGGGTTTTGAATCTCACTTTTTTTTGATGAAAGACGGCGAAAAGTATAAAAATTTTCGCACGCTCGAAGAAACGCTCAAATTTTTCAGCGAAAAAAAATTAACCAGAACTGATGCCGTCGTTGCGCTCGGCGGCGGCGTTGTTGGCGATTTGGCAGGCTTTGCATCGGCAATCTACTTGCGCGGCATTTCGTTTTTACAAATTCCGACAACGCTTCTCGCAATGATTGATTCATCGGTTGGCGGAAAAACCGGCGTAAATACCGAATTCGGTAAAAATTTAACCGGAGTCTTTCACCAGCCGAACGGCGTTTTGATTGATGTGAAAACTTTGCAAACCTTGCCGCTACGCGAATTAACTGCCGGATTTTGCGAAGCGATTAAACAAGGCGCTATTGCCGACAAAAAACTTTTTAATCAAACAGCAGAGTTTTTGGAAAACTATTCTCCAAATCGTTTCAAAAACTACTTTACAAATAAAAAATTTCTTTCCGAATTTGAAAAACTCATTGCCGCGCAAGTCGCGTTCAAAGCAAAAATTGTAATGCAGGATGAAAAGGAAAACACGGAAAGAGTTGATTCGAAATCACGAAAAATTTTGAATTTCGGACACACCCTCGCTCACGCGCTCGAAAAAGTTACCGATTATAAGCGCTTCAAACATGGCGAAGCGGTCGGTTACGGAATTTTATTTGCCGCCGAATTATCAAAAAGGCTTGATATTTTGGATGAAAACGAGTTGAACTTATTGAAAAATGTTGTGCGTCGGGCGGGAACTCTTCCCGAAAACTGCGACATTAATTTTCGAGGAGTTTTAGAAGCCTTTACTTTCGATAAAAAATCAATCAATGATTCGCTCCAATGGATTTTACTTGAAAGCATTGGCAAACCTGTCATCTGTAAAAATAAGGATATTCCGAAAACAATTCTTGAAACGACGCTCAAAGAATTTTTGAGTAATTAAATTTACTCTTGATTGTTTGGGTTAGAGGTTTTTTAAAATTATCTTTGATGTTTTCGTCCTAATTGAATTATTGAACTGTTCTCTGTCCTATTGGCGCACGGTGTAGCGATACCATTTTGAACTTGTGCGACAAAGGATATAAGATTGACATCCTCTTTGACAATCTGTATAAATGGCTATTTTATTTAAGGAATAAACAAAATTTTAATTTTGCGCTAGGCATTTGCAGTTGCCAAACGCGGAGTTCGCAAAGATTGTAATTGAACCAAACCATTCGACGCGTTTGCCAGCCAGGTCGTCGGACAGACGCCGCAGGTTGTGCATTTTTCGACTGCCGGACACGGTTTGCTTGACAATGCTTCCTGAGATTTCTCGTGTTCGGTTTTTAGAAATTCAAACGATAAACCCGAATCTACTATTGACCAGGGCAAAAATTCATCATAAGAACGTTTTCGGCTGGTATGAAAACTTGCATCAATACCGGTTTCGCGCAATGCTTCGTTTAAATTTCCTCTGTTTCTCGCGGCTGATTCGATAACTTTCGCCACGTTTCTGTCGCCCGAAGAAAACAATGCTTGTTCATGCGCGATACGTGCGCTCATTGCGCGAACTTCGACGTTTGGAATTTTTGCCAAATTTTTAGAAACCCATTTCAAACGCTGTTTTAATTCTTTCTCGTCGCAAACCGCATCCCATTGAAATGGCGTATTCGGCTTTGGCACTAAACCGTTTAATGACGGAATAATTTTTCCGGCGCGTCCGAATCGTTTTCCGGCTTCGAGCATTCTGTCTTTGATTCTTTCAACGAGAACAATTATTTCTTCGAGGTCTTCGTATGTTTCCGTCGGAAGTCCGACCATCATATAAAGTTTAATCGTCAACATTCCCCGGTCGAAAACCGCACCGCAGATGTCAACAATTTCATCGTTTGTCAGATTTTTATTGATGACGCGGCGCAAGCGATCTGATCCTGTTTCGGGCGCGACGGCGATTTGCTGGTCTTTCGATTCGACGAGTGCGTCGAGCAATTCTTCGGAAATCTGGTCTAATCTCAGGGAAGAAACGGAGATACGATAATCCATCTTTCGGAGTTCACTTAAAATCGTGGAGATTTCCGGGTGGTCACAAACTGCGGTTGAAACCAAGCCGATTTTGTTTGTTTTTCCGCGCCATTCTGTTGCCTTCGCTAAAATATCTCGCGCTGGAACAACGCGCGGTGGATAATAATTGTAACCAGCCCAGCAAAAACGACAGCCTTGCGAGCAGCCGCGTGAAATCTCGATTAAAAGACGCTCGCCCATTTCCGCTTCGGGCGACCAGACGGCAGTTGACGGGGCGAAAACGTCTTGGTTCATCAAAAAATCAATAACCTCGGTTTCGCCCCGTTTTATCGCTCGACGCAAAGTTCCTTCTTTCGGATTTGTCGCGGCAAGAGCGCGTCCGACTCTTTTCGGAACGCCCGCTTCTTTCGGAACATAATCGAAAACCGTCCCGTCCGCATTGTAAATCACGTCATACAAAGACGGAATATAAAATCCGCGTCCGATTTTTGCTAATTCCAATAAAATTTCGTCTTTGGTTTCGTGTTCAAAAATCGCGTCAACAAGTTGAAACGCTAAAATTTCTCCTTCGCCCACCGCGATAATATCGGTAAAGTCGGCAATCGGTTCAGGATTTAAGAACGAAGCAGCGCCGCCCATCACAACCAGCGGATGAAAATGATTTCTATCTTTCGACCAGACGGGAATCTGCGACATTTGCAGCATCCGCGCCATATTCAGATAATCGGTTTCAAACGAAATCGAAAAAGCGACGACATCAAAATCTTTGACCGGCGTTTGCATTTCTAAGGAGAGAAGCGGCGTACGCGTTTTTTCGTATTCGCGCATCTCGAAATCATCGGGCAGAAAAACTCGTTCGCAGGAAACTTCGGGAATTTTATTGAACAATTCATACATCGTATGAAGCCCGAGATTCGCCATTCCAATCGAATGCGTGTTCGGATAGCACAAAGCAATGCGAAGCGCCGCGCCGCGTTTGGTTATAAAACCTTCTTCGGCGGCGAGTTTCTTTTTATAGCTTTCAACGATGCGTTTGCTCATACTAAATCAAAACAATAATTTTACCTTTTATTGGTGGGAAAAGATATTAAAAATTCGGATTGTAGTTGAAGAATTTTGCGGGCAATAAGATGTCTTTATTCTTCCAACTCTTTTTTTACTGCTTCGGCAAGCACGTTTTCGTGTTTGATGCCAACACGCAACCGGCGATAAATGCTCATAAATTGGTTTGACAGCCACGGAATTGTAAAAAAAGCCAAGATATATCCGCGCCAATCATCAATCAGTAGTTGAAAGCCGGTCAAAAACAAAATCAAAATTGTGATCCAATGGCTTAAACAATATTCGCAGGTGAAAACGTAATAGAATTTGCGCCGCGGAGTGGATTCGCAATTTTCGCATTTGCCTTGACAATACTCACGCCATTCACGGAAAATTTCTTCCTGCGTAACCGTCCAAGCAATCGAACCGACGACCATCGAAAGAATGACGAGCCAGAAAATTTGTAAAGAGATTGACATTTTTCCCTTGAAAAACTATTTTGCGACTTGCGAGAGCCGAAAGCAATCGCAAATCGCAAATTAAAAATTAGTAAATCAAATTACTGTTTTCCTTCCAAAAACGCCTTCAAACGACGCGAGCGTGACGGATGACGCAGTTTGCGTAACGCTTTGGCTTCGATTTGACGAATGCGCTCGCGCGTGACGGCAAAATGTTGCCCGACTTCTTCTAAAGTGTGTTCCGAGCCGGTGTTTCCAAGCCCAAAACGCATTTTGATAACCTTTTCTTCTCGCGGTGTTAGTGTCGCAAGAACTTCGTCAGTTATTTCGCGAAGATTAGAAAACGTAACCGATTCAGCCGGATTCAAAATAGATTTGTCTTCAATAAAATCGCCGAGATGCGAATCTTCCTCTTCGCCAATCGGCGTTTCCAGAGAAATCGGTTCTTGCGCGATTTTCAAAACCTTTCGCACTTTTGAAACCGGAATGTCCATTTTCTTGGCGATTTCTTCGCTCGTTGGCTCGCGTCCTAATTCTTGCACCAGGGAACGCGAAGTGCGAATCAATTTGTTAATTGTCTCAATCATATGGACGGGAATACGAATCGTTCTGGCTTGGTCAGCGATTGCCCGCGTGATTGCCTGTCGAATCCACCACGTCGCATAGGTCGAAAACTTATAACCGCGTCGCCATTCAAACTTATCAACCGCCTTCATCAAACCAATGTTGCCTTCCTGAATCAAATCAAGAAATTGAAGCCCGCGATTTGTGTATTTTTTGGCGATCGAAACAACCAGCCGCAAGTTTGCTTCGACAAGTTCGCGTTTTGCCTGATTAGTTGCTTGCTCGCCGACTAAAATCGTTTGCAAAGAACGCTTTATTTCAACCGTCGAAAGATGATATTTCTCCTCGATGTCCGTTAGCTTTTTGCGGGTATCGGTGATTTTGCGGTTCAATTCCTTTTTTTGGTCGGCAGCAACTTTACCTTCTAATTTTTCTTCGGCTTTAGTGGTATCG
>MWVV01000175.1_pt1 | contig 23097 bp, 16 predicted proteins | sample 1047281 | NCBI WGS metagenome assembly MWVV01 (sample SAMN06349986, study PRJNA376086) | soil metagenome | isolation source: PT-2 sample Antarctic (ecotone) soil | place: Antarctica | collected 2015-01-13 | reverse complement strand
GAAATCGTGAAAATGCTGGATAAACCGACGGTGATAGTAATAGATAATGCGCCAATTCACCGGAGTGAAGAGTTTGAGGAAAGTCTTGAAGAATGGGAGCAAAAAAGACTGGCAATCTACTATTTACCAACCTATAGCTCGGAACTAAACAAAATAGAGATGCTGTGGAAGAAAATCAAACACGAATGGTTGCCCTTGGAAGCCTATCAGTCAAATCAAAAACTAACCGAAGAACTAGATAAAGTGCTTTCAAAAATCGGTTCATTATACAAGATTACTTTTAGTTAGGTGCATAGTAAAGGTCAAATCTGTAATACCCTTGTTGGGTTAATTAAGAGGCGATAAAATGCTTCAACTGAAAGCTGGATGGTTTTCTCAGATGTAGACGTTAAAATTATACAGCGATTCGCACATTTTTAATCAAGCACATCGCGCGTCGGCTTCAAGTGTTTTTGTATTAATTTTTATAGTTGATTAAGGACTTCAATTATAAGTTCTATCAAAAAGGCTTATTGCCCGCTGAAAGGAGAAAGTGTTAAACTTTTTTGAGGCAATTGCGCTTGCCCGGTATTACACGAAAATGTTTCTAACATCGAAAACAATACAAATTTTCGCTGTTTGATAATCTTGTAATTTTCTTTTCATCTCCCAAAGACAAATGAAAAATCATCTATTTTCAAAGAACTCGCTCGGATTAAACTTTGTCGCTATCGGCGGCGGAAATGGTCTTTCGACTCTTCTTTCGGGATTGAAAAGATTTGTCGCGGCTGGGGAGACGGAAACCATCTGGCTTGAAAACCTCTCGGCGATTGTCGCCGTATCGGATGACGGCGGAAGTTCCGGCAGGCTTCGAGATGAACTGCAGATGTTACCGCCAGGCGATATACGCAATTGTATGGTCGCGCTGTCGGAAGATTCGCATCTGCTGTCGAAGCTTTTCCAACATCGTTTTCGCGGCGGCGGCGACTTAGGCGGACACAATTTCGGCAATCTTTTTCTCGCCGCTTTATCTGAAATTACCGGTGATTTTGCCGAAGCCGTGCGCCTTTCGTCGGAAATTCTAGCGAGCAAAGGTCATATCTATCCGGCGACGGTTGCCGATGTTCGCTTGACAGCGGAACTCGTTGATGGCTCGCTCGTGCGCGGCGAAACAAATATTTCTAAGATTGGAAATTCAATCAAACGCCTGCGGCTCGAACCCGAAAATTGTCAGCCGCTGCCCGAAACATTAGCCGCGATTGCCGACGCAGATGTTATCACCGTCGGACCCGGCTCGCTTTTTACAAGTCTTCTGCCGCCGATTCTGGTTGACGGCGTGGCGGATTCAATTGCCGACTCTTCCGCCGCCAAAATTTTCGTCTGTAATCTAATGACACAGCCGGGCGAAACCGACGGTTTTACAGCGAAAAGGCATCTGGAAATTTTTCGGGAATATGCGGCACAGATTGATTTTGATTATGTAGTTGTCAACAATCATCCGATTGGCGAAGAGCAGCGAAAACGCTATACGAGCGAAGGCGCAAAGCAAATCGGACTTGCCGATTCGATTTCGCCGGGAATGGTTGAAGGCGCGGAAATCGTTTATGGTAATCTATTGGACGGAAACGAAAAGGTGCGGCATCATCCTGAAAAATTGGCGCAAGTTGTTTTGCTTTGCACGACTCAGCCGCGAAAAGAAATTTTATTTCACCACAGAGACACAGAGGAAATTTAAGTAAAAAGTAAAAAGGTAAAAGGCAAAATTAATTTTTTACTTTTTACTTTTGCCTTTTACCTTAAATATCTCTGTGTCTTTGTGGTAAAAATAAATGTATGGAAAATCTTTCCAACGAACAAAGGACACTTGACGTTTTGATTTTAGCGGCGGGCTTAGGAACGCGAATGCGTTCAAACTTGGCGAAAGTTCTGCACAAACTAGACGGTCGTCCGCTTATCAATCACGTTTGCCTGACGGCGACGGCACTCGCTCCGCGCAAAATTTACGTCGTCATCGGTCATCAAGGCGAAGATGTTACCCGTGCAGTTTTCGAGGAATTGAGCGAAGAACACGCGGCATTTGTCTGGCAAAAAGAGCAACTCGGCACCGGACACGCGGTTAATTCAGCGCGTGAATTTCTCGAAACGGCAGATTCGACGCTCCTTATTTTATCGGGCGATGTGCCGATGATTCGCGCTGAAACTTTAGCGACACTTGTTCAACAGCATCACAACCATCGCGGCAAAGGCGCGGCTTGCACGATTCTGACCGTCAAACTCGACGAGCCGAAAGGTTACGGGCGAATTGTGCGCGACGACGCAGGATTTTTCAGCAGAATCGTTGAACAAAAAGACGCTTCAGAAGAAGAAAAATTAATAAAGGAAGTTAATTCCGGCATTTATTGTTTCAATACAAAAAAACTTTTTTCTGCGCTTTCCAGCGTGCAAAACAACAATGTGCAGGGCGAATATTATTTAACGGACGTTCCCGCGCTTCTCCGTGAAGCGGGCGAAGACATCTCGCTTTATCAGCACACGGACGCGAGAGAAGTTTCCGGCATTAATAATCGCGCAGAACTCGCCGACTTGGAACGGATTATAAGCCGCCGTACAATTTCACGGATGATGAGTGATTACGGCGTAAGTTTCATTGACCCGAAAAACACATACGTCAGCGAATCGGCGAACATCGGACGCGACACGGTAATTTACCCGAACGTTACAATCGAAGGCGAAACCATCATCGGCGACGGTTGCACGATTCGGCAGGGAACGCGCATCACCAACTCGCGCATTGGGCGCAACGTGGAAATTCTCGACAATTGCGTGATAACTGATTCGGAAATCTCCGACAACTGCACTGTCGGACCGTTCGCCCATCTGCGCGGCAAAGCGAAAATGGAAGAATCCGCTAAAGTCGGAAACTTCGTCGAACTCAAGAAAACGATTCTCGGTCGCGGCTCAAAAGCCAGCCATTTAACTTATCTCGGCGACGCTACCATCGGCGAAAAAACTAACATCGGCGCGGGAACGATTACTTGTAATTATGATGGTGTAAACAAACACGCAACAATCATCGAGGACAACGTAAAAATCGGCTCGGACACGATGCTTGTCGCGCCCGTCCGCGTCGGAAGCGGTTCAGTTACGGGCGCGGGTTCGGTCGTTACAAAAGACGTTCCGCCCGATTCATTGGTGGCGGGCGTTCCCGCGACGATAAAGAAGAATTTCAAAGAGGCGGAAAGCGAAACGGGTAGATCGGAATCGAACACTGGTTAATTTTTATAAAAAGAAAGCGAAAAAATCAAAAACACAATCCTTATCATCCAAACAGATTCCGCTCGAAGAAGCGTTAAAAAGAGTGAAGAGTTTCACGGAAAGAAAAAGATTATAAAACTTATAAAGCGTGAAAGTGAAATTAAGGAGAATTAATGAAAAAGGAAGATTACGTTTTCCTTTATGAATTGGAAGAAGATTTATGGTGGTTTGCAGGAATGCGGGAAATCACGGCGGCACTGCTTGACGAGGCGTGCAAACCGATGCCGGACAGAAAAATTTTGGATGCCGGATGCGGAACCGGCGGAATGATTTCGTGGCTCGAGAGATACGCCGGGAAAGGAAAGATTTTCGGAATTGATACGGTTAAAGACGCGCTGGTTTTTTGTCGTAAGCGACAACACGAATTGCTTGCTCAAGCCTCGGCGACACACTTACCTTTTGCTTCTTCGGCGTTTGATTTGGTAACGAGTTTTGATGTTTTGGTTCAAATTCCGGGCGAACATTCGGACATTGACGCAATGCGCGAAATGTATCGCGTCGCTCGTCCCGGCGGAATTGTTTTTGTGCGCGTCGCCGCCTACAAATGGATGCGAAGCGGACACGACGAAGCTCTCGGTTCGCAGCGGCGTTATACTTTGAGCGAGCTTTCCGAGAAAATGGGAGATGTCGGATTTGAGATTTTACGCGCGACATACGCCAACAGTTTTCTCTTACCGGTTGCCGCCGTCAGAAGATTGCTGCTGAAACGCATCGGATTATCGGATAAAGGCTCGGACGTGAAACCGCTTCCCGAAAACCTCGATTGGCTGAATCGCACTTTGAAAAGTGTTTTATTGAAAGAAGCTAAAATTTTAAGCCGTTCAAAAGCTAAATTGCCTGTCGGACTTTCAGCGATTTGCGTGGCGAAAAAACCAATAAGCTAAACTTTTTTCTCAAATTCTAAAATTGCTTGTGCTGTTTCCTGTATTTCTTCCCTGGAAATTTGCGCGTAAAGCGGCAGAGAAAAAATTTCGTTGCCGACCGATTCGGCAACGGGAAGCGAAGGTTGCTCTGCGTGCCGGAAAAGAGGTTGTTGATGAAGCAGAAAGGGATAGTGAATTAAAGTTTCGATTCCGCGCGATAAAAGAAACCTGCGCAAAATTTCACGTTTTTCCTGCCGCACAACGTAGAGATGAAAAACGTGAGAGTCCACATTATCTGGGACGGAAAAAGTTTTAAGAGAAGTGTCGGACAAAAGTTGGTTGTAAATCGCCGCAAATCGCCGTCGTCGCTCGTTCCATTCGTCAAGCCGCCTGAGTTTAACCCGCAAAATCGCCGCTTGAATTTCATCGAGGCGTGAATTAAGCCCGGCTTTATCCGATTGCATAGCGGCAGCGTGTCCGCCTTGACGCAAAATCTTTACACAATCTATTAGTTCAGGATTATTCGAGATTACCGCGCCGCCATCGCCAAGTCCGCCAAGTTTTTTAGTCGGATAAAAACTAAAAGCGGCAGCCTCGCCGAAACTTCCCGCCCGTTTTCCCGCTAAAATCGCGCCGTGTGCCTGCGCCGCATCTTCGATAACAACTAAATTATATTGGTAAGCTATTTCGCAGATTGCCTGCATATCGCACATCCTTCCGTAAAGATGAACAGGTATAACTGCGCGTGTTCGCAGCGTAATTGCTTTCTCCAATGTATTCGGATTGAGAGTAAGCGTTTGCGGGTCAATGTCTGCAAAAACCGGAACACCACCCGCATTAACGATAGCGAGCGCGGTATATCCGGCGGTGAGCGGGGAAGTTATGACTTCATCCTGTTTCCCTTTGCGAACCGCACCCGATGCCGTCAGAGCCAATTCGAGCGCGTCCGTTCCATTATTTACTCCAGCCGCCGTCGAAACGCCGCAAAACTCTGCCCATTCATTTTCAAATCGGTCAACTTCTTCGCCGAGAATGAAGATGCCTTTTTGTAAAACGCCTGCAATGCAAGCCTGAATTTCTTGTTCGATTTCTTCGTTCTGCCGTTTGAGGTCGTGAAAGGGGATTCGTATACTCATCAGAAAATATGAGGCATGTTGGAAATTCCGTTGTTCTTTACTCTCCAAATAAATTCCGATTTCGGAAACCAATCGTCAAACTTTACGTGGTCAAAGTGAAAACCGACAAATTTAACTTACACAAAAAAACTAACAAACTCCAATAATGAGTGCGATTTTTTTGGTAAAATTCTACCGTGCGGCGCAAACCTTCGTCTAATGTTGTACGGGGAAACCAGCCTAGCAGCGAATTTATTTTTTTATAACTTGAAAAGACATTGCCGATGTCAATTGACTGACGCTCAAGCGGAAAAGGAATTCCGGTTACTTTCCCGTGTCCGGTGATTTCAATTAATTTTTCGGCTAGCTCGCCAAGCGTAACCACTTCATCACTGCCCAGATTGAAAATCTCACCCTCGGCTTCTTCGCTCGCTCCCGCCAGCAGCAGGGCTTCGACCACATCTTCAACAAAATTCAAATCGCGGCGTTGTTTTCCGTCGCCGTAAAGTTCTATCGTTTCGTCGTCTATGGCTTGCCGAATAAACCACGCAATAAAACCTTGTCGGTTGTGATTAAGAAGCTGTCGCGGACCGTAAGTATTTGTCAAACGCAGACAAACCGTACGCAAGCCGTAAATCCGGTTATAGAGCAAGTGGTAGCGTTCGGCAGTAAATTTGTTGATGCCATTAATGTCGAGCGGTGCGATTCGGTGTTGTTCGTCAAGCGGTAAATAGATAGGTTTTCCATAAACCTGCCGGGTGCTGGTGTAAATGACTTTGACGTGCGGATTAAAACTGCGGCACGCTTCCAGCAAAGACAATTGCGCTTTGCAATTTAAATCAAGGTCGCGCTGCGGATTGAGCATCGAGTCGAGATGACTGACGCTTCCCGCCAAATTGAAAATATAATCTACGCCGCTGACCAGATGGTTAACAACGTAATTATCGCTCATATCAACGATTTGTAAGGAAACTTTGTCGCTTATATCTTCAATGTTATAAAGATTCCCGCCTTGATCCGAAAACAAGGCGTCGAGAATGGTTACATTTACATTTCCGATTTCGACTAAACGGCGCGCCAAATTACTTCCGACAAATCCGAGACCGCCGGTAATTAATACGTTGCGCCCCTTGTATTCATTGAATTGTTCAGGCTTAATCATGTTTTTTCGCCCGGACTTGGGTGGCTGCCTGATGAATTGTTCTTTACCGGAGATTTTAGCATAAACAACTTTAGCCAAAGCGAAAAAAAATCAAATCCGGTGCGAGCGAGTCGTTTAAAAGTAAAAAATTGTGATTGTCCGTGCTGACGCGGATAATGATTTACGGGAACTTCGGCAAACTCACAGTCGCCCGCAGCTAGTTTTCGCACGAGTTCGACACAAATCACGCCACTTGAGAATTCTAAGCCGGCTTTTTTTATTTTCTTCCGGCGTATCAGACGAAAATCACAATCTACATCACGGATTGGGAGATTAAATAAAAGACGCGCCGTTCGAGAATATAATTTGCCGATAATAATGCGATGAAGTTTGTCGGCGCGGTTTTTTTTATAACCGTTAACGACGTCAATCTTCTCGGTCAATAAAGGATGCAGCGATAAAATTTCTCGAACGTCATACTGCCCGTCGCCGTCCGTATAAAAAACTAAGTTTTTGGTTGCCGTATCGAATCCGGTACGCAGAGCCGCGCCGTAACCTTGATTTGCGGAATGATGAACGACCTTGAAATTCGGCAAAGTATTTGCCAATTCATCCAAAATGGCTGGAGTCGAATCCGTGCTGCCGTCATTGACGACAATAACTTCAAAATCGTCGGTCAACTGCGGCAAAACGTCCAGTGCATTTCTAACCAGCACAGCAATTGTAGCTTCGTCATTGAATGCAGGGAAAAAGACGCTTATACTTTCATTTTTATCGATGTTCATTGTAGAGAGTTCAAATTTAATTGTCGGAAATATGTTTAATGATTCTAAACTAAATTGAAGCTTATTTCAAAAAACATAATGCCAGAACAATTACTAATTTGAATTTTCCTCATACTTAAATAATTATTACAACATTTTGAAATTCATTAAATAATGCTTGATTTTACTGAGTTCGGTCTTATACAATCAGCTCATCGTGCATCAAAAACTTCACGAAAAATTTTCGCTCAAATTAGAACATTTCCGCCGTTGGGTTGAGATTTTCGGCGCGACGGTTGATAAATTATTCACCGGCGAGACGGCAGAAAACGCCAAACTTCGCGCGCCAAGATGATTTCTTACAGCTTAAATCAAAGAACCAGTCAAGACTCGACGCAAATAAATTCCAAAACATCAAATCAATTGTTTTGGCTAAATACTTTTTTCGCAGCTAAATCTAAAACGAACTACAAATTTGTGAAATGCATCTGTAGTATGTCAAAATCTCAGATGCGCTAAAACACAAAATTCTTTCACAATCTTTAATGGGAAATGAGAAAAAAAATCAATTCGGAGGCAAAATTTTGCCTTTTATCCGAATCGGAATTGCAATTTTGGGCGTTTTGATTTTGTCGCTGAGTATTTCGCGGCTTGTCTATCCTTACGGTGTCGGAGCTTGGGAGGCGTTTAATTGGATGCCTGCGACGCATCTTTTGGAAGGCAAAAATCCATACGCTTTTGCCTTCACGCCGCCTTACGGGATGTCGCCTTACGGTATCGTTTATTACGCTTTGATTGCCGTCGGCGTACAAATCTTCGGCTATCAGATTTGGTTCGGCAGAATTTTATCGGTTTTAGCATTTGTCGTTTGTATTTGGGCGGTTGTTCGTATTGTCGGAAAATTAGCGCACGGCAAAGAAGTCGTTTGGTTCGCTTGTCTGGCAGGTTTGGCAATGTTTCCGGCGCAAATTTGGATTTCCGTGATGCGTTCCGATTTAATTGCGGCGGCTTTTGCTTTTTCCGCTTTGGCGTTGGTTTTCACGTTCGAAGAAGACGAAAAAATATCGTTTTGGAGCGTCAGCGCAACGGTTTTATTGTCGTCTGCCGCGTTTTTCACAAAGCAAACTTATTTGCTTCCGACAGGTATAATTTTTTTGCGTTTTCTACAACTGAAAAAATGGCGCGAAGCCGTGATTTTTGCCGTCGGACTTGTGTTTTTGGTTTTCGGCGGAATGTTTTTGCTTAATCAAACTTCTTCGGGCGGCTACGTTTGGCAACATTTCACACACGCGCAGAGATTGCCGTATAGTTTGGCACAATGCGCCGATGTTTTTATTGAAATGCTCAAAAATCCGACGTTTTTCTTTTCGCTTGTTTGTCTGATTATTTTCGCTTTTCAAAACCGCAAGTTTTTCAATCGTTTAAGTCGTGCCGAAGCAATAAAAATTGCCCGTTCGCCGAAGTTTTTGATTTTTGGTTATCTTTTGCTTTCGTTCGTTTGGAGTTTTTTCTCGGCGGGCAGAGTCGGCGGAGCCGCCAATTATTACATCGAAAATTCGTTTCTATTGGCGATTGCCATCGGGTTGATTTTTGAACAGTTCAAGCGAAATGCTTTGCCGAATCTTGCGTTGGCGATGATTTTTTTGCTCACTGTCGGCGGCGCGTTTCAAATTTTCCGCATTTTGCGCGGCGAGTATTTTCGCTGGCAGAGTTTGAGTTATTATCAAGAGGTTTTTGAAACGGTCGGGAAGGTAGTGCCGCCAGGCAGCAAATGTATCAGCATTGAAGCTGAAATGGTTGTTTGGAATGGCTGTGCATTTAATTTCGATGATCACGAGGAATATAACGGCACTTGGTCGCCCGAACTTATCGAGATTTTTGAAAGGGAAATAAAGGCGGGACGCTATGCGGCGGTTCTTTGGATGGATGATAAATTTACGGAAAGATTTCCAAATTATCGTTTAATAAAAATGTCGCAAAGTCTGCCGGAAAGATTTTTTCCCATCTATCTTTATGTGCCGGAACAGCCGCCGATGAAAAGTGAATAGAACGCCGATTTTTTAGGATAATTCTTAAAAAAATCTTAATCAATCCTAAAAATTCAGCGTTCCAATTTCTTTATTTTATGTTTCCGGCAATCATCTTTAACTGCTTTTCTTTTGTCTGTTATCATTATTCGAACAATTTTTTTGGCATATCATTATGCGCCTGAAACGCGCTACACTGTTGAAGTCTATCCGGCGATGATTGCTGCTTGCGGAGTCTCGATAGCGGCAGTATGGCTCGGTAATTTTACGGCGATTCAAGAGAACCGACGAAAATGGACAAATGGTTGCATAAACAACCGGCGACGAATATTATTGGAAAATTGTTGATGAAACATTTGAAAAAAATCTTTACCGCGCTAATTCTGGGATTTTTCGCCTTTGCCCCGCCCGGAACACTCATCTTTATCGCAATTTTTACGCTAGGTTTGCTTGGTAAAACTTGGTTTATTTTGGGACTTGTTACGGGTTCGATTTTGCTGGCAGTTTACGGGTTTGTTTATAGAGACAAGTTAGCGGAAAACCGTCATTTGAAAACTTTTTTGCAAAAATTTAGAAAGTAACATTTTAATGAAAATCAATCAATTTATTCATATTTTGCGTAGAACGACGTTTAGTATATAAACGCATTCGGCGTATCTTGGCTTTAACTTTGGCAGTCGTTCATTTGATAATATCGAGGTCCCAACTATACTAACAGCAAACTGGAGAAAAGAGTTGAAGCAAACGAAAGAAAATGTTTAAGTTAAGGCTGAGAGAATAAAAAATTGTTGCCGAACGGGCGAATCTCCGAGGCTTTAACAACAATTAAATAACACTAAATCGGTTTTAAAAAATATGTGTGGAATTGTCGGGTACGTCGGAAACAAACAAGTCGTGCCGTTAATTATTGACGGTTTGAGAAAATTGGAATATCGCGGTTACGATTCGGCGGGAATTGCCGTCGTGGACGATGAACATCGTCTCTCCTTGCGCCGCGCCGAAGGCAAACTTCGCAACCTCGAAGAGTGTATTCGCCTGAATCCTTTGGACGGAAATTACGGCATCGGGCATACGCGCTGGGCAACACACGGTCGCCCTACGGAAGAAAACGCGCATCCGCACCGCGACCAATCGGGGCGCGTTGTCGTTGTGCATAACGGCATTATCGAAAATTATCTGCAATTAAAAGAACGCCTCGCGGCGAACGGAAGCGAGTTTAAAACTGAAACTGACACGGAAGTCGTCGCGCATCTAATTGGGTTTTACAAAGACCGCGAAAATCTTTCGCTTGAAGAAGCCGTGCGGAAAGCCGTCAAGGAATTGCGCGGCATTTTCGCGCTTTCAATAATTTCGGTTGACGAGCCGGACACGATTATTGCCGTCCGTGAAGGTCCGCCGGTCGTTATCGGTTTGGGCGACGGCGAGTTTTTTGTCGCATCGGATATTCCCGCGATTCTCCAACACACACGCGATGTTTTTTATCTCGGTGAAAAGGAAATCGCCGTTTTAACGAAAGATTCCGTACGTGTTACCGATTATGACGGAAATGTCGTTGAGCCGAAACAACAGCGCATCACTTGGGACCCGATAATGGCGGAAAAGGGCGGCTTCAAGCACTTTATGCTGAAGGAAATTTACGAACAGCCGCGTGCGTTGCGCGACACAGTGCGCGGGCGTCTTTCGATTGATACAGGGAAAGTTTATCTCGACCAGATGGACATTTCCGAAGAAGATTTTTTGGGTGTTACGTCAATCAAAATCGCCGCTTGCGGAACGAGTTGGCACGCCGGAATTGCCGGCAAGTATATGATTGAGGAACTCGCGCGGCTGTCGGTCGAAGTTGATTACGCTTCGGAGTTTCGCTATCGCAATCCGGTTCTGGACGAAAACACTTTGTTGATTGTCATTTCGCAATCGGGCGAAACCGCCGACACCATCGCCGCTCTGCGCGAAGCTAAAAAGTATGGCTGTAAAGTTTTAGCCGTCTGCAATGTGCACGGCTCGATGATTACGCGCGAATCCGACGGCACGATTCTGACGCACGCCGGACCGGAAATCGGTGTCGCTTCAACCAAAGCGTTCACCTCGCAAATGATTGCGATTTATCTTTTCGCTTTATATTTAGGACAGCTGCGCGGGAAGATTGACGCTCCGCAAGCCAAGTTTCACGCGCAGAGGCTCGCCGAATTGCCTCTGAAAATTGAACAGCTTTTGAATGACGCGGATTCAATCGAAGAACTTTCGAGAGAATTTTTTCGGGTGCAGGATTTTTTATATTTGGGGCGCGGCATTAATTTTCCCGTCGCGCTCGAAGGCGCATTAAAGTTAAAAGAAATTTCTTATATTCATGCCGAAGGTTATCCGGCGGGCGAGATGAAACACGGACCAAACGCGCTGATTGACGAAAAATTGCCGGTCGTCATCGTCAACACGCGCGAAGACGGAAACGCGGCGAGCGAACTTCGCTACGAAAAAACGCACTCGAACATCGTCGAAGTCAAATCGCGCGACGGAATTATTCTTTCGATTCTGACCGAAGGCGACCAAATGAGTTCAAAAGTTTCCAACCACATTATCGAAATCCCCGAAACGTCTGATTTACTCGCCCCGATTTTATCAATCGTGCCGCTTCAACTGCTCGCCTATTATATTGCTGTGCGACGCGGCTGCGATGTTGACCAACCAAGAAACTTGGCGAAATCAGTAACGGTTGAATAACTTTCAAATTGCAATTTGTTTAATCGGCGGTCAATTGAAATAAGTTTCGAGGTTTATCAAAGAAAGTGTTGCGGCGTGCTATTGATATTCAGCACGCCGCAACACTTTTTTAGATATAATCAAATTAAATTTCAACCTTAGACGAAACTACGGATTTTGCTTTAAAACAAGCATCTAATTTCCAGCTGGAAGCAAGTCAGATTGAAAGATTTATTTAAAGAACTAAACGCAAATCATAATTAAAATGGCGGAAGTTGTAGAAATAAGACGTCAAAAAACAGTCCTCTGGCAGGACAGGAAATTTTTGTGGCTAATTTCGAGCGTTGCGGTGGTCGCCGTTTTTGAATTTCTCTCGCTCGTCGGCTGGCATCTGCCGACCGCCATCGGTGCGCCATTTTTTGCCGTGATAATTTTGGCAATCGGTTGGCAGACGATTTGGAAAGGACTGAAAGCTCTCGCCAAATTAAACTTTCGCAGCATTAATCTACTGATGGTAATTGCCGTCATCGGCGCATTCATATTGGGCGAATTTGAAGAAGCGGCGGTCGTTATTGTGCTTTTCACATTGGGCGAACGGCTCGAAGAATTCGGCATCGCGTCGAGCAAATCGGCTTTGCAGTCGCTCGTTGATAAAACCCCGAAAACTGCCGTCGTCAAAGATAATGGCGGACAAACGCGGGAAATTACACTTGCCGAAATTCAAATTGGCGACACGCTCGTTATAAAACCGTCGGAGATGATTGCGATGGACGCGACGGTTATTTTCGGCGCATCGTCGGTTGACGAATCAACGATTACGGGAGAACCGCTGCCGAAAGATAAACACGCGGGCGATACGGTTTTTGCGGGAACGCTGAATATGCAAGGTTATCTCGAGGCGCGTGTTTTAAAGACGGCGAAGGATACGACTTTGGCGAAAATCATCGAGACAACTTTTGCGGCGACCAGAACGAAAGCCGAAACGCAGAAATTTATCGAAAAATTTTCAGCCTTCTACACTCCGACAATTATCTTTATCGCCGTTTTGATAGTTACTGTTCCAACCTTAATTTTCGGTCGGGAATTTGAATTTTGGTTTCGTGAAGCCTTAACCTTGCTGGTTATCGCTTGTCCGTGTGCGCTCGTGATTTCTACGCCGATTTCAATTTACGCGGCAGTCGGCAACGCTTCATCGCGCGGCGCACTTGTCAAAGGCGGCAAATATATTGAAGCAATCGGGCAGATAAAAGCCGTCGCAATGGACAAAACCCGAACTTTGACTTATGGCAAACCGAAAGTTACCGATATAATTTCGTTCGGCGAAACTTCGCGCGAACATCTTCTGGCGTGCGCGGCGGGAATTGAAAGTTATTCAGAACATCCGCTCGCGCAAGCAATTGTCACGGCGGCGCACAATGAAAAACTTGAAATACATCGAGTGGAAAATTTTCAATCCATTTTGGGAAAAGGCGCGAAAGCCGATTGTGTCGTCTGTTATGACAAGCATCACTGCATCGGAAAACTTCCGTTTATTACCGAAGAACACCAGGTTCAAGACGAGATTGTCGAAAAAGTCGAATCTCTGCAACGGATGGGCAAAACATCAATCGTCATTAGCAGTCACGGCGGCGTGGAAGGCGTAATCGCTTTATCCGACGAAATTAAGATTGAAAGCAAAACGACGATTGCCGAGCTAAAAAGTTTGGGCGTAGAAGTCGTAATGTTGACGGGCGATAACCACGCGCCCGCCGAAGCCGTCGCACGAGCGGTCGGAATTACCGAAGTCAAAGCCGAGCTGCTTCCCGAACGCAAAGCCGACGCGATTCGACAGCTTATGCAAAAATACGGCGCAGTGGCAATGGTCGGCGACGGCGTGAACGATGCGCCCGCCCTGGTTTTATCAACGGTCGGCGTGGCGATGGGCGCGGCAGGCTCAGATACGGCGATTGAAGCGGCTTCGATTGCAATTTTGAACGACCGTTTGGAGTTGATTCCGTATTTGATTCGCTTGGGCAGAAAAACGATTTCGACAATAAAAATTAATACGACGCTCGCCGTAGCGACGAAACTCGTATTTATAATTTTAGCGATTTTCGGATTAAGTAGTTTGGCAATGGCGATTTTTGCTGATGTCGGCGTAACGGTTTTGGTAATTCTCAACAGCTTACGGCTGCTTAATTTCGGGACGGATAAATTTCAAGCGGATTAGCAAGGCTCAATATAAATTAATTGATAAATAAATGTTCGGTTTAATTAACCTATTCTTTAGTAAGCAGCAAATTTTTTATGCGAATTTTGCTAATCGAAGATGAAGCGCGGATTTCGAGATTTGTATCGAAAGGCTTGCGCGAAAATTCTTTTGCGGTTGACGTCGCGGCGAGCGGAGAAACCGCGCTTTATCAAGTTTCGATTAACGACTACGATTTAATAATTCTCGATGTGATGATTCCCGCACCGAATGGTTTCGAGGTTTGCCGCCGGATTCGTGAAAACAAAAATCGCGTTCCCGTTTTGATGTTGACGGCGCGTGACGCGGTGGAAGACCGCATCAAAGGTTTAAATTTGGGTGCGGACGATTATCTGACCAAGCCGTTTGATTTCGGCGAACTGCTGGCTCGGATTCGCGCTTTGCTGCGGCGCGGAAACGCTCTGCTTGAAGCTAAAATTATAATTGCCGATTTGGAAATTGACACGCAGGCGCAGAGAGTTTGGCGCGGCGACACGGAGATTATTTTAACTACTAAGGAGTTTGCCTTACTCGAATTTCTGGCGCGTGAACGAGGGCGCGTCGTCGGGCGCGAAGAAATCTCAACGCATGTTTGGGACGAAAATTTTGATTCGTTTTCAAATTTAATCGAAGTTTATATTAATCGTTTGCGGCGTAAAATTGATTTGCCCGAAAAAATTCCCCTGTTTCACACAAGGCGCGGCGCGGGTTACGTTTTGCAGGATTTCTCGAAAAATAAAAGCGATGTTTAATTCCGTGAGAATGCGTTTGACGTGGTGGTATGCAGGCGTTCTTGCGCTCGTGCTAATTTCGTTCGCCGTTTCAACTTATCTATTTTTGAGTTATACGATCAATCGCCAAACTAATGAAACTTTGCGGGAAATTTCGCGCACTTTTGCGGATGTCGTCAAGCGCGAACAAGCGGACGAGGACGAAAAAACGGCAGACGATTTTGACGCGATTAATGAAGCGGTGGACGATTTAAATTTTAGAAACTATCGAATTTTTGTTTTCGACCGGCGACAGAAACTTATCGCTCCGACAAACTTAACGCCGAATGAAGCGAATTTATCGGGCGAGAGTTTAGCCAGACTGCAAAACGATTTTTCAGACGAATTACAAGATTCGGCTTTCTCGATAATCGAAGAGAACGGCGTTGGCTTCCGCGTTTTTGCCGACAAACTAATTCTCGATCAAGAAAATTTCAGTGTTTCAGTTTCACATTCGCTTAATGAAAACGAAAAACTTTTAGCGAGATTTCGTAATGTTTTGTTTGTTTCCGTACCGCTTGCGATTTTGCTGGCGAGTTTTGGCGGTTATTTTCTGGCGCGAAAAAGTTTGTCGCCCGTCGTTGCGATGAGCGAAACGGCTTCAAACATCGGCGCGAAAAATCTGCACGAGCGTCTGCCGATTGAAAACGAGCGCGACGAACTCGGAAAACTTGCGCAGGTTTTTAACCGTTTATTAAAACGGCTCGATGAATCTTTCTCACAGCAAAAGCGTTTTATGGCGGACGCTTCGCACGAACTCCGCACGCCGATTGCGATTGTGCGCGGCGAAACGGAAGTTGCGCTCTCAAAAAACGAAAGAACGGCAACGGATTACCGCGAATCTTTGTCAATCGTGCAAGCCGAAAGCAAGCGCATGTCGCGTCTGGTTGAAGATTTATTTACGCTTGCCCGCGCCGACGCAGGGCAAATTTTACTCGTCAAAACCCAGTTTTATTTGGACGAACTGCTTCAAGATTGCGTTCGCGCCGTGAAAAGTTTGGCGGAAAAACGCGATGTGCGACTTGCGCTCGAAGCCGAAATGGAAATGCCTTTTCACGCTGATGAAGAATTCGTTCGCCGTTTATTTTTGAATCTTTTGGACAACGCCATCAAATTCACGCCGCCAAAAGGCTCGGTTATAATCCGCGCCGAAATCTCCGACAATTCATATTTAATTACTGTCAGCGATACGGGTAAAGGAATTTCAACGGAAGACAAGGCGCATATTTTCGAAAGATTTTATCGTGCCGACAAAGCGCGTTCGCGCGACGAAAACGAGAGCGGCGCGGGGCTTGGTTTGTCAATCGCGCTGTGGATTAGCGAGGTGCACGACGGCACGCTCCGATTGCAAAATTCGGATGCGGACGGCTCGACGTTTCTCGTTAAATTTCCCGTCAAATAAAAGAGCGAAAATTTTTTGCGCGTTAATCTTACGTTTATCTTTTGTTTGCTAGACTGTTTTTACAAACCACAAGTTTGAATAAATTTTAGGAGTTAAAAAATGAAAAGATTATCAATAATAGTCGCAATAGTAATCGGCTTGATGTTCGGCATCAACCCTGTTAATGCACAGACAAAAAAAATCGGAATGGCGAAAGCTAGAGCAATCGCCGCGAAGCAAGCCGCCGGAAAAATCGAGAGCAGCGAACTGGAAAAAGAAGGCGGCAAGTGGATTTATTCGTTCGACATTCGCAACGGCAAAGGTACGATTACCGAAGTAAATGTTAACGCTTATACGGGCGCAATTGTGAAGGTCGAAGAAGAAAACAAAAAAGCGGAAGCCGACGAAAAACGCAAAGAAAAAAGCGAAAAGAAAACTAAATCAGGGAAACAATAAAACTTTGAACGGTTAAAAATTCCGCTGCCGGAAATTAGACAAATGTCCGCAAGTCATCGGCGAGAAGATGATTTGCGGACATTTCAAGTAATTCAGTAAATCAATTTCCTAAATTTTGACAATCGGGGAAAAAGCTGTTCGATTAACATTTATCAGGACAAATTGCGGGGAAGCTGGATAATGCGAAAATTTTTTTTCAAGCGGCGAAGAGAGAGAAAACAGAATCGTCGTTTAATCGTCTTTCCCGCAATTTTTGTATTTTCGGTTGGCGTATGTTTCGCCCAAGTTCCAACGCCGACCGCCACGCCGAGTATAACCAATCCGCAAAGTGCTGATACGACATCGCCGGTTACGCGCGACCAAGCGATTCAAATGACGCTCGCGCAAGTTTCGACTTATAATCAAACGCAGCTTAACGAACGACTCGCGGCTGAAGACATCAGGCAATCGAGAGCCGCACTGCTGCCGCGAATCACAGCGAATCCGACCGTGATTTACACTTCGCCGTCGCTCGCCCGACAGGAGAGCGGCTTGCCGCGAAGCCCAAGTTTTCTGGGCGCAAACGCGATTACCGAATATCAAGGCTTAGTAACAGCGGCGGGCGAGATTGATACTTCCGGCAGATTGCGAGCGACCATCAGACGCAATCAAGCATTGCTCGAAGCGGCGCGAAACGGAACGGAAGCGACGCGGCGAACTTTGATTGGCAGCTTGGACGAAGCGTATTTAAATCTAGGTTTGGCGAGTATCAAGCGACGTGCGGCGGAAGAGAATTTACGCATTGCAAGCGAGTTTGAAAATCTAACAAAAATTTTAGTTTCGGGCGGGGAAGTCGCGCCGATTGACACGGTTCGCGCCGGGGTTCAAACCGCAACAAGACGCGATGAATTAAGCCAAGCCCAACTTGCTGAACAGCAAGCCGCCGATGCGCTTCGCGTTTTTATCGGCTACGATTTTTCGCGTCCCGTTTCTGTAACGGATTTGCTGACGAGCGTTCCTGATTTGACGGAAATCGAACGACTAACGTCTGACGCGGGCACAACCCGACCGGAAATCGCGCAGCTCTTCGCCGCGCAACGCGCCGCCCGCGAAGACATAAAAATTGCGCGGGCTGAACGCCGCCCGCAACTGACATACTTTCTCGACGGCGGTTTTATTTCCGATTCGCTCCGTCCGAGAAGCATAATAGATTCGCTGGGCGGGCGGGCGACGGTCGGCGTTACAATTCCGCTTTTCGATTTCGGCGCGAGCCGCAGCCGCCAAACGCAAGCCGAACTGCGGGCGCAAAGCGCAGAGCAATCGAGAATTTTTGCCGAGAGAATCTTGGCGCAACAATTTAATTCGGCATTGCTGCAAGCGCGAAGTGCGCGAGAACGCATTCGACTGTTAGGCGAAAATATCAAAAATGCGGAAAAAGTCGTCGAGGTTTCGACGCTTCGTTACCGGGCGGGCGAAGCACCGATAACGGAAGTTACCGACGCGCAAACGTCGCTCATCGCGCAACGCGCCGCGCTTTATCAAGCTATTTTCGATTACCAAATTGCGTTGGCGCGACTTCGGCAAACGGTTGGAAAATGAAATTAACGGAAAGTGGAAAATGGAAAACGGATAATGGAAGAGTCGAAAGAAACAACCGAAGAACTGATACCGTCTGACGAAACTTCATTGAACGAAGAGAAACTCGCCGACGAAGATTTGCGCGAGGAATTGGATGAAGAGGCGGATGAAGAATCAGATGAATCTTCCGCGCCAAAGTCGAAAGCTGGAATAATCGTTGGCGTTGTACTGCTCGCGCTGTTTGCTTTGCTAGCGTGGTATTTTTATTTCGGCAAAGCGCAACCGGCGGACGAAACGGCAACCGAAGCTGATAAAACTGAGATAGTCGTCAGCGTGCGCACGACACAAGCCGAAACGAAAACAATTTCAGCGGAAATTTCCGCCGTCGGCACAATTTTCCCGCTTCGCCAAGCTGTTGTCAGCGCCAATATGAACGGGCAAATTAAAGAAATGCGGCTTTTGAAAGATGCTCTTGTCAGGCAGGGAGAACTGATTGCGCGGATTGATACCCGCGATTTGCAGGCGCAACGCGCCGAAGCAGTTGCGGCTTTGAGTGAAGCGAAATTGAATTTACAAAGTTTAACGAAAAGCGCAATTCCCGCCGCCGAAGCGCAAAATCAGAAAGATTTGGCGGACGCAAACGCCGCCGTGACGAACGCTCGCGCTTTGGTTGAGCGGCGCAAAATTTTGTATGAAAAAGGCGGCATTGCGCTTAAAGATCTGCAAGACGCGCAACTCGTTTTAACTAACGCTGAAGACGGTTTGAGGTTGGCGCAACGCTCGACAAATTTGCGAAATTCCGCGACCAATCCGCTCGATACGGCGACGGCAAACTCGAAAATTCAACAAGCCGAACAGCGTATCAAAACCCTTGACGCGCAGACGAGTTTGGCAGAAGTTCGTGCGCCTTTGACCGGCTTCGTAATTGAGCAAACGCAGTTTTCAGGCGAATATGCAACGTCCGGCGGAAAACTTTTGACGATTGCCGACACCGGCGAGATTATTGTTAAAGCAAACTTTGCCGATACTGTTGTGCCTGACGTAAAAGTCGGCGACAGCGCGGCGGTTTTTCCCGCCGACCTCGCGGGCGAGCAGATGAGCGGAAAAGTTTCGCAAATTTCGCGCTCAAGCGATGTGCAAAATCGAGCCGTCGAAATTTGGGTAAGATTATTAAACGACGCGGGACGACTTCGCCTCAATAGCGCGGCGGAAGTTCGTATTGCCACCAAAACGCAAAACGATGCGGTCGTCGTTCCTGTCGCCGCCGTTACCCTCGAATCTTCCAATGAAACTTCCGGCACGGTGATAACTGTTGACAAGGACGACATTGCGCACGAAACGAAGGTTGAAATCGGTCTGAAAACAAAAGACGAAGTGCAAATCGTTGAAGGTTTGAAAGACGGTGAACGAGTTATCGTCGAAGGCAATTTGGGTTTGACGGACGGTACAAAAGTCGAAGAAAAACAGGACGAAGCGGCAAAAGACGTGCCGAATTCAAATCCAAAAACGGCAGAGAAATGAAAAAGTTTCGGTAGAGTTTCAAATTTTATGATGAGTAATTTTCGGATAAATTTCTTCGGAATAGTTGATAGCTGATAGCTAATAACTGATAGTTTTTTCGTGCTTAAGTTTTTAGCTATCAACTATCAGTTATCAGCTATTCCGAAGTGTTTTCCTTTATCCTAAATTGTGAAACTCCATCGAAGTTTCAAATGCCCATTAATCGTAATTTTTGTTAATAGTGGTAGATATGAATCTCGCGCAGTTTGTTTCCAATCAATCGAAAGCCGTTATGGTGCTGGTTGTTCTGCTGTGCGTCGGCGGACTTTATGCCGCTTATCAATTACCGACGGCGATTTTTCCGCAAACGGATTTTCCGCGCGTCGTTGTCGTCGTGGACAACGGCGTGATTCCCGCCGAACAGATGCTCGTTTCCGTTACGCGCCCGATTGAAGAAGCGATGAACGGCATTCCCGGCATCGCGCGAATCAAATCGGCGACGGGACGCGGCTCATGCGAGATAAATTTGTTTTTCGATTGGAACACGAATGCAAAAGAAGCGCTCCAACTTGTGCAGGCGCGGCTTGCCCAAGTCTCGCTTCCGCCAACGGCTCAGATTCGCCACGTTGAGCGTCTGACTTTCGCCGTTTTCCCCGTCATAAGTTACAGCCTCACTTCTGGCAAACACACGCCCGCCGAATTAAACGATTTGGCGACTTACACTATAAAACCGCGTCTGGCGCGGCTCGCAGGCGTTTCCGACGTTCAAATTTCCGGCGGAAAAACGCGCGAATTTCACGTTAAAGTTTCGGCGGAAAAATTAAACGCGCATAATGTTTCGCTCGGTCAGGTTGCCGATGCAGTGAAAAATTCAAACATCTTAGCTTCGCCCGGATTGCTCGACGAAAACCACCAACTCGAACTCGCGCTCGTCAGTGGACAAGCGACCACGCCCGAACAACTAAATTCAATTGTCGTCGCCGTCGTCGGCAATGTTCCGGTAACGATTGCAGATGTCGCAGCCGTCGGCGAAGGCGCAGAACCGAATTACACAATCGTCAATTCCAACGGTCAAAACGCCGTTCTAGTTGACGTTTTGCGCCAGCCGGAAGCGAACACTAACACCATGACGGACGCGGTGAAAGCTGAACTCGCTTTGATAAATAAACAACTTCCCAACGACGTAAAACTTACGCTTTACTACGACCAATCGCTGCTCGTGCGTGATTCAATAACCTCCGTCCGCGACGCAATTTTGCTCGGACTGCTTCTTTCCGTAGCGATTCTCTACGGCTTTTTGCGAAATTGGGGAACAACTTTCGTCGCCGTGCTGGTCATTCCGGTAACGATTTTGACGACTTTTTTGGCGATGTATCTGGTCGGGTTATCGTTCAATTTGATGACGCTCGGCGGCGTGGCGGCGGCGATTGGACTGGTGATTGACGATGCGATTGTCGTAGTCGAAAACATTTTCGCGCATCTTGTTCGCGGCGAAAAAAAGAGTGTCGCGCTTAAAAACGCGATTTCCGAAATCACGATTCCGATTATTGGCTCGACCGTTACGCCGGTCGTTGTCTTTCTGCCGCTTGCCCTTCTTAACGGCGTAACCGGCGTTTTCTTTCGCTCGCTGGCTTTGACGATGACGGTCGCGCTTTTAACTTCGCTTGTTTTGGCATTAAGTTTTACGCCGGTTCTCGCCGAAAAATTTATTAAAGTTAAACGCAAAAAAACTGACGAACTGCACGATGCAAACGGTTTTGTAATGACGGCAATTCTTAGCGTTTACGAAAAGGTTTTAGAGTTTTCGCTCGACAATAAATTTCTCATCGGCGTTTGCTCCTTTATTATTTTGGGCAGTTCATTTTTTCTTTACAATGCGCTCGGCTCGGAATTTCTTCCGGCGTTTGACGAAAGCGCGTTTGTTCTTGATTACAAAACTCCGCCGGGAACTTCTTTGCAGGAAACCGACAAAATTCTGCATCACGTCGAGCAAATTTTGCAGGACACGCCTGAAATTGAAAGCTATGGACGGCGCACCGGCTTACAAATCGGTTTGTCTATCACCGAGCCGAACACCGGCGATTTTATGGTGAAATTAAAACCGAATCACGGGCGCAAAACCGATGAAGTGATTGACGAAATCCGCAAGAAAATTGAGGCGAGCGAGCCTGCTCTGGAAGTCGAGTTTGTCGGAATCTTACTTGATTTAGTCGGTGATTTAACGAGTTCGCCCGCGCCGATAGAAATTCGACTTTTCGGCGAGGACAAGAAAGTTTTATACGAAACGGCTTCGCAGGTCGAAGAATCAATCAAACGAGTGGCGGGCGTGGTTGATACCAATAACGGCGTAATTGAAAGCGGCGCGGCGATTACTTTTAACGTCAACACGGACAGCGCGGCGCGTTTCGCCATCACGCCGAAAGAGATTGCCGATTCGGTGACGATTGCTCTGAGCGGCGACGCTTCGACGGCGATTTTGCAAAATGGCAGATTGATTGCCGTCCGCGTAATTTTGGAAAATGCGACCGCGCAAACGCTCGAAACCTTAAAGACTTTGCCGATTCGTTCGGCTTCGGGCGCATTGCTTCGGCTCGACCAAGTTGCTCAAGTTTCATACGACAACGGACAAACGGAAATCGAACGCGACGGCTTGCGTCAATCGGTCGCGGTAACGGCGCGGCTTTCGGGAAGCGATTTGGGAACGGCGATTGAATCAATCAAAAAACAATTAGCCAAAGACGTAAAACTGCCGCGGGGAATGACGATTGAATATGGCGGACTCTACTGCGAACAGCAAGATTCTTTCAAGGAACTTGCGATATGTTTGGGTTTGGCAATTGCGCTTGTCTTCCTCGTTTTGCTGGTCGAGTTTCGCTCGTTCGCGCATCCGATTGCGATTGTCTGCGGTGCGGTTTTGGCTCTCAGCGGCGCACTTTTCGCACTGTTCGTGACTAGTATCACGCTCAACGTGGTTTCTTTGATGGGAATGATTATGGTTGTCGGAATTGTGGCGAAAAACGGAATTTTAATGCTCGATGTCGTCGAAGAATATGTGAAGGAAGGTTTGAATTTGAACCATGCACTTCTGCTTTCCGGTCGCCGACGTTTTCGTCCGGTTCTGATGACTTCGCTTGCTGCGATTTTAGGTATGTTGCCGCTTGCGCTGGCGTTCGGCACAGGTGCGGAACTTCTTCAACCGCTCGCCGTCGCGGTTATCGGCGGTTTGGCGGTCGCACTTCTTTTCTCCCTTATCGTTACGCCAACGGTTTATTCAGCGTTGAAGCGGCGAACTGATAAATAATGAA
>MWVV01000174.1_pt1 | contig 23124 bp, 22 predicted proteins | sample 1047281 | NCBI WGS metagenome assembly MWVV01 (sample SAMN06349986, study PRJNA376086) | soil metagenome | isolation source: PT-2 sample Antarctic (ecotone) soil | place: Antarctica | collected 2015-01-13 | reverse complement strand
ATATGACAATAAATTTTCGCATTTTTCCCTTTATTAATTTGTCTTTTTTCTACGTTGTGAAAACGTAGATTAATTATAAGATGCCAAAAATTAACAAAAAGTATCTGTCACTTTAAATCAGAATCCGGGCTTTGTTTCAAATCGCGTTTTAATGCCGATGATTAATGAAGCGATTTTCGCGCTTTTTGAAGGCGTAGCGACGAAAGAAGCGATTGACGAGATTATGAAACTTGGGATGAATCATCCGATGGGACCGCTTGCGCTCGCTGATTTTATTGGGTTGGACGTGTGTCTGGCGATTTTGCACGTTCTGCACGAAGGTCACGGCGATCCGAAATATCGTCCATGTCCGCTTCTAAAAAAATATGTCGACGCGGGTTGGCTCGGCAGAAAATCAGGCAGAGGTTTTTACGATTATCAAACGTAACTTGCGAAATGAAAAAATCCCGGGATTCTGATTTAAAGTGACAGATACTTTTTGTTAATTTTTGGCATCTTATAATTAATCTACGTTTTCACAACGTAGAAAAAAGACAAATTAATAAAGGGAAAAATGCGAAAATTTATTGTCATATTATTGTTGTTAGTTTTTATCTTAACCTCAGTCGCCGCTTTATTCGGGCAAACTAAAATTAGTCCGCTCAATATCAAAGAGCGCACACTGAAAAACGGTTTGCGAGTCGTATCTTTGCAGGATAATGCAAGCCCGACGGTGGCAATTCACGTCTGGTATGATGTCGGCGGAAAAAACGACCCGGAAGGGCGTTCTGGGTTCGCGCATATGTTTGAACATATGATGTTTAAATCCACAAAAAATATGCCGAATGAAAAAATGGATCGGCTGACCGAAGATGTCGGCGGTTTCAATAATGCTTCGACGGCTGATGATTTTACAAATTATTATGAAGTAGTGCCTTCAAATTATCTGGAGACTCTTTTGTGGGCGGAATCGGACAGAATGGTTAATCTGAATGTTGACGAAACAAATTTTGCATCCGAACGAGAGGTAGTTAAAGAAGAATTTCGCCAGAGCGTTCTAGCGCAGCCATACGGCAGACTTTACGAATTTATCAATTCTCTATCTTTTCAAACACACCCTTATAAACGCGGTGTAATCGGCAATTTGGACGAATTAAGCGCCGCGACGACGAAGGACGCGAACGAATTTTATAAATTATTCTATCGCCCGGATAATGCTGTTTTAATTGTCGTCGGTGATTTTGAACAAGCTCAATTCGATGCCTGGACAAATAAATATTTTGGTCGAATTGCGTCAATCAAAACAAAAATTCCGCGCGTGACGGTGAGTGAACCTGAACGAATTGCCGAAAAACGCTTTTTGCAAACCGCGCCGAATGTTCCGTTTCCAGCGGTCGCCATTACATATTTCGCGCCAACTTCAAAAAGCGCGGACGCTCCGGCGCTGCGGATTGCCGAAACGATTCTTTCCGGCGGCGAAAGTTCGCGTCTTTATCAGGAATTGGTATATAAACAGCAAATCGCGCAGGAAGCCTCCTTTAACGCCGACATCCGGGTTGACAAAGGTTTGCTTTATTTTCTCTCCATCGCATCTGAAGGTAAATCAGCCGCTGAACTCGAAAAATCTCTGCTTTCTGAATTGAATAAAATTCAAAACTCGCTCGTCACCGCCAATGAACTCCAAAAAGCGAAAAATCAATTGATCGCGCGTAAACTGCGTGAACTCGAAACAAACGACGGCAAAGCGATTGCGATTGAACGCGCCGTGGCTTTCCAGGGCGATCCTAAAACGGTGAATACCGACATTCAAAAACTGCAAGCCGTCACCGCGTCTGACGTGCAGAGAGTGATGAAAAAATATTTCACAGATAAAAACCGGATGGTTATTTATTACCAGCAGGAAGTAGGAGTAAATTCAAAATGAAAATTGATAAATCGAAAATTATCAGAGTTGTTTTAGCACTTGGCATTTTGCATTTTGCGTATTTGTTTGGCGCCTACGCGCAGGAAACTCCGCCCGCGCCCGCCGCGCCGAAATCAGTCAGAATTCCAGCAGTTCTGGAAAAAAAACTGGCGAATAATTTAACGGTGGCAGTGATTGAACGAAAAACCGTTCCGCTCGTAACAATTCAATTAGTAGTTAAATCGGGCGCCGAAACAGAAAAAGTTGAAAAAGCGGGTTTAGCCAATTTGACCGCCTCACTTTTGACAAAGGGAACAAAAACGCGCACCGCGACCGACATCGCCGAACAGATCGAATTTCTCGGCGGCTCAATCAATTCCGGCGCCGGTTGGAATAATACGGCAATCTCAATCACCATCACTTCTGACAAACTGGAACAGGCATTGGCGATTATGTCGGACGTTGTTTTGTATCCAAATTTTGAACAGAAGGAAATTGATTTGCTCAAAACGCAGACGCTCGACGGGTTAACATACAACCTTAAACAACCCGGATTTTTGGCAAATTATGTGGCGAGCGCTTACAGTTTTGGAGAGCATCCGGCAAGCGGAACGCCTGCCAGTATCAATTTAATTAAGCGCGAAAACATAACCGAATTTCATCAAAAAAACTTTCAACCGCAAAATTCCGTACTGATTTTCACCGGAGATATTGTCGCTACTAAAGCTGATGCTTTAGCGAAACAGTATTTTGGAAAATGGGAAAATAAGTCAAAAAACAACCCGACAGTATTTAAGAATGTTGGCAAAAAAAATCAAGAGGCAAAAAGAATTTTGGTCGTAGATTTACCAAATTCGGGTCAAGCTGCTGTTAACTACACAAAAAATTTGCAAGGGGTTCCCCGAATAAAACAAAATTTATTTTTTTCAGCAACCGTTCTCAACTCGTTGCTCGGCGGCGGTTATTCGTCGCGACTTAACCAGGAAATTCGCATCAAGCGCGGACTAAGTTATGGCGCGGGCAGCAGCTTCGCGTGGCGCGTTGGTTATAGTAATTTCGGAACCAGAACGCAGACCAAAAATGAATCGGCGGCGGAGGTTGCCGAATTGGTTTTGGCTGAAGTCAACAAATTAGCCGACGGTTCAATCGCGGAAAGCGAATTGATGCCTCGGAAATCAGTTTTGACCGGAAGTTTCGGGCGCAATCTGGAAACAACGCAGGGTTTAGCCGCCGCCGTTGCTGATTTATATAGTTTCGGATTGCCCACAAGCGAATTGAATTCTTATATGAACAATGTTCAGACTGTTTCCGACCAACAAATAAAGAATTTCGCGGCGGCAAATTTGATGGGTGGTGACATTGTGATTGTTGGTGATTACGCCAAATTCAAAGATGATTTAGCAAAGCGTTTTCCCAATCTGAAAATCAAAGTTATAAAGGCTGATGAAGTAGATTTAAGCAAAGAGAATCTACGCAAATAGCTTTGAGTTGCAGCATTACAAACAAGAAGGCGGAAATTGTGATTTTTCCGCCTTCTTCAAATTTAAATGTCAAATTTTTATCTCAGAACTTGTATCTTGCGCGGCGCTTTGTTTGAATAAATACAGCGAAGAAAATGAAAATATGCACAAAAATCTACGTTCTTTTATTGAAGTGCTGCGCCGCGAAAATGAGTTGTTAGAAATAGAAGCGGAAGTTGACCCTTATTTGGAACTTGCTGAAATTCATCGGTGCGTCATTGAAGAACAAGGCAAAGCGCTGCTTTTCAAAAATGTAAAAAAATCAAAATTTCCGGTGGTTACTAATTTGTTTGGAACTGCAAGGCGCATCGATCTCGGTTTTGGGAAAAACCCCCAGGAACTGGTCAGAAAAGCCGTCGAAATGGTTGAAGTTCTCCTGCCTCCGAAACCGAAGGAACTTTGGAATTACAGAAATCTCGCTTTAACCGCACTAAAATTAGGCACCAAAAAGGTTTCCAAGGCTCCGGTTCTGGAAGTCTCGCAAAATCCTGTGAATCTTGCGGAACTTCCGATTCTGACGACATGGCAGGAGGACGGCGGCGCGTTTATTACTCTTCCGCTTGTTTATACCGAAAGTCCTTCGTCCGGTAAACATAACTTGGGAATGTATCGTATACAGCGACACGACGCGCAAACAACCGGTATTCATTGGCAAATTCACAAAGGTGGCGGATTCCATTATTTTGAAGCCGAACAAAAAAACGAATCTTTGCCGGTGACAATTTATCTGGGCGGCGCGCCCGCGATGATCCTATCGGCAATCGCGCCGCTGCCCGAAGACGTTCCCGAACTTGTTTTAGCGTCTGTTTTAGCCGATGGTAAAATCGAAACGGTTGAAAATCCTCTCAAAAATCATCACCGCCTGATTGCCGAAGCCGAATTTGCCATTTGCGGGCGAGTTCCGCCAAAAGTTAGAAAATCGGAAGGACCTTTCGGCGATCATTACGGTTATTATTCGCTCGAACACGATTATCCGATTTTGAATGTCGAGGCGGTTTTCCACCGCAGAGACGCGATTTATCCGGCAACGGTCGTCGGCAAACCGCGCCAGGAAGATTTTTTTATCGGCGATTATCTGCAGGAAATGCTTTCGCCGCTTTTTCCGCTGGTAATGCCGGCGGTTCGAGATTTGTGGAGTTACGGCGAAACTGGCTTTCATTCGTTGGCGGCGGCGGTGGTCAAGGAAAGATATTCTCGCGAAGCGCTCGGCGCGGGTTTTCGAATTTTAGGCGAAGGGCAATTGTCTTTGACCAAATTTCTTTTGCTGACCGATAAACCGCAGGATTTACGCGACTTTAAAACTTTGTTTGAATACATACTGGGTCGCGTCCGATGGGAAAGCGATTTCTTTATATTCGATCGCACATCATTTGATACACTCGATTACGCTAGCGGAAAAATAAATCACGGAAGCAAAGCGATGCTCGTCGGTGTCGGCGAAGCAATTCGAGATTTAAAACGAGAGTTTAAAGATGAATTGCCAATTTATCTAAAACGCGTCGAAATATTCTGCGGCGGCTGTCTGGTAGTTGAGGGGGATTCTTATGCGTCTGATAAGGACTTAGCGAAAAGAGTTGCTGATTCTGAACAATTTGATGAATTTCAAATTGTTGTTCTGCACGACGACGCGCAATTTGCTCGTTCGGCGGAAAAATTTTTGTGGGCGACGTGGACGCGATTTAATCCTTCGACCGACATCTACGCGAAAAATTTAACAGTCGAAAATAATCACATCGTTTACCATTCGCCCATTGTAATTGACGCACGAATGAAGCCCTGGTATCCGAAGGAACTTGAACCGCGGGAAGATATTGTAAAAATGGTCGATACACGGTGGAACGAATATTTTCCAAAAAACAGATAAAAACTATCTGTCTGAAATTTTTCCGCGCAAATTCAATGAATAAAAAAGTTTATTATGTTTTGGCAATTTTTCTGACAACGTTTGTTTGTCTGGCTTATGCTTATTTTATTGAGCCTAACAGACTCATCATTAACAAAACCGAACTAAAAATAATAAATTGGAATCCCGCTTTCAATAACTTTAAGATTGTTGCTATCGCTGATATTCACGGTGGTTCAAATTATATTACCGAAGAAAAAATTCGCTCGGTTGTCGAAAAAGCCAACGAGCAGCAAGCCGATTTAATTGTGCTGCTTGGTGATTACGTTTCAGAGAACATTTTAGATGAGAACAAACTAAAAATGCCTCTGGAGAAAGTTGCCGAAAATCTGCGCGGGCTTCAAGCAAAATACGGTGTATTTTTTGTTTTGGGAAATCACGATGTTCGTTTTGGAGATGCTGCCGTAGTATCTGAATTTAAGCGCCAGGGTTTTCGAGTTTTAGAAAACGAGATTGTCTTTATCGAAAAAGACGGACACAAACTCCGCATCTTAGGTCTCAAAGATCATTTGAAGATTGTCACCTGGGATGGTTTTATTGAAGATATTAAAAATGTAATTGAAAGCAGTGAACAAACCGGAGATATAATTGTTCTTGAACACAGTCCGGACGTTTTGCCGATTATTACAGCCGCCGCGCCGAATCCGAGCCATTTGAAGCTGATTCTCAACGGGCACACTCACGGTGGTCAAATGTGGTTTCCGATTATTGGTTCGCCGATGATTCCTTCTAATTACGGACAGAGATTTGCTTTCGGACATACCAAAGAAAACGAAGTCGATATTTTTATAACTACCGGCATCGGGACAAGCATTCTGCCGTTCAGGTTTTTTGTGCCGCCCGAAATTGCGGTGATTACCGTTGTTCGCGACGAATTTTAATTTCGAGTAAAATTTTAATTTTTAAGAAGCGTTTTAATTTTTTCAAAATCCCCATCGTTTTTTGCCGGAGTCAGCCCCAAAATTTTGCACATTAAATTATAAATATGAATGTTTTCAAACGGTTCTGAAATGAAACCTTTCTTAAATGCCGCGCCGTGACCGATAAAAATCGCCCGCATCGATTCTAAATTATTGTCATAACCGTGCGCCCCTCTTAGACCGTCTAATTCATCGCGCTCCTTCCATTCATCAAACCGTTTGCGATTTGTTAAAATCCATCCTTCATCCGCAGAGCAGATAATTGGCGCGATCCGCCCACTGGCTTGATAATGAAACCGCGCGGGAATTTCCGATTTTCGCCAACAGGAAGCGTGTCGGATTTTTGATTGAAGGGCTTTAATAATAGTTGCTTCTTCGCCTTGTTTCGGGAAAATCTGGACAATCTCGCCAGTCCAAAGGATTTTTTCAGCTTTTCCAGTATCAAAAATGTCATCAACCAAAATTGAATTGTTGCGGTTCACCGCCGCCATTCCGTGGTCGGAGACAATTATCAGATTAACTTTTCCAAAAACTTTTCTCTTTTTTAACCCGTCAACTAAACGCTTTACAACATCGTCAACATTGAGAACCGCGTAACGAGTCTCTTCGGTGTCAGGAGAAAATTCGTGTCCCGCGTCATCCGGATCGCTGAAATAAAGTGTAAAAAAAGTAGGTCTTTCTTCGAATGGCAAATCCAACCGTGAAAGAATCGAATCAACCCGCAGATTGTTTGGCACTCGTCCGTTATATTCTCTGAAAAAACTCGGACGTATCGTTTGAATGGCGGTTTCCGTTCCCGGAAAGAAATACGCGGCGGCGCGCTGTCCCTGCTTTTCCGTCGTTACCCAAATCGGTTCGCCCAGCCACCAGCGCGGATTTTGCAATTCAGCGCGTTTGTCCAACGAGAAAACCGCGCCAAAATCAAAGATATTGTTTTCGATAATACCGTGATTTTCCGGGTAGAGACCGGTCGCAATCGTATAATGATTCGGAAAAGTTTTGGTCGGAAATGACGGAATCAACCATTTTGCGCGAACGCCTTTTTTGGCTAACTCATTGAGAATCCCAGGTTGGAATTTTTCGAGATAGTCATACCGAAAACCGTCTAGTGAAACTAAAATCACTGTGGGCTTGAGGTCTTTGATCGGCTTTTGCGCAAAACAAGTGAATGAATAAATTAGGGCGAGAGCGCAGACAGGCAAAAATTTGGATAAAAACCTTTGGATAAAATTTTTTGTCAGTAATATCATTATCTTTTAAGGTTTCAAACGGTTCAACATTCGCGGAAAGGGAATTGTTTCGCGGACATGTTCACTGCCGCACATCCACGCGGTGCAGCGTTCGACGCCCATTCCAAAACCGGCGTGCGGCACTGAACCGAAGCGGCGCAAATCTAGATACCATTCAAAAGATTCGCGCGGTAAATTGTGGGCTTCGATTTGCTGTTCGAGGAATTCCAGATCAGTCGCGCGTTCGCCGCCGCCGATGATTTCGCCGTAACCTTCGGGCGCGAGCAAATCTGCGCCAAGCGCTAATTCGGGGCGTTCTGCGTCGCGTTCAAAATAAAACGCTTTGATGACAGCGGGGAAATGATGAACAAAAACGGGCTGATTAAATTTTGCTGAAATAAAAGTTTCGTCCGGGGCGCCAAAATCTCCACCCCACTCAAAATTGTTTTCGAGTTCGCCGTCGGCAAAACCCTTTTGCAGAATCTTCACTGCTTCGTCATAATGAACACGCGGAAATTTGTTGGCGGTAATAGCTTCTAATTTTGAAACGTCGCGTTCTAAGACTTTTAATTCTTCCTGCCGATCATTCAAAACTCTTTGGACAATAAAATTTATTAAACCTTCGCCGAGCGTCATTAGGTCTTCGAGATGCGCGTAAGTCATCTCCGGTTCAACCATCCAAAATTCAGTCAGGTGGCGGCGCGTTTTTGATTTTTCAGCGCGAAATACCGGACCGAAACAATAACTTCTGCCCAGGGAAGCAGCAGTCGCTTCGTTATAGAGCTGTCCGCTCTGCGTCAAATAAGCTTTGTCGTTTTCAAAATAATCGACTTCAAAAAGCGTCGTTGTTCCTTCGCAGGCAGCGGGCGTGAAAATCGGCGTGTCGGCTAAAATAAATCCGTTATCATCAAAAAAATCGCGCGTCGCTTTGACAACCGTGTGGCGAACCTTCAAAACGGCGTGCTGTTTTTTGGAACGAATCCATAGATGACGATTGTCCATCAGAAATTCGGTGCCGTGTTCCTTTGGCGTAATCGGATAATCATTGGCGTTTTGCAGAACTTCAACGTCCCTGACATCAACTTCCACGCCGATTTCCGAACGCGAATCTTCCTTGACGCTGCCGTGAATAATTATCGAAGATTCCTGCCCTAGAGCTTTCGCCTTCTCAAAAACTTCTTCAGAATTTCCCTTAAACACAACGCATTGAACGATTCCCGTACCGTCCCGCATTTGCAGAAAAACTAATTTTCCGCTTGAACGCGAGTTGTAAAGCCAGCCCTTGAGCGTCACTTCCGCGCCAATGTGATCTTTTAATTCGTTGATGTATGTTTGATTCATAAATTATATACAAGGATAAGCAAATTTCATGATAAATCCGTTGATGGAGTTTTCGTCTATGGTTGTCAATTATAGTAGATTACTCGGTGAGTATTTAAGTTTTAGATTATCTGCAGTTGTCAGATCGGGCAAATTTTTGATCGCCACGCCGGAAAAAACTTGATGGGTGGAGCTTTCGCCGGTTAATACTTGATCGTTTAAGTTTTCATTAATATGCATTTTAGCATCGTTTTCGAGACAGAATTTTATTATGTCATCAGAGTATTTAAGATCGCACTGCGGACATATCTTCATATTTATAAAGTTATATAACCGTATTTCGTAAAATACCAATACCTTCGATTTCCACTTCGCACACATCGCCAGAAGCTAATTTTGAAACTCCTGAAGGGGTTCCGGTTGCAATAATGTCGCCGGCATTTAATGTCATTTGTTGAGAAATATATGGTATTAGAAATGAAACCGGGAAAACCATTTGAGATGTTCTTCCGTCTTGTTTAATAACGTTATTGACTTTGGTGGTGACACGAACATCATCGATATCTAATTCGGTCTCAATTAGCGCGCCGACCGGACAGAAAGTATCAAAAGATTTAGCGCGTGTAAATTGAACGTCCCGGCGCTGCAGATCGCGCGCAGTTACATCGTTGAGACAAATATACCCGAAAATATAATCTAAGTAATTTTCGTCTTGAGAAAGATTCTTACAAGCGCGTCCGATAATCACTCCTAATTCGCCCTCGTGTTCGACCTGATCTGATTGTGCCGGAATAATAATTGTTTCACCGTCTGTGATGATTGAGGAAGTAGCTTTGAGAAACAGAAGTGGTTCTTGTGGTACCTGGTTTCCAAGTTCGGCGGCGTGTTCGGCATAATTTCGCCCGACACATACGATTTTTGAAGGATTAACGGGCGGAAAAAATCTGACATCGCTTGAATCAATTGAATCTTTCAACCTTATATTGTTCTCCGACTGTGAGAATATTTGAGTTTCCGGAACAGGAAAAATTAAATTATCTTTGAATAATCCCCAGGATTTTTCGTTTTTATATTCGTAGTAACAAAATTTCATATGAATTTTATGGGCTGGTTTCCGAAAAGACCTCGGAATATTCGCTGATGTTTCCGGCTTTATCAACAGCGGTCAGATAATAATAATAAGTTTTTCCCGATTCAATCTGGCGATCCTGAAAAGTGTTTGTCTGGATAACTTTCGGAGTTAATAATTGCCATTGAGATTTTGGCAGACTCGAATTTATTGAACGATAGATTTTATAGCCGGCAATATCCTTTTCAGGATTAACGGCAAAAAAGATTGATAAATTGTTTGGAGCGGCGGCAATTGTAATGGCACTGGGTGGACTCGGAGCAAAATTGTCCCGGGGCAAAATTTCTATAACATTAGAATTGGAACTTTCAATCGGTTCACTGTTTGAACCCAGGGAGACTGCCCTCACAAAATATTTATAATTAATATCAAACTCAAAAAGTTTATCGATAAACTCAGAATCGTTGACTATTGTTGAATTTAATAAGGCGTATTCATTTGCTTCTTCAGCCCGATAAACATTGTATCCCAAAATATTAACCGGCAGAGAATCATCGACATTCGCAGATGGTTTTCCCCATCTGAGGATGAGTGCTTCCTCTGTGAGTCGGGCTGACAAATTTTTGGGGTTGGCAGCGACTTTACTGGTCGGTTCAATTAAAAAATAATTTGAAAAAGAAGCCTTCTGTCCGGATTCATTCACAAAGCGCACAGCATATCTCAGGCGAGCCGGTTGTCCTGTAAAATCCAAAGTATCCACATAGCTGAGACGCTTTTTGGCAAAATCATTTTCAGAAATAGGGAGGCTCCCGATTAGTGTATTACTGGCTGCAAATTCTTCTTCTGATAAAGTGAGGGGTTCGTTTAGAGGTTCGGTTAAACGATAAATGTCCGCGCGCGCGATTTTTAGAACGCTTCCGCCCGTGGCATTTCTGGGAGGCATTGTCCAAGTTAGAGTAATTTTATCACCCTTCTGAATGCCTTCAATTTCTAGTCTCTGGTTTACTCTTTCAAACGGCGGGAGCGGAGGTTTGCGTTTGCCGCAGTTTAAGTTTATAAACACAGCAAAGCAGATAATCACAATATGCGCTTTATTTTTGTTTAGTTTAATACGCTTAAGCAATGTATTTAATCCTTGTTTAAATTATAAAATATACTGTCTTAGGTTTTGGTCCTTAACTAACTCGCCGAGCTTTTCCAGGACGTATTCAGAATCTAATGTTTGATTTTTTTCTTCGATCTCGTTGCCCAAAAAACTGATTTCCTCAAGCAGCTTTTCTAATAGCGTGTGAAGACGTCGCGCACCGATGTCTTCAGTGTTTGCGTTAATATTAACTGTCATTTCGGCAAGCGTTGAGATAGCATCTTCAGTTAAGTTAAGCTTTATTCCTTCCGTATTAAGCAGTGCTTGATATTGCTTAATAAGCGAATTCTTAGGCTGCGTAAGTATGCGCTTAAAATCATCCAGCGTCAGCGCTTCGAGTTCAACCCGAATCGGAAATCGACCCTGTAGTTCCGGAATTAAATCCGAAGGCTTGGAGACGTGAAACGCTCCGGCAGCAATAAAAAGAATGTGTTCCGTATTAACCATTCCGTATCTTGTATTGACCGTCGTGCCTTCGATAATCGGAAGCAAATCTCTCTGGACGCCTTCGCGCGAAACGTCTGGATTACCGCCTGCTTCGCGCCCGGCGATCTTGTCAATCTCATCAAGAAAAATGATTCCGAGCGATTCTGTTTTCTCAATCGCCATGCGGTTGATCTGTTCTAAATCGACGAGTTTTTCTTGTTCTTCACGAAGCAAAAAAGTTTTAGCCTCCGAAATTTTGATTTTGCGGCGGACGGTTTTGGATGGGAAAAGATTTCCGAACATATCCCGAAAATTAACTCCCATCTCCTCGATTCCTTGTCCGCCGATAAAGTCAATAGTTGAATTTGAACGGTCCTGGCTTTCAATCTCAATTATTCGATCGTCGAGTTCTCCTCTGCAAAACTGCTCGCGCAGCTTTTCGCGAGTTCGGTTAGATTGAGGTTTTTCATTTAAGTCGATGAAATTGTTTTTTTCATAATTCGCGGAAGAAAAAGATTCAGAAGAGGAGGGAAGAAGAATATCTAAAATCTTTTCTTCAACATTTTCCTCCGCTCTTTTTAAAACCTCTTCAAAAGCTGTCTGTTTTGTCATCTCAACGGCGACTTCGGTCAGTTCTCTGACCATACTCTCGACATCACGCCCGACATATCCGACTTCGGTAAATTTCGAAGCTTCAATTTTAATAAACGGCGAATTCGCGATTCGAGCCAGACGGCGCGCGATTTCGGTTTTTCCGACACCGGTCGAACCGATCATCAAAATGTTTTTTGGCAAAACATCCTGAGCGATTTCGGGCGGCAACTTCTGACGACGAATACGGTTGCGGAGAGCGACCGCCACAGCGCGTTTGGCATTAGCCTGTCCGACCACATATTTATCTAGTTCCAGAACTATCTCGCGCGGAGTCAGATCATCTAAATTAATTTTTTGTACCGATTCTTTTATTTCACCACCCAAATAAATAGCCATTCTAATAATTTTTAAAGTTAAAATTAAATTTCTTCAACCATAATGTCAGAGTTTGTGTAAATACAAATTTCGCTGGCGATATTCAAGGATTCAATCGCGATTTCTTTGGCGGAGAGTTCAGTATGTTTGAGAAGAGCGCGAGCGGCGGCAAGGGCAAACATACTGCCCGAGCCGACAGACAGCATTCCTTCATCAGAGGAAATGACATCACCTTTCCCTGAAATCAAAAATGCGTCCTTTTTATCGGCAACAATCAAAAGCGCCTCCAGATGACGCAGATATTTGTCGGTCCGCCAATCTTTACTTAATTCAATCGCCGCTCTTTCAAGCTGCCCCTGATATTGTTCAAGTTTGGCTTCAAATTTTGTCAAAAGCGAAAAAGCGTCGGCGGTAGCTCCTGCAAAACCGACTAAAACATTTTCGTTATAAATCCGCCGCACTTTTCGCGCGTTGCCTTTGATAACGGTTTCGCCAAGCGTAACTTGTCCGTCTCCAGCCATTGCGATTTGTCCGTTTCGAGAGACATAAAGAACTGTCGTGGATCGAATTCTTTTTAGAATGTTTTCTTGATGCATAGATATATAATCATAAAATTTTAAATAGAATTCCTCAAATTGACAGAACCATCTGTTATATTTGAACATTATAAAGCGTTTTTATAATAAACTTGAAACGGTTGGTGATTAACTATCATCTAAGATTTCACTGTTAGAGATAAATTATATATGACCGTCAATAATCGAAGCTCCGTTAAATTGGGGTTAGAAATGCTTCTCGGAGAGAAAGTTAAAGTGTTGGAGGGACTTAGAGTTGGATTGATTTGTAATCAAGCTTCAGTGAATCATAAGTTCCAGCATGCCTCCGATTTGTTCTTTGAACATCCTGAAATTAATCTGACGGCTTTTTTTGGTCCGCAGCACGGTATTCGCGGCGATGTCCAGGACAATATGGTTGAAACTTCACATACATTTGATGCTCAAACCAAATTGCCCATTTACTCTTTATACAGCGAAACCCGGAAACCCACCAAAGAAATGCTGTCTAATATTGACGCTCTGGTTCTTGATTTACAGGATGTCGGGTGCCGTGTATATACTTTTATCTATACGATGGCGAATGCGATGCAGGCTTGTTCGGAATTCAAAAAGAAAATGTTTGTTTTAGATCGTCCTAATCCGATCAATGGATTGATGGTGGAAGGAAATATTTTAGAAATCGGACACGAATCATTTGTCGGACAATATCCGATACCGATGAGACACGGAATGACCATTGGGGAATTAGCAAAGTTATTTAATCAGGAATTCGGTATAAAATGCGATTTAGAAGTTATTGAAATGGACGGATGGTCGCGCGAATATTTTTATGACGAGACAGACGCTCCGTGGGTTCCGCCTTCGCCAAATATCCCGACCGCTTCGACCGCAGTAGTTTTCCCCGCAACTGTTTTTTTGGAAGGAACACAAGTATCTGAAGGTCGCGGAACAACGAAGCCTTTTGAAATTGTCGGCGCCCCGTATATTAATGCAAAGGAATTTGCCGATGCTCTCGCTTCACTTCAACTAAAAGGCGTTATCTTCCAAGCTCTAAGCTTCTTACCTTCATTTCAAAAACACGCGAATACAAATTGTAACGGTGTGTTGATTCACATTACCGATCGATGGAAGTTTGAACCAGTTTTAACCGGGATTGCAATAGTAAAGACTGTTTTTGATTTATATCCAAAAGAATTCCGATGGAAAACAACGCCTTATGAGTATGTTTTCGACCGTAATCCGTTTGATGTAATCGCGGGAACAACAAAATTGAGAGAGAGTTTGGAAACAAAAACAAATTTAGGTGGAATTAAAAATTATTTGGACAGAGGAATTGATGAGTTTTATTTAATTAGGAATAAATACTTAATCTATTGAAGTTAAAGTTACTTGTTAAGTATAAGATAAGCCTTTTAAAAGCAATACTTAAAGCTTAAGTCCAAGGAAAATTTTTAAGAGTTGGAAATTCGACTGTTAATGTTACTTTTGTAATAATTTAATAAAATGAACAATACCTTTGTAATAGCATTAGTCGCGTGGCTTTTGCCGGGAACCGGACACGCGTTGCTCGGACACTGGAAGCGGGGTTTAATAATTGCCTTCGTCATCTGGACAATGTTCGCTGTGGCTATTTTTAGCGGCGGAGCTCATTATCCGGGTTTCAGCTTTAAAGAAGGAGCACTGCTTTATATGCTCAACATTTTCTCAAAAGCAGGTAATGGTTTGGGCGCGTTGATAAGTTTTGTTTTAGCGGGAAGTCCGCCGCCCAATGTCGCGGCTTTGGCAACTTTTGAATACGGCGGAAGATTTTTAGAGATATCCGGTTTGTTAAACTTTTTAGCTGTAGTGGATGCGATTGATATCCGACTTGGGAGAAAACGATGATTCATTTTTTATATCTTGCCGGTTTCGCGACGCTGGTGGGCATTTGTTTTGGTGTTTTTTCAAATGGAACAATCAAGGAAAAAGTTTTATACGGTCTTAAAATTTTTGCGCAATTCATCATTATAAGCGTCGTTTTAGCCTGGGTTTTTTATTTTACTCCTCGGTAATATTTCATGGGACTTGTAGAAACAGACGGCTTAATTTTAAAAAGTTACAGCCTCGCCGAAGCTGATAAAATTGTTATTCTTTTGACAAGAAATGAAGGGTTAATTCGCGGCGTCGCCAAAGGAGCGAAACGTCTGAAAAGTCGATTCGGCGGTGCTTTGGAGCCATTTTCAATTGTCAGGGTTAACTATTTCCAGAAGGAAGAAAAAGAACTGGTTTCATTTAAGCAAATCGAAATTATAGATTCTTATTTCGAAAAGGCGAGTGATCCTCAATTTCTTCAAAAATTTTCATACCTGGTAGAACTTCTGGTGGAATTCGCCCCGCCGCACGATCCAAACGAAAAACTTTTTCGGATGGCGAAAATTTGTCTGGAAACGGCAATAAATAATCCGAAGTCACTCGAAATAATTGTCTTGTATTTTGAACTTTGGACTTTAAAACTTAATGGCTACCTGCCAAACTGGAAAATTTGCGAACGGTGCGGCTCAGAAATAAATTTTACGCAGACTGCTGAATTACAAATAAATTTCCAAATAGTGTGCCAGCAGTGCCGAAAAAGCTCCAAACGATGGATTGTTGATGGTGAACAGCGACAAATTTACAATGCCGCGCAGCATTTATCTCCGACCAAATTTATCGAGTTCTGCGCGGAACGAGCAGATAAAGCGCGCGAAATTTCGAGTGTTTTGAAACGGCTCATCTCTCAGATTTTAGGCAGGGAAACAATTGTCGAAAAAGTTTTATTGGCAAATATATAAACAATAATGAAGCGGTTAAGCTGGCTGATTTCAAAATATCTGATTCAGTCAATTGTTCCATATTTTATTTTTTCCTGGATTTTGGTAAGCGTAATCCTTTTTGTACAACAGGCAAGCCGCTATACCGAAATCTTCTTTAACTCCAATATTCCGCAAAATTTGATTTGGCAATTGACACTCGCTTTGATCCCAAATGTGATCGCCTTTACCTGTCCGATGGCTGTCTTAATCGGGACTATAATAGGTTTATCTAAACTCCAGAGTGATAACGAATTAGTTGCGATTCGGGCTTCGGGAACAGGAAATTTGCAGATCACTCTGCCGATTATTTTTCTGGGTATTTCGCTTTCAATTTTCACTTTCGGAATTAATTTATATGGTGTTCCTCTAGCTGCTCAACTGGTGAGAAAAATTGCTCTCCAGACTGCTCTCTATAAATTAGAATCTCCGGTTAACCCCGGTGTTTTTAATACGGAAATTAAAGGTTTTACAATATACGTCAGAGACGGCGATTTTAAGACAGGGCAGTGGAAAAATGTTTTTATTCATACCGAAGATAAAAATAATAATCAAGTGCGTCTGATAATCTCAAAGAGTGGGAGAATTGACACTACCAATGAAATTGCCGAATTAGTATTAGAAAACGCATTGATCAGCACAATCTCTCTCGAAAAAAATAAAGAGAAATTAGTCTCAGAAGTAATCAAAGAATTTCGTTTTTTGATTCCTACGAAGCGGGGAGAGATCATCGAAAAATTGTCCAAAACTCAAGAATCGCCCGAGGAGTTAGGACTTTGGGAGCTGATAAAATTTGCGGATACTAAACAAGGCAGGGAAAAAATAGAAGCTAATATTATTTGGCAGCGTAGGATAGTTCTCTCCCTGACTCCTCTTATATTCGCTATCTTAGGTTCAGCTTTAATACTAAGGTTTAACCGTGGAGGGAAAGGGTTCGGGATCTTTTTGGCATTAATTTGTATTGTTGCCTATTACCTTCTGACAATATTTGGCGAGCAATTGGCGCGAACGAATAAAATCAGTGTTTTTTGGGGAAGCCTTCTTCCGTTGCTGGCAAACTTTCTGCTCATTTTCTGGTTTTTTATTTCAAGCAAATTTGTTTCAAAAAGTTCTTTTGGTAATTCACTGAGCGTCAGAAAAATTTTTAAGAGAAAATTATACTTGGCATTTCAAAATAATTCTAAAGCCAATTTATATTTTAATTTCACCACACGAATTTTAGATTTAGACATTATCAAAAATCTTTTCAAATATTTTATTTTTACGTTCGCGTTTTTAACCATAATTTACATTATATTTACCGCTTTTGAACTTTGGAAGTTTGCCGGTGAAATTAGCGGCGGAGCGACTCTTCTATTCAAATATTTGTTATATTTAATACCGTTTATTTATATCCAACTGGCGCCGACGGCTCTGATGATCGGCATTTTAGCGACTTTTGTTATTAAATCGAGACAGAACGAAATTGTCACCTGGACGGCTGCCGGACAGAGCGTCTACCGTCTGCTGTTTCCGTGCTTTTTTCTGATGATGTTTCTCGGGTTTATCAATTGGGAGATACAGGAGAGAGTTTCTCCGATTACCAATAAAATTCAGGATGAACTAAGAGTGCAGATTCGGAATCGAGGAATTTTAGCCAACTGGGAAGGAAAAATCTGGGTGGCGGATGATCAACGAATATATTCTTTTGAATTGGTGGATAATAAAAATTATTTTAATCCAAATGTTAAAAATTTAACTGTCTATGAATTTTCAAAAGATTATTTGAGATTCGATTCTGTCTATCGAGCGGAACACGGATTTTGGGATAAAGATAAAATAAGATTTACTGAAAAAGCGGAAAAAATGCTATGGGTCGATGGTAAAGTTGAAGTCTCGGCAATTGACGAAATAAAAACCGTTGAAAAATCTAACCCATTTAATTCTTTTTACCAAAAACCAAGCCACCTGACTACTGAGGAGTTAAAACAAAAACTGCAAACATTAGAATCAGAAACTGAAAAACTAAATTATGAAGTAGCAATTGAAAAGAAATATGCGACGCTTTTTCTGCCTTTAATTGTAACTCTTTTTACAGCTCCTTTCGCATTATCTTTAAATAAAAAGGGCACTGTTCTGACTGTCGGTTACGCATTTGGTTTATGGCTTTTATTTATGGGCGTGACAAACACTTCTGATCAATTTGGCTTGAACGGATATGTTTCTGCCAGAATCGCCGTCTGGAGTCCCTTATTTTTGTTCTCAATTTTGGGAGCTTTTTTAATCGCCCGAGTCAAAACATAAAAAAAGCGAAGCTAAAAAAATAGCTCCGCTCACAAATTTTTATAAAAATAAAGTTTAGGTTCCTGTTTCCCAACTCGACATATATTCCAGCATTTCAGGAGTCAGTGTATCAATATCGATGCCGAGCGAGCGAAGTTTAAGGCTGGCGATTTCCTGATCAACTTCAGCAGGTAAAACGTGAACTCCGCGTCCGAGACTGCCTTTGTTTTTGACCAGAAATTCGGCGGAGAGAGCCTGATTGGCAAAACTCATATCCATCACGCTTGCCGGATGACCTTCGGCTGCCGCCAAATTTATCAAACGACCTTCGCCTAAAACAATCACGCTTTTTCCGTTTTTGCCGATGTATTCTTCGACGAAAGGGCGACGGACAGCAACTTCTCCGGACATTTCGCGGAGAGCTTCCAAATTCAATTCGAGATCGAAGTGTCCGCTGTTGGCAACAATCGCGCCGTCCTTCATTGTTTCAAAATGTTCTTTGTCAATGACGTGTCGATTTCCGGTCACTGTTACAAAGAAATCACCGATTTTGCAGGCTTCTTTCATTGGCAGAACGCGAAAACCATCCATCACGGCTTCGATCGCTTTGATCGGGTCAATCTCGGTAACAATAACATTTGCGCCGAGTCCGCGGGCGCGCATCGCGCATCCTTTGCCACACCATCCGTAACCGACCACGACAAAATTTTTGCCGGCGAGCAGAATATTGGTCGCGCGGATAATTCCGTCGAGCGTTGACTGACCGGTTCCGTATCGATTATCAAAAAGATGTTTGGTTTGCGCGTCGTTGACAGCGATGGCAGGGAAGTTCAACACTCCAGCTTTTTCCATCGATTTCAGACGGACAATTCCGGTTGTTGTTTCTTCAGTCGTGCCGATAATTGTTTCCGACAGTTCCTTTTTTTCTTTAAGCATTGTGGCGACGACATCAGAACCGTCATCGATAATGATATTCGGATTTGAATCCAGAGCCATACGGACGTGGCGCATATATGTATCGGTTGATTCGCCCTTAATCGCGAACACCGGAATGCCCCAATCCGCGACAAGGGAAGCAGCCACATCATCCTGTGTGGACAGGGGATTGGAAGCAATCAAAATTGATTCAGCGCCGCCGGCTTGCAGTGCGCGTGCCAGATTCGCCGTTTCCGTTGTGATATGTGCGCAGGCAATTAATTTAACTCCTTCGAGCGGCTTTTCCTTTTCAAAACGCTCGCGGATCAAGCGCAGAACAGGCATTTCGCGGTCTGCCCATTCGATTCTTTGTTTGCCTTGCGGGGCAAGATTAATGTCTTTTATGTCGTATTCCATTGAGGTTCCTTCTTTAGCCATATTTGTATGATTATTAATGTGAATTTAGATGATTTTTGTCTTTTATGTAAATTTGTTAAACGCTGGTTGCCATACTCAAAGCATGTAGCAGGACATCCGCCTTATCTGTTTTTTCCCAGGAAAATTCATCTTTTGTTCGTCCAAAATGTCCGAATTTAGCAGTTTCCTTAAAAATGGGACGACGCAGATCAAGCGCTTCAATGATTCCGGTCGGGGTGAGAGCGAAGTTCCCGCGCACCACTTCGGAAAGTTTCTGCTCATCGACTCTGCCCGTATCGTGCGTGTCAATCAGCACTGAAACCGGTTCGGCAACTCCGATGGCGTAGGCTAACTGAACCGTACATTTTTCCGCCAGCCCGGCGGCAACTATATTTTTTGCGATGTAGCGAGCCATATACGCCGCCGAACGATCAACTTTCGTCGGATCTTTGCCAGAAAATGCTCCACCGCCGTGCGGAGCATATCCGCCGTATGTATCGACAATAATTTTGCGCCCCGTCAAACCGGCATCACCCATCGGACCGCCGACGACAAAACGCCCGGTTGGATTAATATGATATTTAGTATTGTCGTCGAGAAGATCCGATGGAACAGTTGTTTTGATAACTTTGTCTAAAATATCGGCGCGAAGCGTCTCCGTTTCGACTTCTTCGGCGTGCTGAGTTGAAATAACGACGGCTTCGACACGAAATGGTTTTCCGTCACGGTATTCAACCGTCACCTGTGATTTTCCGTCGGGTCGAAGATAATCTAATTCACCGCTGCGGCGAACTTCGGATAGTTTTCTGGTAAGATTGTGCGCCAATTGAATTGGCAGAGGCATTAACTCTTCAGTTTCGTTACATGCGAAGCCAAACATTAGACCCTGATCGCCCGCGCCGCCCGTGTCCACCCCCTGCGCGATATCCGGTGACTGTGTGCCGACCAGATCCATCACGCTCAGAGTATTACAATCATAACCGTAACTGGCATTATTATAGCCAATGTCATTGATTGTATCGCGGATGATTTTTTTGTAATTAACCACTGCTTTAGTGGTGATTTCTCCTGCAATGACCGCAGTTCCGGTTGTCACCAGAGTTTCGCAGGCGACGCGAGCCGTCGGGTCTTGTTCTAAAATAGCATCCAAAACCGCGTCAGAAATTTGATCGGCGATTTTATCAGGATGTCCTTCAGTGACAGATTCTGATGTAAATAGAAAATTAGTGCTGCTCAATATCTTGTAACTCCTTAAACAGTAATTTGAAATTGTGACTTTTCGAAAAAAGATAATATTTGAATAAGATAACAAAAGGGCGATTTTATCTTTTTATTACAATTGTGTCAAAACAGGGAACGATTTCAATTTTGTCTTGACACAACTAATCGAGTTAATCGGACTCAAATTAAAAGATATAACTTGAGTCCGATAATAAAGATTATGTATGTTTATCGCTTTTTTTATTGGATAAGTGAAAGATCAGCGGATTGTGTAATGATTTTCTTTGTAAATATTAATGGTTTCCGTTTTTTGTTTGGTCAAATACTTCCTTTAATACTCTTAAAACTTTATTTTTGTTATAAGGGATCTGATCTTTGAAATTTATTCGAAGGACAAAATCATCGGTGCTTGAAAAATATTCAAATGTGTTAGAAATATTATCTGAACTTGATTCAGAGTCTAATTTCGGCTTGCTTGCGGCAAAATTCTTTTTTCCTGCTTTAGAGTTGTCGGAAAGTTGTTTTGTTGTTTTTTTCCTATTCAGAGGTTGATTTTTATATTCATCAACAAAAATATGCATCGACTTTTCATCAAATTGGCGGGCGATCTCTACAAGAACAGATTTGGAATTGATTCTGGAATGCCGACATTTCAAGCGAATATCTTCCGGGATACCGGCGATAGCCATACATTCTGTGACAGTGGTGCGGCTTTTTCCAATTTTTTTGGAAATTTCTTCGTGAGTATAACCAAATTGCTTCACTAAATAAGCCAGACCGTCCGACTCTTCCCAGACTGTTAAGTCTTTTCGCTGCAAATTTTCGATAAGAGCAATTTCAGCGATTGATTTTTCGTCGATATCAAGCTCGATGCACGGAACTTCAGTCAGCCCCGCCAAGTTAGAAGCGCGCCAGCGGCGTTCACCGGCGATAATCATCCAAATCCCAGTTTTGTGATTTGGTTTAACTAAAATTGGCTCTAAAACGCCGTTCTGTTTGATCGATGCGCTTAATTCGGTCAAATCGCCAATTTCAATTCGCGGCTGATCTGGATTTGGCTGTATCTGATCGATCGGTATAATTCTCCCCACCGTGCGATTGATGCGGGCTAAATCCTCTACGTAATGTGAATCGTGGCGCATTATCACGCCGGTCGGTAATCCCCTTTTAGACACGTCTCAAAACCTCCCTGCCTAATTCTCTGTATTCCAAAGCACCGCTCGATTTTGGTGAAAAGGAAAAAATTGTTTCTTTGTGAGCGGGTGATTCCTCGAGCCGGACACTTCTCGTAATAATCGTGTCAAAAGCTTTTTTCCCGAAAACCTTGCGGATATGCGCTTCGACATCTTTGGAGAGAGAGGTCCGTTTATCATATAAAGTTACAAGGACTCCCAGTAGATTCAGTTCCGGATTCGGACGCGAGCGAATTTTTTCGATTGTTTCAAGCAAATCGTCAGTTCCCTCCAAAGCAAAATAAGAAGACTGGATCGGTATCAAAACATAATTAGCGGCGACCAGCGCGTTAACCGTAATCAGACCTAAAGTTGGAGGAGTATCAATAAATATTAAGTCGTATTCCGAATGAATCTGCTGAATTCTGTCTTTCAGACGAAAGATCGCGTCAAAATCACCGGCTAGTTTAGATTCCAGTTTAGCGAGGTTTATTTTAGAAGGAACGATTTCAAGTTGCGGAACATTTGTGGCATAGATAAAATTTGACCACGAATGTTTGAGTTCCGTAAAAAGTTCATAGGCGCTTTCATCGACGTTTTGTGAATCGACGAAGGAAAGCGAGCTATTTCCCTGCGGATCCAAATCAATCAATAAAACCTTTTTACCTTCTAGAGCGCAGGCGGCAGCCAGGTTGATCGCAGTTGTTGTTTTCCCGACACCGCCTTTTTGGTTAGCAATTACTATTATCATTATAAAAATTAAAAAGTTTCAATAAACTACCCGATTAAATCAGGCCAGTCTTCTGAGACGTTATTGACATCGCTTTCGGCGGCAGTATTGTTCTGGTTTGATGTAATTGAATTGTCCAGAACATTTTGTTTAACAAAGATTGAACAATCAAAACGAAGCGCCAGAGCGATGGCATCCGAAGGGCGAGCATCGATTGAGATCAGATTGCCCTGCGCGTCGGAAAGTTCTATTAAAGCATAAAAAGTATTTTCCCGAAGGTCTGTGATTATAACGCGCACAACTCTAAGATTTGTTTGGATAACAAAATTTCGCAATAGATCGTGCGTCATCGGTCTCTGCGGAACAATTTTTTCAATCTCCAGAGCGATTGCGTTAGCTTCATAAGCGCCTACCCAGATCGGCGGATTGTGTAATGATTTTCTTTGTAAATATTAATGGTTTCCGTTTTTTGTTTGGTCAAATACTTCCTTTAATACTCTTAAAACTTTATTTTTGTTATAAGGGATCTGAATTCATAATTTTAGATACTTGCTCATCCATCTGTAGAAGTCAAAAATTTTAATTTTTATGAAAAAAGTTTATTTGGAAACTTTCGGCTGTCAAATGAACGTCTCTGATT
>MWVV01000173.1_pt1 | contig 23220 bp, 25 predicted proteins | sample 1047281 | NCBI WGS metagenome assembly MWVV01 (sample SAMN06349986, study PRJNA376086) | soil metagenome | isolation source: PT-2 sample Antarctic (ecotone) soil | place: Antarctica | collected 2015-01-13 | reverse complement strand
GTCTCGGCTTGCCAATTTTGAGCAACATATTCATCCGGCTTTCCCTTCGTCCATTCGATCTGTTGCTGCATCGTCGTCGCATCACCCTGGACAAAAGCAATCTTATAAAGAGTTCTGTGCATGATTGTGGTTTCGAGCTTCTGTGCCAGCGCTTGCCCGATTATCTCCTGAGCCTCATCGAAGCGATTGAGACCTACGAAGGCGCCAGCTAAAAGAGAGTAGCCGGAAGCCGAATTCGGATTGAGGCGAATCGCTTCACGCGCTTCTTCCAGCGCTTTATCGAATTGACCAAGCTCGTTGTATTTATAAGCCAGATTGTTGTGCGGCTGAGCGGCGCGCGGATACGTGCGCTTCCACAGTTCCAACATCTCAAGATACTTCTCCAATTCCCCGGTGACGTTGTCGTAGTAACCCGCAGAGATATAGAGTCGTTCGCGCTCGCTGACTCGATCACGCAACTCGTATGCTTTTTGCGAAGCTTCGGCAGCAAGGTCATACTGACTGCTGTTATAATAAATTGAGGCCATCCGAGCATAAGCGAGTGCGAAATTCGGGTCTATTTCAGTCGCGCGTTTGAAAAATGGAATAGCTTCGAGATACTTGCCTTTTAATTGCTGTTCAACGCCAAGCGAGAAGGCTTTGAAGGCTTCAAGCGAAGAAGTTGTGCCTTGTTCAATCGGCGCGTCGAACTTCTGGATTGATTGAAGCGACTCGCCCAGCTTATCTCTTAACTTCATCGCCGCTTCGCCAAGCGCATGAAGCACCTGCTCCTTGTTTTCAGCTTCCGCCTGTTCGCGCGCAATCGCGTCGCCCGTCTGCGCGTTGATAGCTTCCAGCGTGATAACGTAATGATTTCCCAAGCTCGCAATCGAACCGACGAGCATCGCCTTCAATCCCTGACGCTGGGAAATCTCTCGCCCAACGTCTCTGGTCACGCGCTCATCCGACGAGCGACCCATAAACTTGAGCGCGTCGCGCGCGCGGTCTTCGGAAAAGATATTTAGAAATGGAGATTGACCGAGCTGCACAGCCAGAGCTTGTTTGAGCGTTCCGTCAAAAACAGAGTCTCCGGTCGTGTTGACGAAATCCGTCAGCAGTATCGTGTCCTTTTCGGTCAAGGCACGCGCGCTGCGGAAGTGAAGGAAAAGAATCGAAGCTGCAATGGCAACCGTTGCGAGCGCCGCAATCAATATCGCGCCTTTCTTGTGGCGTTTGATTTCAGTAGCAATGTACTCGGCACTCGATGTCTGGCGCGCGCCCATCTCGTTCGTCGGCGCGGCGTCATTGATCGCTTTCGTCGGCGCACCCCTGCCCGTTTGCGTCATGGGCGCGTCGGTGCTGTGCGGCGGGACGGAGCGTTCGAGTTCGCTTTGAAAGTCCAGCTCACGGCGCAGATTCTTCAAGTCAATCATCAGATCGCGCGCCGTCTGGTAGCGCTCGTCGCGCTCTTTCGTCAGGCATTTACGCACGATGCGCTGCAACTCTGCGGGCGCGTCGGGCGTGAGCGGCTCAGGCTCGTGTTCAAGGATCGAGACAATGACATGGCTCGACGTCTCACCCTTGAACGGCGCGCGCCCCGCCACCATCTCATACAGCACCATGCCGAGCGACCACACGTCCGTGCGCGCGTCCGTCTCCAACCCGCGCACCTGCTCGGGCGACATGTAGTGGGCTGTCCCCATTACCACGCCCAGATCGGTTTTGACGAGGGCGCGCGTCTGCGCTTCCGTGTCGACGCCTGCGGGATTCTCCGGCTCAATGAGCTTGGCGATGCCGAAGTCCAGCACCTTCACGACATGGTCGCGCCGCAGCATGATGTTCTCCGGCTTGATGTCGCGGTGAACGACCCCGGCGGCGTGCGCGGCCGTCAGCGCGAAAGCCGCCTGGTATGACACGTCGAGCGCATCGCCGAGCCTCATCTTCGCCTCACGCAGCTTTTGCCGGAGCGTCACGCCGTCAACGTATTCGGTGGCGATGAAGTGTGTGTCGTTCTCCACACCGATCTCGTAGACGGTGAGGATGTTCGGGTGGTTCAACGCCGAGGTGGCGCACGCCTCCTGCTCGAAGCGCTGGAGCCGCTCCATGTCCGCCGTGTACTTCGACGGCAACAGCTTGAGCGCGACGGGGCGGCGTAGCTGAGTGTCCTGCGCCAGATAGACTTCACCCATCCCGCCCGCGCCTATCTGCGAGCGGATTTCGTAGCGACCTAGTCGAGTGTTAGGGGCCAGGGGCATATATGGAAGAACATGGAAGAACAGCGCCGCCGCACTAGAATTCCGTCAGACTCTATTACAGGGCGGCTAAAAGTTAAAGAGTTATCCCTTCGACAGGAGATCATCGCGCCTCCACAGTCGCTACCTCCGGCACGTGGCTGATCTTCCCTGGCATGGAGTCGCTGTCAGACTTGAACTTCACACGCGGCGCTTCCGCTGTCTGAACAGCCTCTGCACACAACGTATCTTCATGGAAGAAGCAGGTGTGAAGAAACTCGTCTTCATCAGTTCGATAGGCATCTATGATGCTCCTTTAAGACCCGTCTTAAAGCCTTACCGAAAAGCTGCCGATGTGATAGAAGCATCAGACCTTGAGTACACCGTTTTAAGACCAACTTGGTTTACGAATGCCGATGAAGTGGATTATGAAACGACCAGAAAGGGCGAGCCGGAAAAAGGCTCGGTGATTTCTCAAAAAAGTCTGGCAACATTGATTACGAAAATTATCGAATCTCCCGAAAACTACGTTCGTGAAAACATGGGCGTAAATAAACCCAATTCTTAATAAAGTGAGATTAGACAATGGAAGTCAAAAGAAATGGCTCGCAGCCTTCCGGCAAAGGACAGGATGATTATTTTACCGGCACTGTGCGCGTTGACCTGCTGTTTGAGGTGCCCGATCCGGCACGCGCACGCGGCGCAAGTGTGACGTTCGAGCCGGGCGCACGCACCGCGTGGCATACTCATCCGCTCGGGCAGACTCTGATCGTTACGTCCGGGTGTGGGTGGGCGCAAAGCAAGGGCGGCACTAAGATGGAGATTCGACCGGGCGATGTAGTCTGGTTTCCGCCGAATGAGAAGCATTGGCACGGTGCATCAGCAACTACCGCCATGACGCACATCGCCATTCAAGAAGCACTCGACGGCAAAGTCGTCGAATGGATGGAGAAGGTTAGCGACGAAGAATACCGGGACTGATCAACAAGAGCATAAGCATGATTTGAGTTTCCCAATTTCGAGTTATCTTCACACGCCTAATGCTTATGATGAGGCAAGCGTCCCTAACTAAACGCTTGCCTCATCTGCTTTCCTTGCGACTGATAACAGTCATTATGTAAAGTAGTTTGTAATGCAAAGCAACAACGAAAACAATGGTTGTTTAATGTTACGGTTTATTCATATCGCAAAGCAACTATCGGATCAATTTTAGTGGCACGACGTGCAGGAATGTAGCTGGCTAACAAGGCCACACTAATAAGCACCAGCGAGATAGTGATAAATGTTGGTGGATCAGTGGCGCTGACTCCGAAGAGCAGGCTCGACATCACGCGAGTTAAGATAAAGCTGGCGGCGAGGCCAATCACGATACCGATCAAGACGAGTTTTAAGCCTCCCCCGACCACAAGCCGTAGCACATCGCTTTTCTGCGCGCCGAGCGCCATGCGGATGCCGATCTCATGCGTGCGTTGTGCAACCGAGTAGCTCATCACGCCGTAGATACCCGCCGTTGCCAACAACAACGCCACACTCGCAAAGATGCCGAGGAGGAGCGAGTTGAAGCGGGGCTGCGCAGCCGCTTCACTAACGATCTGCTGCATCTCTCTGATCTCCGCGACCGGCTGCGCCTTGTCAACTTGACGCACGGCTTCCCGCACCGCAGGAACCAAGCTTTCCAGCTCGAGTTGCGAGCGTACAACGTATGACATGGCCGCGAATGGGTCTTGGAGGTATGAAGTGTAAGCCTCCGGCGTCGGCTCGGAGTTCAACTCGAGACTTCTCACGTCCGCGACTACACCGACGATCTCAAACCAGATTGGCTCCCTGTCGCGCCCATCCCCACCGAAGTTAATACGCTTGCCGACAGGGTCTTCGCCAACGAAGTCGCGCTGCACAAGAGACTCGTTGACGAGAATGGCAAGCGGGGCTGAGTCAGTATCGTGCACATCGAAAACGCGCCCTTTCAGGATGGGGACATTTACCGCGCGGAAGTAGTCTGGACTGACGCTTCGGTAACTAACGCTCGGCCACTTATCCGGCGTGAGCAGCGGGCGACCTTCGACCCGGAAGGCAATAGTCGGCCCCTTCACGAGAGGCAACGTATTAATCGCGCCGACAGCTTCAACGCCAGGCAGTGCTTGGATGCGTTCGGCGACTTGATTGTAGAAGGCTACGTACTGCGGGTCCTGGCGGAAGTTTGCACCCGCAGGTGAAAGCCTAAACGTCAGTACGCTTTGCGGGCGGAAGCCCAACTCGACCGATTGTAAGTGCAGGAAACTTCGAAACAGTAGTCCCGCGCCGATCAGCAGCACGAGCGACAGCGCGATTTCGGAGACGACGAGCAGCGAGCGCACACGGTTACGGCGCGCCCCGCCAGAGGAGTCGCGCGCGCTGTCCTTGAGCGACACATTGATATCGGGGTTCGTGGACTGGAGTGCGGGCGCAAGTCCGAAGACTATTCCTGTGCCGAGAGACACGAGCAACGTGAAACCGAGCACGCGCAAATCAACGTTAATGTCCTGTGCGCGTGGGAAGTCAACAGGCAGCAGCCCACGCATCAAGCCAACCCCCCAACTTCCCAACAGCAGTCCGGCCGCACCGCCTAAGAGCGACAGCAACACGCTCTCGACGAGCAACTGCCGGACGAGGCGTAATCGCGTTGCCCCCAGCGCCAAACGGACAGCGATCTCCTTCTGGCGCGAAGCGGCGCGCGCCAACAGTAGATTCGCCACGTTCGCGCAAGCGATCAAAAGCAAGAGCGCCACTGCTCCCAGCAGTAACAAGAGCGCCGTGCTGCTCTCCCCGACGAGATGCGTTTGCAAGGAAACGACTCGATCAAAACGTTTGTTGTTCGTATCCGGATACTGCTGCCGCAGGCGGGTTGTGATCACCGCCATTTCGTCGTGCGCCTGTTTGACCGACACGCCCGGCTTGAGCAATCCGACTGCGCTCAGGAAGCCGAACCCACGCGCCCGCTCTATATCCATCTGCGCGCTAATTGCGGGCACGAGTTTGAACGGTGGAATCCATGCCTCAGTCTTGTCAGGATACTGAAAGCCTGCGGGCGCGACGCCGACGACGGCGTAGACCTGCCCATCAAGCGTGATGGTTTTGCCGATAAGAGATGGGTCGCCGCCGAAATGTCGCTGCCAAAGTCCATAACTGAGAACGACAACGGGAGCATGTCCCGCGAGTTCTTCTTCAGGCAGGAAGAAACGCCCAAGTTGGGGACGAATGCCGAAGACCTGAAAGAAGCTTGCCGAAGTCATCGCGAGGTCGATCCGCTCCGACGCGTCACCTGCGGAGAGATTGGCGGTGCGAGCGAAAATCGCGGCGAGATATTCAAAACTCGTGTTCTGAGCGCGCCAATCAAGGAAGTTCGCTGGAGTGACCTGGACGCGACTGCCCTTCTCGTTGAGTTCCTGAATGGCCACGATGCGTTCGGCGTTCGGGTACTGCAAGGGGCGCAGCAACACTGCATTGACGACCGAGAAGATCGCCGTGTTCGCCCCGATCCCCAGGGCGATGGCGAGCAGTGCGACAACCGTAAACCCAGGGTTTTTCACCAGCATACGCACACCGTAGCGCACGTCTTGAATCAGCGTTTCGATCAATGGTAATCCCCTTTGTCTGCGGTATTTTTCTTTCGTCTGTTCGACGCCGCCCAGCTTGATGAGTGCTTGGCGTCGAGCCTCTTGTGAAGTCAGGCCGGCCCGAACATTGTCTTCGATATGCATTCGAAGATGGCTTTCTAACTCCTCAGCTAATTCTCGTTCATGCTTCTCCCGGCTGAACAAATGGCTCAGGCGCACGACGAGCGCGCGTAATTGTCGAAGGTGCATCAAAACTCCTTTGCGAGGGCGAAGAACCGCGCCAGGATGACGGTGGTCTGTTCCCACTCACGAGTTTCTTTAGCAAGCTGCTTGTGGCCGGCGCGGGTCAACTTATAATACTTAGCTTTGCGATTGTTATCGGAAATGCCCCACTCAGACGATACGTAGCCTTCCTGTTCAAGCTTGAGCAATGATGGGTAGAGCGTGCCGTAGTTGATGGAGAGAAGGTCGCCGCTGGTCTGCTCGATCCGCCGTGCGATGCCGTAGCCATGCTGTGGCCCCATTGCTTCTAGTGTCTTCAGTACCATTAGGGCAAGAGTACCCTGCCAGACGTCAGTTTTATCGCCCATTGAGAGAATCTCCTATTGGTTATACATAGGAATATGCCACAATCCATATGGGAAAGCAATAGGAATAAATAATTAAGAGCTATTTAATGGTGTAGGTGTACCAAGATGTATATGTCAGCGATATATTTTTAGATGCGGATTGTTTCGCTCATTGATTGTGCGGCGACTGATAACTGCCATTATAACGGATGATAATGAAAATGGCCTACCTTTCGCACAAATTAAGTATGGCCACTAGCCCCATCAGTAACTACTTCAAGCGCGAATTATTCAATCCCTGGACCGAAAAACAACATTACTCATTTCGGAGTGCAATCATCGGATCAACTTTCGTCGCGCGTCGCGCAGGGATGAGACAGGCGACGAGCGCCACTGTTGCAAGTAACAGGGTCACGCCCGCGAACGTCAAAGGTGAACCTTACCCCTAAAAGTAGAGAGTGAGATAAGAATCTTTCGAGCCTCCGCCTTAACCGATAGAATGGAGGCATGATGAAAGAGCGAAAACAGTTCACTAAAGAGTTCAAGGAAGGCGCGGTACGACTCGTCACCGAGCAAGGACGCACGATCTCGGACGCCGCTCAGAGTCTTGGCATCTCACCATGGACGATGTCGCGATGGGTCAAAGCCGCGCGGACTGAAGGAACGGATGCCTTCCGCGGCCACGGGCAGCGCGCCCCGCTCGAACAAGAGAACGTCGATCTGCGGCAACGAGTCAAACAGCTCGAAGAGGAGCGGGCCATATTAAAAAAGGCCGCGGCGTACTTTGCCAAAGACATCCGGTAAAGTACGCCTTCATGCGCGAACACGAGCGAGAGTTCCACATCACGGCGATGTGCCGTGCGCTTGAGGCCAGTCCCGCCGGCTACTACCGCTGGCGCAGTCGCAAGCCATCGGCGCGCGACCAAGAGAACGAGCGCCTTGTCGAGAAGATCAAGGCAACATATGTCGCGAGTCGCGGGATATATGGTTCGCCGAAGATATATCGGTTGTTGCGGCGCGACGGTGAGCGGGTCAACCACAAGCGAGTCGAGCGACTGATGAAAGAACAGGGCATCAAGGCGAAAAGGGTTAAGAAGAGCAAGCGGACGACCGACTCGCACCACTCGTTGCCGGTCGCCGAGAACGTGCTGGCGAGAGAGTTCACAGCGACACGTCCGGACGAGGTGTGGACGACGGACATCACCTACGTCTGGACGGCGCAAGGGTGGCTCTATCTGGTCGTCTTTCTTGATTTGTACTCGCGTCTGGTCGTCGGGTGGGCGGTGTCTGAGAGCCTAGAGGCGGGGTTCGTCGAGCAGGCGTTTCGGCAAGGGCAAGCGAGGCGCGGGCTGGTTGTTTCGCCGCTCATCCATAGTGATCGCGGCAGCCAGTATGCCGGCGCTGCATTCAGAGAATGCTTGGCGGCGTGGGACTGTCAGCAGAGTATGAGCCGCAAAGGCAACTGTTGGGACAATGCGGTAACAGAAAGTTTCTTCGGCATCTTGAAGAGTGAGATGATTCACCACGAACGCTTCGGGACGCGGAAGGAAGCGAAAGATAAACTCTTCGATTATATCGAAGTCTTTTACAACCGGATGAGGATTCATTCGGCAAATGATTACTTCGCACCGGCGGAGTATGAGGCGCGCTACCGAGCGCAGTTGAAGCAGGCCGCGTGAGGCTCGAAGAAAGTCTTATCTCGATCTCTACTAAACGGGGGTAGATTCACTGCCCGCAATGTGCCGCAGGTGGAAAGCCACAGAAGGGGCACCACCAGGAGTGTGCCAGACATCTTCCACACTCAAAGCAGAGGCTGCATCTTGAATGTCTCTAGCTGCCTGCACGAGAGCATGTGCGGCGGGCGTTAACAATAAGCTGACATCCGGAAGCGGGCCGCAAAGCCACTCTTCCGGACCAGTCATCCGATAAGTGTCTTTTTTATTCTTCATCATATCCGAGGAAATTAACGGCGTTCTGATCCAGATTCTCCCTTCCATGATCATAACGCATGACCGTCTTTGGATCACGATGTTTACTCATCATCTGCACTTGCCTGTAGCTCTGCCCGATCTCTAATGCCCTCGTGATCGCCGTCCTTCTTAGATCATGCGGTGATAAATCTCCAATTCCTCCATAACTTGCCCATCGCTTGACGATATGCTGCACCATCCGGGTCGAAAGGGCTTTATCAAATACCAATGTCCGGTAATTCAAATGCGGCTGGAAAAGGTAGCTATCACCTGCACCATCACCCCCATCGCTGTGCAGCACACTTCGACGCCCGGCATCCAATTTCAAATACTCATCAATCGCCTCTTTAACGTCTTTTGGTAAAGGCCAGACCTCTTCCCTGCCCCCTTTGATCTTGCACCTGATAGTCCACCGTCCATGACTCCACTTAATTGATGAAGCACGCAGCGAGCAAACTTCAGCCACGCGCAAGGAGAGTCTGAGCATCACCAGCATCAGCGCATAATCTCGTGCACCTTCAGGCTTCAAGCGATCCGGACCTGAGAGCAGATAGCGCACCTCCTTGCTCGTCAGCGCTCGCCCCGCAGCTTCAGTTGGTAATTCAGGTGGGGCGACAAGCTTAGTCGAGGCGGGATTAAGCGCAACTACTCCAGCGGCTTTCAGATATTCGAAGAAAGAGCGAATGACGGAGAGCTTGAAGGAAACTGTCGCCGCACGTTTTCTGCTGTGACGCAGATAATCACGCCAGCGGAGCACATCATCAGGCACAACTTCGGTCGGATGCTTAGCTTTGAGGAACTGAAAGAAGTCAGCAACAGCACGGCGGTAGGATCGACGGGTGGCTTCAGAGACTGATTTATTGATAAAAGGTTGCGCGAGCTTTGGATCAAACTGCGCTTTATTCGGAACACGAGAGTTTTGCGTTATTAATTTATGCGCATCGAGAACGGCTGCGAGACTTGTGGAATCGCTCATTTAGTTGCTCTCATCGCTAATGCTTGCGATATGCGCGGCGTAGTCAATTACGAGACGGATGCCATCGAGCAACTCCGTGCCGATCAGCGAGTCTTCACCTTCGCTGATGATAACTTCCACCCAGCGCTGCCCGCCCAGCCAGTCAACTTCCAGTTCGGCAACATCAACTACTGATCTAACGCCACCCGCCATCTCAATCGGCACGCGTCCAAGAACTGAAAGATTCAAATAGATGGTAACTGCACGCGGCAACATTAACGCGCCATTGAAGCCGGTATCAATCAGGCACTCGACTGCTTGGCCGCTCGCGGCGCGAATTCGTATCCATGCCTCAAGCTGCGCGTTAACGCTACCGGTTTCGCGTGCCATAGCTGCCTACCCGGTACGCGGCCTCGTGTCCGACGCGCAAAAGGTAAAAGAGTTTACCGGGTAGTGCTTCACGCCCGGCGCGTAATGCCTTGATGCCGGTTGAGCCGAGAAAGTAGCGGCCCGATTCCGGTTCGATGGCGACAAACTCATCGTTATGCGCCGGTTCCAATAAAGTTCGCAGAGATTCATCATAAAAGCGCTGACCGCTCGCGGCTAATTCGTCAGGCGGTGGTGTCGCTTCTTTTCGCAGTGTACTCATAGTTTTTGTTCTGGCTGATGTATTAAATTACGGTTAGTAAGTATAGCATATAAGTTTCGTTATTCCGAAAAGGTACATTATCGGAAATGCCGCCAGAGATCATAAACAAAAGGTTTTAATTAGTTGAGAAGTAATTATTAATTGTTGTGAAACGGTGCGTGAAACAAATTTCAAGAGTTATTATCAAGAGGAGGTAGGGTCATGGTTTTAGATGGGTGACTAAGTTGAGCGTAGTATCATCCGTCCGGATTTCAGTTGATTATGCGCTAATTTAGTGAAAATTCAAGTGGTGCTCATTCAGTTACCTTACCCCCCTGTAAGAATAATCATTGACATGCGTTATTACTGATGTTATAAGCGGCGTGTATGCCTACTCAGCCCTTTTCTATTAGTCCTAATCCGCTACTGCTTTACTTGACTCCTTCACTACGCGCCACACTGGAGAAAGTACGGTTCGTGGTTGATTCCAAACAAGGTTTGACCTCAATTCTCGGAGATGTTGGCTTAGGCAAATCTTCAATTCTGCGGTATCTGTTCAACGAGTACGACTCGCGTCCGGACGCCGTAGCGACGATGATCGCCTCACCTAACTTCCCTTCCGAGTTCGCTTTTCTGAAAAAGATTTGTGCAGATTTCGGACTTCCGGCGCGGCGTTCGATGGGCGATCAGGAGAATGAACTGCGGGCATTCTTGATCCAGCAATTTGCGGAAGATCGCGTATGCGTTGTATTTGTGGATGAGGCGCAGCGGTTACCGGGCAGGCAGTTGGAACTTGTGCGAACGTTGCTAAATTTCGAGACGGACGATACGAAGCTGATTCAAATTGTGCTTTCAGGTCAGCTAGAGCTGAGGGTGAAACTTATGGACGCCAGTAAGAAAGCGCTCAGAAGTCGCATCTTTGCTCCGTCGCTGCTTGCCGCGCTCACGCTCCAAGAAACAAGAGACATGGTCGCCTTTCGCTGTACGCAGGCACGCCTTGCTAATCCTTTTGATGACGCGGCACTCGAAACGCTTTATACACTGACGGGCGGAGTGCCGCGCGAAGTGTTGAAGGTGGCGGCGGTCGCATGGCGCTTTAGCCAGAGCGACGGCAAGTCGAAAGTTAGTTCAGAGATGATTGAAGAAGCGGCGGGCGAAGCTTCTCTTCACGCGGAAACTGCAAATGTCTAATCAGAGCCGCTGGTTGAAGTCGGTTCCTCCGCCTCAATCAGCAAATATAAGCCAATCCGATGTTGCGCGCATCGCTCGTGAAAAGCGCAAGCGTGAACAGCAGCAGCAAGCACTCGATGAATCTCAATTAGCCCCTACGGATTCCACACCCTCTGTGGAATCCGGACCCCCTGCGTTTAACGCACCGGCTACGGATTCCACACCCCCTGCGGAATTCGCAGCCCCTGCGAAACGAACCTGCCAGCCGGTACGAAACGAACCGGGTGCGAAAACCGAAGGGGCTGTGATGTTGCCGGTTGATTCGCCGCATCTACGAACGCCCCACGAAATAACCGACAAGATACTGCCAACGCTCAAACCGGGTAGCCAGATAGTGCTTCTGAGGCTTTACAGGCTCTCAGCAGGCTTTGGAACGAGCAGATGCCATGTCTCCATCCCGAAACTCTCAAGTGCCTGTAATATCAGCGAAACGCAGGTTCGTATATTCCTGCGCGATCTCGAAACGAGAAAGTTGATTAAACGTCTGAGCATTGATTTAACAAACAAGAATCAATCGGAGCGAGGAATTACTTTTGAAGTTTTACTGCCAAGGTTAGCCACTACGAAATCCGTACCCCCTGTGAATTTCGCACCCCCTATGAAAAACGTAGCCGGTACGGAATCCGAACCCAATAAAGTAAATACACAAAAAGAAAACACACAAACACAGGACGCGCCTCCGGCTACCGTCGCGCCTGGTGTGGGTGTGGGTTCCAGATTCACGATTGAAGAATGCCGAAAGTACGCCAGGCATCTGCAATCAACTGGGCAGGGGATTAACAATCCAGGTGGCTATGCAACAACGATCAAGCGCACCGGCGAAGCTGATGAGTTGATCCAAAGTTTTCTCCACCCAACTGCACCAGCTCAATCCGTTGACATGACCGCCTGTCCAGATTGCAAGGGAAGCGGATTCTATTACCCGAACGGAATAGGTGGCGGCGTCGCCAAGTGCAAGCACGAGCGACTTGCCAAGCAAACGTAGCAGCCGACCTCAGCAGGAAAGGCGAAGGGAAGCGGCGACGATTGAAACTGCCGAACCATGACCAAGCAATTGTGCCGCGTGAGAAGATCGTTGATTACTTGCTTTCACCAGCGCATCGCGACGGGCGCAGCAAAGCGATCTTCTTCTCCGGCTTCGGCTTTTCCGTTGCGGCATGGCAAACACTCGCCGCCGCTCTCCGGCATCATGCCGCAGACTATGAAGTTGCCAAGACCGAATCCTCGCCGTATGGCACGCGCTACGTCATTGAAGGTGAACTCAATGCGCCAGATGGCCGAATGGGGATGGTACGCGTCGTATGGTTCATTGATACGGGAGGGAGCATTCCACGATTAGCGACCGCGTATCCGTTGTGAAGGGAATCGAAGATTATGATTAACGAACTCGATCAAATTGTCTTACAGACAAATTTGCCGGAGCACGGCTTGCAGCATGGCGACATCGGCACTGTGGTTCTCATCCATCGGGGCGGCGCAGGCTACGAAGTCGAATTCATCGCGCTCGATGGCGAGACTGTAGCAGTCGTCTCGCTCGCAGCTTCGCAAGTGCGTCCCATCGCCCACCGCGAGATCGCCCACGTTCGCGCGATAGAACATCAAGCAGCATAAGGAGGCCTTTACAATTACAGACCAAAGATAGCAAAGGGAAGTCCCACAGAATTCCAGGAAGCAATGACATTCCTCGCTCACACTGAAAATGGTAATGGACAAACGCATGAACTCCGCGAGCATTTGAAGCGCACCAGTGAAATCGCGCGTGAATTTGCGGTAGCAGCCAATTCGCAACTGGCGGAAGTTGCCGCACTCGCCGGACTCTTGCATGATGCAGGAAAATACCGCGATGCGTTTCAGCGCTACCTGATTGATAAGATCGGACGACGCGGCGATGTCGACACACATCACGCCGCATGATCTACGCTGGACGTTTGCGGGCGATCTACTGGATGCGGGCGCTGATCTGCCAGCCGTGCAGCGCTTGATGGGTCACGCGAGCGTGCAAACGACGGCGAAGTATGACCGGCGCGATGAGCAGGCGGCGAAGCGTGCGGCGTCTCTGCTTGACCTTCCGTATTCTGGAAGAAAGCAAAGGAATGAGGCTACCTGATTTATTTGCGAAGTTAAACAAGTCTCTATATGCTATGGGCGCAAACATCGTGTGACTCAGGGACGGATTTTGGTTCTGACGCTCTTTTGGTGAAACACGAAAAGTCCTCTCCCAACTTTTGTTTCTCACTATCATGCGTCAAGCAGCCCTCGCGTCTCAAAATGATTTTCGCAACACACCCGCCGGAAATGCCGAGTGAGCCAGCGGGAAGAGCATTGACCACCAATAGCCATGTAAGTGCTTTGTTCGTGACTCTTCACTGATCTTTCACTTTCACCCGTAGCACGTCGAGGTACAACATCGGATAGAGGGAATCAAGCGGGCTCTGTTGCAAAGCTCTGACTTCATCAATGACTGAGTCGGTGATGGTTAAAATCAAATTAGGCGAAACTTCAGTGCCGTATATCTCTTCCAAGATAGGAGACACGAGTTTAAGACTAGTGCTCTGTAATTGAAGTTGTTGTAAATACCCCGAGTCATTGCTATCTTTCTACAATGGCTCGACAAACACAATTCATTCAACTCTCTGTCGAAGAACGCCGTTCTTTGAAAACTTTGTTTCGCACAGGCCGTGGGGCCAACCGCTTGCACACCCGCGCCAGGATTCTTCACCTGCTTGATCGTGAAGTAACGCCGCCAGAGATTGCCCTGACGCTCTCATGTGGCATCGCCACCGTCTATAACGTCAAGCGTCGCTATCTCACCGAAGGGTTAGAAGCGGCACTGGCGGACAAGGCGCGTTCTGGCAGACCACCTCGCATTGATGGTCGGGCCAGAGCGAAGATCACAGCCTTGGCTTGCTCCACCGCACCAACGGGTCATGCCCACTGGAGTTTGCGGCTGTTGGCAGATCGTGCCATCGAACTCGACTTCGTTGACACCATCAGTCATAACGCGGTCAAAGAGATTCTGAAAAAAACAGACTCAAGCCGCACCTGAAAAGGCAGTGGTGCATCGGCACAATCAACGGTCACTACTTAGCGCGAATGGAAGATGTGCTGCACTTGTACAATCTTCCCGACGACGCCTTGCGTCCGGTTGTGTGTTTCGACGAACTGCCCGTGCAACTATTGGGCGAGGTGGTCGCCCCCTTGCCGATGAAGAAAGGTCAGCCCACACGCTTCGATTACGAATATGAGCGGGAAGGGACTGCCGTCTTGCTCGTCGCCTTTGAACCACTGACAGGCAGGCGCGTTGTCGAGACCAGCAAGCAACGGACGAAAGCTGACTACTGCCGCTTCATGCAGAGAGTGGCTGCGGCGTTCTCGGAGGCAGAGAAGATCGTGGTGGTGCAGGACAACTTGAACACACACAATGCCAGTTCTTTCTACGAGAACCTTCCGCCAGCAGAGGCTTTCGCTTTGGCGCAACGCTTTGAGATGCACTACACGCCGAAGAAAGCGTCATGGTTAAACATGGCAGAGTTGGAACTCTCGGCATTGTCGCGCATTTGTTTGTCACGGCGCATCAGTTCAATCGAGCAACTCGACCACGAGGTGCAAGCACTTGTCAAAGAACGAAACGAGTTGAGAATCAAAGTCGAGTGGCAGTTCTCCATCTCTCAAGCGAGAGAAAAGTTGGGCCGCCACTACGAGCAAGTGAAGTCTAAAAACTAAAATTACAGAGCACTAGCTTGTAAGCTTTGCGCTTCAAAACCGTTTGATAGCAAATTGTGCAAGTTTTTTTGCTTTCACGATTTTATTTTTTTCGGGCTCTCCACCACCGATGCTAATTCTGAAATAAGCAGTGTCCGACAAGACGTAAAGAGCCCCGAGAGGGCCGCCGCCAACCCAATAAGCTTCTCTGCCGATGCCCGGTAATTTTCGTAGCGCGCTTGAGTTTCCCTTCTCCCTTTCTTTTTTAGGTAGTGTTGCAAAAAATTCTTCGAGGTACAGTATGTTGCGGATGGCGGGTTGCCCCATGCACTACATATCGTAGTCAAAATATTTTTTGCAACACTACCGAAGATTCTTTATAGTCATCAGACAATCCTCCTGGTTTCTTCAAAGGTGCAAGACATTAAGCGCCTAACGATTGAGATGACGTGGGGCGAAACCGAATACACGCAACTTTGAGTTAAAAAGACAACGCGATAACAAAGTCGCTGTTTCGCCCTGACGTCCAATGACTTATAGGTCTATGCGGGTCATTTCTGCTGCACAATGACAGCGGAGATGGAACATGCCGGGCGGGTGTGACGACTCTCCAATGAACGACGCTCCAGAACGTCTGTAACAAGCGTGCCGCACATCCGCCCGGCGCTTTTGCTCACCAGACGAATACTCAGCTACCGCCGTCAGTGAACGGCTCTACTATAAGTTCTTCGCTTGAGTAAAAGCCAGCATGTTCCATCCATCGGATGACTACTATCAAGTGCTCATGGAGGAACAAGTGATGGAACAAGCAACACCCTTCGCCGCGCTCATCGGTATTGATTGGTCGGATGCTAAACATGACATTTGCCTTGTCGAGACAGCGACCGGCACGCAAGAACTATCCGTCGTTAAGCACACGCCCGAATGTCTCAACGAGTGGGCACGCGCTTTACGCGCGCGCTTTGGCGGGGCGAAGGTCGCCATCTGTCTGGAACAATCACGCGGGTCGCTCATCTACGCGCTACTCAAGTATGACTTCCTTGTGCTCTACCCCATCAACCCGCAGACGCTCTCGCGGTTCCGCGAAGCCTTCACACCCAGCCGGGCGAAGGATGACCCGACGGATGCCGGGTACTTGGTCGAACTGCTTATCTATCATCGGGAGCGTCTCAAGGCGTGGACACCCGACTCGGAGAAGACGCGCACACTCCAACTCTTAGTCGAACATCGCAGGCGTTTAGTCGGCGACCAGACACGCCTCAGCAACCGGCTGACGGCGCTGTTGAAAGGATACTTTCCGCAGGTATTAGAGTGGTTTCCTGATATTCGCACCGAGATGGTGTGTGACTTTCTGCTCCGGTGGTCGTCGCTCGATGCACTACGTGGCGTGCGCCGTCAGGCGCTCTTGAAGTTCATGCAGGAACACAACTCGCGGCGCACAGAAACAACCGAGCGCCGACTTGACGCGATCAAGGCGGCAGTGCCATTAACCACAGATAAAGCCGTCATCAACTCTTCGGTAATGATGGTCAAGGCACTCGCCTCTCAGATGAAGACGACGCTCTCGGCAGTCAAAGAGTTCGACCGGGAGATCGAAGCGTTGTGCTGCGCGCACGAGGATTTCGAGTTGTTCGCTTGCTTGCCCGGTGCAGGGAAAGTCTATGCGTCACGACTGTTGACGGCGATGGGGTCGAACAGAGAACGGTGGGCAACAGCCGCCGAACTCTTGTGCTTCAGTGGCGTCGCACCTGTGATCGAGCGAAGCGGCAAGAGTTCGTGGACGAGGTGGCGCTACTTCTGTCCGAAGTTCACTCGTCAAGCGTTCGTCGAGTATGCAGGCGAGAGTATCCGGCACTCTGCTTGGGCGCAGGCGTTCTACGTGGCACAGAAAGAGAAGGGTAAGAGTCATCAAGCGGCGGTGCGGGCGTTAGCTTACAAGTGGATACGGATCATCTGGAAATGTTGGCAGACGAGAGAGAAGTATGATGAGGCGAGATACGTCGAATGCCTGCGCAAGAAAGGATCGAAGTTAGTCGCAGATATGGCGAGCGCAGAGGCTTGAGGGGAGCGAATTAGCTTGACACGACCACCTCAGATCGCTCGTTAGCCTGCCCGTTGTATTTAACAATTCCACCCTTAAGCCACCGATCCGGTCAGCCATGTGGCGAACGCAATCCAAGCATCTGTGCTTCCTATCATCAACCGCAAGGGTTGCGATGCGACGATTACCAAACCGCCCAACGCCGTAGCGCGATGAACTCGCCCGCGCGAGATAAGGTCGTAAATAAAACACGCCGCAATAAAGAGGTCTGTTACGCCAAAGAAAGCCGGCGGTCCCGCTTGGAAAAAGGCGAAAGGCAGGCGGGCAATTGCCGCTGCAAGAATTGAGATTGTCGCAAGAAGCATCAGTCTTTTATGCACGTCAGGTCGGCGGCGAAAATAGAAGCCCGCGCTGACCAAACTCGCAAACACTAAAATATCCGCGAGCGGAATCACTAAAAAGACGAGCGGCGGAGGTCCGCCCGGCGGTGTCGCACCTTGCTGCGCTCTGATAATAGCTGTTGTCGTGCCGATTAGAATCATTAAAACAGCAATCACTGCACCGGCTATTCCTAAACGCCGATGAATATCAGTCCGCTTTGCCGCGACGAGGATAGTCTGTGTCAGGTAAAGCACAAGCCAAGACGTGAACACGATTCCGTGTAGATGAAGCAAAGGCATCAGCGGCTGTGTGTTGAAATACGGTCTGAGAAAATATGTCCGCGCAAATCCGCCGAAAACTATGCCTACAACCACAACTGCCATGCCGATGTAAAAGATACGCTCGCGTCGTCTATCTGCGATTCCCGTCGGCATCCATTTAATCCCCTTTCCAACAGTTAATGGTTTCATCGAAGAACTCCTTGAGATACGTTTTCACCGAGCGTTACCTCGTCAGTAGCGGGCTAACGCTCGAATTGAGATGCACCCCGCGAGCAGCATCCAACCTCATCTTTAGGAAGATTGATGAGAAGCATTCTATCGGGGCGTCATCTCGAATGAGTTGTTCGGCGGCGCGTTGATTGATAAATTCAGCGTTGATTACTGCTTGCAAAATCCGATAGGTTTCTTATGCAAACTCTCGCTTGTATTTATCAAACTGCGCTTTCATCTCTTCCATGAACTGGACGAATTCGGGTGCTTTTCTGATGCGGTTCAAATAAGGATCACGCTCGAACAGGGGATAGCATGGAAAACCTGTTGCGGCGGTCTCTCTTAACCATTTGACAGCTTCATCACTCTTTCCCGCCAGCGCATAGATGCAGGCGATGTCGTAAGTAAGATGATGATAGGCGAAGTCTTTGGCCGACCGCTTGCTGAGGAGGAAAGGAATCTCTGCTTCCGCCGCGCGAAAATCTCCCCTCAAAGCTAAGAGTATGGCTTTCAGGCGATGCATACCCGGATTGTCAGGCTCTATCACCAACGCCTCTTCAATCTTCGCTTGAGCCTCATCCAAATGTCCCTTCCCCATGAGATACCATGCGTCAGGTTCGCCGTTAAAGAATTTCTGTTTAGCGGCGAGCCATTCGTCATACATATGGCGGTTTTCATCGGAATTGATGATTGCATTCTTAACGTAGTCGCTGGTCGGGTCGATGTCTAACGCGCGTTGCATTTCGCGTTCATATAAATCTTCCAGCCCAAGATGCAAATAAAGAATTCCCAGTTGGTCGAGACCGGCGTTTGGATTGAGTTGCTGCGCTAAGAGCAATTCACGAATCGCCGCTTCGATTTGCCATCCTTCATACGCGCTCCGCAGAATGTAATGACGCGCGATGTGTGTTTCGGCTAGTTGCGGGTCGAGCGCCTGCGCCCGGTTGATTTCTTCCTTCGCGCGCGTCGTCCACACTGCTTCGGTCGGCTCAATAAACTGCGCCGTCCACGCATAAGCAAGCGCGAGTTGCGCGTGCGCCAACGCATAATTCGAATCGGATCCAATCGCTTTTTTGAAGAAATCAATAGCCGCATCCACCTGAGGTTTAGCTTTGACGCCACCGCTGCGCTGGTCAAAGCTATAGACGCCCTTCACATAAAATTCGTATGCGATGGGGTTCGACGTATACCGCTTCGTGAAGCGCGCCTGCTGTGATGGGTCGAGTTGCAGCCGCAGGCGCGAAGCAACCTGTTGGGCGACCGTGTCTTGAATCGTAAAGATGTCGGTCATACGCATATCGAAGTTATCCGTCCACAATGACGCGCCGTCGCTTGTGCGTAGCAGATTAACGCTCACCCTCAGTCGGTCGTCAGCGCGCTGCACACTCCCCTCAAGAACCGCGTCGGCATTTAACTGCCGTGCGGCTGCGAGCGCGTCCGTCTCCTCATTGAGATAACGGCGCACGGCGCTCGTCGGGCGCACGATCAACTTGCCTGTCTGATTGATCCTCCTGATGACCGCATCGGCGATACCCAACCCCAGATAATTTTCGCCTGCATCGAGTGATTTAAGCGGCAGTACGGCAAGCGATTTAATTTCATGCTGAGGCGCGACGAAAGTTTGCCGCCAATGCAAAATATATGCGAGCGCGCCTAGCATCAGAGTTATCAAAACGGCGGCGTAGATGGCGGTGCGCCGCATTGAGAGGATGTGGCGAAGCTGCCCCGTGTGCTTCGCCGCCCCGTGTTCGGTGAAGTTTGCCGGCGCCGATTCAATGCTTGCTTCCGGCAGAGCGGATCGTTCGAGATAAGATTCGATCTCTATTTTTTGTCGGAGCCGCTGAAGATCGACGAGCAGTTCCTTGCTTGTCTGATACCGCTCGTCAGGATTTTTGCGTAGCGTCTTCGTGATAATCCAATCAAGTTCGGCTGGAATTTGCTCGGAGGTTAAATTTTTAAGCGGCGGCGGTTCTCTCTCCACAATCGCCATGAGCATATCCGTCACCGTTTCACCCGCAAATGGCGAGCGCCCCGCGACCATTTCATAAAGCACACAACCCAGGCTCCAAATGTCCGTCCGGGCATCAACGGTGAGTCCCCGTGCTTGCTCCGGCGACATATACTGCACAGTGCCGACGATTGCGCCCGCCTGCGTATGTTCGAGCGGTCTAGTCTGCGCATCTAAATCTACGGATTGCGATGTCGCCTTTTCCATCAACTTGGCAATTCCAAAGTCAAGGACTTTGACGTAACCATCGCGGCGCAGCATGATGTTTTCCGGCTTGATGTCACGATGCACAATGCCCGCTTCATGCGCCGCCGCTAAAGCCGACGTGACTTGCGCGGCAACATCAAGCATCTCGCTCGCTTTCATCTTGCCGGTACGCTTGAGGTACTGGCGCAAAGTGTCGCCATCAATAAATTCAGTGGCGATGAAATGATTACCCTGTGCCTCCCCAACTTCGTGAATAGTGAGAATATTTGGATGGTTAAGGGCGGAAGCCGCACGCGCTTCTTGCTTGAAGCGGCGCAAACGCTCCTCATTTTGCGTATATTCGGCAGGAAGTAATTTCAACGCGACGCGGCGATTAAGCATCGTGTCTTCCGCCAGATAAACTTCGCCCATCCCGCCCGCGCCTATTTGCGAGCGGATTTCGTAACGTCCGAGACGAGTGTTAGGTTTCAGAGGCATGTCCGAGTATCAGCGTCCTACTTTGATTTCGCAAGACTCTATTATAGGGCGGCAAAAAGTAGAAGAGTATGCGTGCGAGTGCTATGGAATTGTCAAAGCGGAATTTGATCGGCTCATCGGCTGATGCTTCAACTCATCGGATAATAATCGAACTGTCTGGCTTTACCGATCGGCATGTGGTGCAAAGTTGCGCGCAGCAGTGCCAGGGAGTTATATACTCGTCAATCTATCTTGCATGAAGAAAGGCACCACACCATGACTAAGCTAAAGGAAGAAGCCGATCCGCCGGTACCAAACGTAATCTCTGCTAACACGGGGCCACTCGACGAGCGGTTCGTGCTGTGGCGCTCCTTCTGCGCCGAGCATCAAGTGGCGGTGGAGACTCTGCCGGGCGATCTGGCCGAGCCGTTGAAGGCAGAGTGGGAGAGCATGAAAGTAGAGCAGCTTCACACGCCTGCTGAGGATGAGACGTGAGCTTTCACCGTGCTACCTCGCAAGCCGGAGCGGCGGAGTAAAAGCGTTTGAATATCTTAACTTCACGAAGCCTCTCACCAGCCGCGCCGCCTGTCTTGCCGCTTTCTTTACTTAGGCTGGAAAACAATAAAACCGCCGATGCCCTCGCTGCAATCGGCGGCTTTATTGTCTTTTACCCTTAACCTCTCACCCCATGAAGGAGAAGCAGTAAATATCCGCAAACATCTCCGGTGTCAAGAAAATAAATAATGGAAGCGCGAAAGCGTTGAGTGTTTCATGTTGAAGTAAGCATAAGGCATAAGAGAAAGGCGGGCGCGGCGGGCTGAGAAGGGGAGAGCTCAACTCAGGTGCTGACTATCTGTTGTGCCTTATCTTTTTTTTTCTAATCGTCAGTTTTGCTCACACAAAATAAAGCGGCGTGTATCGCTCTGAATTGTTGAATGTCTACTGACTAGATTTGCACCTCGGCGCGTGTAGTCGTGACACTGAAAAGAAAAAGCGGCGAACGTCCCAACGCTTCGCCGCCAGTCATCTCACAATTTTCATCGTGAGGCGCGCCCGAACATCCTCACCATATCCGAGCGCTAGACAGATGCGTTAGCACCCATCCGATTACCACGCACTCTATAGCATTCATGCCGGGACAGCAAACGCTCGTTCCTTCGGCTAACACTTTCTCACTGTTACTGCTGGGCAACTTTAGTTGCTTGCCAAGTCATTAGCTGCCAGCGCCCTTCTTGCTTCACCCACACATCCGTGAAGCGGTATTGACCGGTAATGTCCATTCCACTTTTTAGCTTTCCTTTGATGGTGGCGCGACCTGTCACGACGGCTGCTTCTTTGCCCGCCATGCGAACACTCATGTCGTCTAGGTCAAGAGCCTCGAACTTGGGATCGCCCGCCTTGGCACTTGCCATCATCTTCGCCCTGTCTTCGACTCCACCGCCGGGATCAGTGCCGATGTAGTTGGCAGCCGTGTGGCGCTCTAGAAGTGTAGTGTCGCCCTTGAGGGCAGCAGCGGCACTATCTTTCTCCAGCTGCATCAACTCCCGCTCGACACTGCTGTTGTTATTTTTCGTCGCATCCGCCTTCTTCTGATTTGTCTGGCTCAAGGCAAGTGTCGGTACGGCCATCATTAGCATGATCATCACTAGAATTCGTTTCATAGAAGTATCTCCTTCTCGTAGAGGCTGAAATTCAGATTGAGCAACGTGCTTCTATATCAAAACTAATGGCAAGTCAATAGTCAGCCGCATCCGATAATGACCATTCTGTTTGGGTTACCCGCACATTTGATGACAGCGAACTACGCCCTCGTTGATGTTGAAAACCATCGCTTACGCCAGATACACCTCGCCGACACGCCCGCCCCGAGCAAGCGTTGGATTTCGTAGCGTCCTAAACGCGCGCCTGCGGGAATGGTGCTGCTCATCACGGTGAAAGCTGATCCGTTGACCGGCTGTCTCTCATTTCAGCTTCTCGTACTCCCGTCTGGCCTCTTGCAGAATGGGGATGTCCGGGTCTGCGTCTCTCCAGAGTGCGAAGAAATCTTGATAGGCTTTGCGTGCCTTCGTCGTGTCGCCGCTCAAGGCTGCGGCGCGCGCCAGCCCCAAGCGCGCGAGCGGGTATAAAGGAGAGGGAGCCTGCCAGCCCTTATGGTCGAGTATCTTCTGGAATTCGGCGGCGGCTTCCGTTCCACTTTGTTGATTAAGATACGACTGTCCGCGCAGGTAGGCGATTTGGAAAAGAGCCGCCCCTTCGTAAGGTCTGGTCGTCTCCAACAAATGAATCGCCTGAGCTGGATTGCCTCTCTGCAGTTCAATTCGGGCTTGAACGAGCGGCAGCGAAACTTTATTGAGTATGGTGTCTTTCGGAAAACGCTTGACCGGCTCATCAATAATAGTTTGTGCCTGGCTGAGCTCGCCGCAGGTAGCCAGTGCGTTGCCCGCAGTGACCACAGTCAACTGCCGGTGCGAAATGCCGAGCGCCTTTGCAGTCTGCTCTTTCACCCGCCTGCAATCACCCAATAGTGCATCCCGCGCTGCGGCTCCTGCCGCAATCTGCGCCGCAACGTCTTTCAAGTCGCGGCTTTCTGCTAACTCAAAGGCGTGGTTGGAAAATTCTTTGGCTTTTCGCAACTGGCCTAAAAACGCGGCGGTCTCGGCTTGCCAATTTTGAGCAACATATTCATCCGGCTTTCCCTTCGTCCATTCGATCTGTTGCTGCATCGTCGTCGCATCACCCTGGACAAAAGCAATCTTATAAAGAGTTCTGTGCATGATTG
>MWVV01000172.1_pt1 | contig 23241 bp, 13 predicted proteins | sample 1047281 | NCBI WGS metagenome assembly MWVV01 (sample SAMN06349986, study PRJNA376086) | soil metagenome | isolation source: PT-2 sample Antarctic (ecotone) soil | place: Antarctica | collected 2015-01-13 | reverse complement strand
TTGGAGAAATACCGCTTTGAATTGGGACCCGTCATATCTTCGGACGATACAAAATCTGGCGAAGATGCGATGCAGAATACAGTTCAGAAACAATTTCACTAAATATGTTTATGAGCAAAATGACCATAATACGCTGAACGTTTGGGAAAAGCCCACGGATGGACGCTTCGCTATCTGCAAGCGCATCTGTTATGCTTTCAAGCAAAAAGCAGAGAGCGTTGTGAAATAATCGCACTCTCGCTCGGAGGAAAAGGAATGACTAACCGGCAATATAAACTAACAATTTTCACGGTGGCTTTGTGTTTGATTTTGGCTCTCGGCGGCGCATTGACATCAGCGCAAACGCCCGACTCGCGCCCGTTGACGACCGGACAAGTCATCGAGCGCGAACTCAAAGGCGACGAAGATCATTCTTACACTCTGGCATTGACGGCGGGACAATATCTCGATGTCGTCGTCGAGCAAAAAGGCATTGATGTCATCGTCGCTTTGTTTGACGCGAACGGCAAAAAAGTCGCCGAAGTTGACAGCCCGAACGGAAGGCAGGGCGCGGAGCCGCTTGCCGTTATCGTTGAAACCGCCGGAAATTACCGCTTAGAAATTCGCTCGCTGGAAAAAACAGTCCCAGCCGGACGATATGAAGTAAAAATAAAAGAACTGCGAGCGCCGACGGAAAAAGACAAAAATAAAATCGCCGCAAATAAAGCCTTCAGCGAAGCAGAAATGCTGCGTCAAAAGGGAACTGCAGAGTCACTGCGAAATGCAATAAAAAAATATGAAGAATCATTTCCTTGGTTTCTTTCCAACGGAGACCAGGAAAAGGCTGCTGCAGCACTCAATCAAATTGGATTTGTTTATTCACGTTTAGGTGATAAACGGCAAGCCTTGAAATTCTATAATGAAGCATTACTGCTTTTTCGTGCCGTTGACGACAAAGGCGGTGAAGTCGCGACACTCAATAATATCGGAGGGGTTTATGCTGATTTAGGCGAGAAACAAAAAGCACTCGAATATTACGAGCAATCCTTGCTGCTTTATCGAGCCGTCAGCGACAAAAGCGGTGAAGCCACGACGCTCATTAACATCGGCGCGGTTTATTTTGATTTAGGGGAGAAACAAAAAGCACTCGAATATTTCTCGCAATCCTTGCCGCTTTTTCGCGCCGTCGGCGACAAACGCTTTGAAGCCATAACGCTCACCAACATCGGCGCAGTTTATTCTGATTTAGGCGAGAAACAAAAAGCACTCGAATATTACGCGCAATCTTTGCCGCTTTTTCGCGCCGACGGTGACAAAGGCGGTGAAGCCGCGACGCTCACCAACATCGGCGCGGTTTATGCTGATTTAGGCGAGAAGCAAAAAGCACTCGAATATTTCTCGCAATCCTTGCTGCTTACTCGCGCCGACGGTGACAAAGGCGGTGAAGCCACGACACTCTCCCACATCGGCGCAGTTTATTCTGCTTTAGGCGAGAAACAAAAAGCACTCAAATATTACGAGCAATCCTTGCTGCTTTATCGAGCCGTCAGCGACAAAAGCGGTGAAGCCACGACGCTCACCAACATCGGCGCGGTTTATTCTGCTTTAGGCGAGAAACAAAAAGCACTCGAATATTTCTCGCAATCCTTGCCGCTTTTTCGCGCCGTCGGCGACAAACGCTTTGAAGCCATAACGCTCACCCACATCGGCACAGTTTATTCTGATTTAGGCGAGAAACAAAAAGCACTCGAATATTACGCGCAATCTTTGCCGCTTCTTCGCGCCGTGGGTGACAAACGCTTTGAAGCCATAACGCTTGATCACCTTTTTTATCAGCTGGCATCGGACGACCCGCGCTTTGGCGTATTCTACGGCAAACTGTCGGTTAATAATTATCAAATTCTCCGCTCGAATGTGCAGGGACTCGACAAAAATATTCAACAGACTTTTCTTAAATCCGTCGAATCTACTTATCGCGGACTTGTTGATAAACTGCTCGAACAAAAACGCTACCCGGAAGCGCAGCAGGTTCTCAATAATTTCAAAGACCAGCAGTTTTTCGATTTCAGCCAGAACAAATCCTTCTCGCCGCTTGCGGCAACCGTGCGCGAAACCGAATTAACGGCGGGTTTGAATGGGAAGTTGGAAACAATCGTCGCCGCGATTCGCGCCGCTGACGATTTCCGGCGCGGAATCGGCGGGCGTGAATTGACCGTTGCCGAATCCGCAAAGTTGAAAACGCTTGAGAACGCGGAAGCCGCTGCGAACACGGATTATCTGGCGTTTCTCGAATCGGCGCGAAAACAATTCGCCGCGCCGCCGGACGAGAAAGACGAAACGCCCGCCGTCGCCGATTTACAAGCGATGCAGACGATTTTGCGGCAAATGTCGGCTCAAACAAATTCGCCCACCGTCGCCGTTTATACGCTCGTCGGCGTGGACAATTACCGGGCTTTAATCGTTACCGGCGATTCGATTTCTTCGGTTTCAACTCCGATAAAAGGCGCGGCGCTGAATCAAAAGGCGCAGCAGTTGTGGTGGTTTCTGCATCAATCGAAGTATGACCCGCAGCCGCTCGCCAGAGAAGTTTACGATGTCGTTTTCGCGCCGCTCGCGGGGAAGCTTCCCGCCGATACGAAAACGATTCTCTGGTCTCTGGACGGCAGTTTGCGCTATGTGCCGATGGCTGCTCTGCACGACGGCAAGCAATATCTGGTTGAGCGTTACAACAACGTCGTGTTTACTCGCGCCGACAGGGAGCGTCTGACGCGCAATGTTTCGGCGAATTTGACCGGCACCGGTTTTGGCAGTTCGCGGCGGCACATCGTCAAACTCGGCAGCGAAAGTTTTGAATTTCCTCCACTGGTGTATGTTAAACCCGAACTGGATGGTATTTTCAAAAACAGCAGTTCGACCACCGGCGTTGTGACGGGCGAAACGATGCTCGACGCGCAATTTACGCGGGCGACGATGATTTCGACTCTCAAAAAACGCCGCCCGCTCGTTCACATCGCTTCGCATTTCAAGTTTGCGCCGGGCGACGAAGCGAATTCCTTTTTACTGCTGGGCGACGGCACGGCGTTCACGCTGGATGAAATGAAACGGCAAAAGGATTTGTTCGCGGGCGTTGAACTGTTAGCATTATCGGCTTGCGAGACCGCCGCACAGCAGAAAGACAGCAACGGGCGCGAAGTTGACGGATTTGCGGAGTTGGCGCAGCGTCTGGGCGCAGGCGCGGTGATGGCTTCGCTGTGGGCAGTGCGGGACGATTCGACCGCCGAACTGATGGCGCGGTTTTACAAAAACTACAACGGACAAAAAGGCGCAAACAAAGCATCAGCGCTGCGGTCGGCGCAAATCGCGCTGCTCAGCGGCGAATACATAACGGCGGGCGCGGTAAACCGCCAGCTAACACGGAAAGACGCGGAAACGGCTGAGAAATTCAAAATAGACCTCACGAAACAAAAACTGTTTAATGATGCCAAAAACCCGAAGTATGCGCACCCGTTTTTCTGGTCGCCGTTTATTCTGATCGGCAACTGGAAATAGCGTTCTCACCTGTAATTTGATGTCATGCAGAAATGAATTTCAATTTCTTTCAAACGGCTTTTCATTGACGGAACAACAAATGTAAGCCGAAAATTTCTAACAAATCTTCTTTCGAGTTGACACATACTCGCAATCCCTTTTGTCGTATCTTTCCAGACCTCGACGAAGCAATATAAATTCTCTTTCCCGCCAGTGATGAATTTCGCAACCATACCACGTTGGGTATCGGCAAAGAAATTTTAATCATAAAGATTGAAACTTTGACAGAAACATACAAAAGAAGTTTTTGATTGACGTTAATCTCAAATCAACAGAGCTAAAAAAGCATAAAAATTGAGGATTTGATTATTTTCAAAAAAAACTTGAAACACTTTTTAATTTTTGTTCATAGCAAAGTAACGGGACAACTTGCTGCTTCAGGTAATTAAACGAAACAGCAAATTAGCCCCTAGAAAAAATTTTATCAATCACAAAGGAGATACAAAATGAACAAAACAAAAAATCCACGAACCACAATTTTACTATTGATTAGAACTTTTCTATTAACCGCGAGCGTATTGCTGCTGGCAAACCTCTCTGTTATACAAGCGCAGATAAATCCACCAGCCTGCACGAAAGTAAAACTGCAAGGTCCAAATCTGAGAGCTTTCCTTGATACACTTGTACCGGGTGATGTCGGCTGTCTGCGTGCCGGCATACATGGCGCTCGCGGTACTGAATCTTTTATGACCGTCAGCGGAACGCAATCGGCTCCCATCACCTTGAAAGGCTATCCGGGCGACGCAATACCGACGATTTTAGGGTACTTTCCTATCGGCGGTAACAATATTGTGATTTCGGGCTTGCTCTTCGACGGTCCGACTGGAAGAGTTGCTACGACGACAACCGAAAATCCAAATGGGGAGAATGCTCAAATTTCAGTCTACGGCGATAACGTGGAGGTTAGCCATTGCGAGATTAGGAACAATGGATACCACGCAGGCATCTATCTGGCAACCGCCTTCAATGCGCGGTTGATCAGCAACTACATTCACGATAACGGCAGATTCGGCAACACAAGCTCTGCTTATCAAGATCACGGCATTTACTTTGCTTCCGGTTCGGGGTTAATTGCCAACAATTTGATTGAACGCAACTGGTCTTTTGGAGTTCATCTCTATCCGTCCGCGTCGAATGTAATTGTTCAGCAGAACACGATTATTAGAAATGTTCAGTCGGGCGTTATTATCGACAATTGCGCTCCTGTAGGCTGCGCTCCTCAACCAACGAACAATCTAGTGGTCAATAACATCATCGCCTTCAACCAACAACACGCCTTCCAAAGCAGCATAAGGCTAACAGGCGCAGCAGGGAACATTATCAAAAACAATCTGCTTTGGGGAAACGCGGCGGGTGATATTCCAACCGACGAGAGATTAACGCGCGGCTTAACTTTTGTTAACCAAAACAATATCCAAGCCGACCCGCGTTTTGTCGGAACTTCCAACTATCATCTCCAATCCGGCAGCCCGGCTATTGATGCTGCCCTAAATCCTTACATGCAGCCCGATGACTTTGATTTTGTCCCGCGTCCGCAGGGTGCCGCATCTGATATTGGCGCGTTCGAGTTTACACCAACACCGCCACCGACTCCAACTCCGGGGAATGGTTGCACGCCAACGACGACCGTTAGTGAGGGAGATTTATTTCCAGGTGGTATCCCTTCCTTTGGCGTGGCGAGCGGAGCAGGCTCGGTCACGGTTGATCATGTTAACGCCGGAAGCGGACTGCAGTCATTCACGGTTGTCAGTGCGACCAATGCAGTTGTGAACATTCCGGCATTTACGCCCGGCACGTTCAATCCGGTAACGGCAACCTTCACAGCAACTAATCCGAGTCTACCGGTTGATTTTACCTTACGAGCGGCGAGCACATTTCACGGCATCTTTATTCGCGTGCGGTGCGGCAATCAGGCGTGTACGCCAACCGCCACCGTTACCGAAGGTGACCTCTCTGCTGGTGGGATCCCTTCCTTTGGAGTGTCGAGTGGAACAAACTCGGTGACGGCTGATCATGTCAACGCCGGAACCGGGTTGCGATCATTCACGGTTGTCAGCGCGACGAATGCGACGGTGAACATTCCGGCATTTCCGGCAGGCACCTACAATCCGGTTGTGGCCACCTACACCATTATCAATCCAAGTTTGCCGGTTGATTTCACCCTGAGAGCGGCGAGCACCTTTCACGCTATCTTTATTCGCGTGCGATGTGGCTCATCTGCCAACACTTTCAGCGGACGGGCGACTTCGGTCAATGCGACCATTGGGGGAATGAATGCCATTCTTGCCGACACAGGTCCACTGCCATCGACGGGCGGCTATATTGAAAGGTCATTAGCGTCAGCGAATGTGTTGGGTGGCGCACTGACCACCGGGCTTCTGAACGCAACGACGCAGGCTGCCGGGGACCAGAGTCGGTCGCAAGCCCAGGTCGCAAATCTGAATTTGACGACGGGTGGCAACAGCATTACCGGCGACCTTGTGCCGGCGAGTTCGCAGTGCACGTGTACAACGGGTGGACCGGTTTGCGTTGGAGGTATCTATATAGCCAACCTCCGCGTCAACGGTGCACAAATCGCAATTGTGGATCAGGCTGTTAATCAAACGGTTAACCTGCCGGGTGGTGGAACCCTCGTTTATAACGAACAGATTCGGACGGGAGCGGGGAATGCGGCGAGCCTGACGGTCAACGGAGTGCACGTCCGCATCCCAGCCGTGTCGGATGTAACTATCTCCTCGGCGCAATCAGGCATCGTCTGCGCGACAACCCAATAATGTGGCAGGGAGTTTAGAGTAGCAGGATGGGGAAATCAAAATGATGATTCTGCTCCGGAAGATTTAGACGGAGCGGGAAGAACTGAAGATATTGCGACAGCAAATATTTTCACTAACTAAAATAAAAGGTGGGTGGCTAAAAACCACTCACCTTTTTTGCTGGTCGGTTTTCCGCCCGTCTGACCGCGTGTGGTATTTGCTTCGGTCAGCTTCTGGCTTTTAAGCCGCGCAATTTCGGTTTAAGTTTGGACAAAATTGTTCCGGCTGATTATGACGGCGACGGGAAAGCGGACATAGCAGTTTTGCGTGATGGAGCGTGGCATCTGCAAAGAAGCACGGCGGGTTTTGCGGGTGTGCAGTTCGGTTCAGCAAACTACAAACCTGTTCCGAATGCTTTTGTTCGTTAAAAGAGCAGCAGCAAACTATTTAATGCACTTTTAGGTCAGGTTTGCACATAAATGATAAACCCTCGGCATCACTGAAAATGAGTTTCCGCGTTTTCATCAAGCGTTGTTCGAGATTCCCGCGCAATTTAGAAGTCTGTCGTCGCGTGCTGCCAGAATTGATAGCACTTGTGGCAAATCCGCTAATTCTTTATTATTAGCCAAATCACGTATACTAACAAGACAACTGATTGACAAAAAAGAGGATATACTCTAACTTGCATTTTATTAGCAAATCCACTATCTCTAATCCTGCTGACGCGCCCTAAATGACAGGAGTGCCAATTATTTAGGGTTTGTTCATCTGGCTTGCATTGTTATTTTGTTAAAACACTATTTTTGAGGTAGCTTCTAATAACTTATAATAACCACATGCCAATATGGATTGTTGATTATCCTTTTTAATTAAACTATGAAAATATTTAACCCGCTTCAACATTCCTTGTGCTTTGCTTCAGTTCATAGGCTTTCACCTTCAACTTGGACGGGACATATCCCGTTCGCTATGTTCTTGACGAGCATTTTGAAGCCTCAAATATTTGTTGAGTTAGGCACGTATTATGGAACTTCATATTGTGCTTTTTGTCAGGCTGTTAAAGAACTAAAAATTGACACTCGCTGTTACGCGATAGATACTTGGGACGGAGATCCTCAATCAGGATTTTACGGAGTTGAGATTTTAAATGACTTAAAAAATTATCACGATTCTTTATATGGCGACTTTTCCAGATTAATTCAAAGCACATTTGATGAAGCTGTCTGCCATTTTAATGATAAAGCTATAGATTTATTGCATATTGACGGGTTTCACACCTATGAAGCAGTAAAGAAAGATTTTGAAACATGGCTACCTAAGTTAAGTGAACAAGGGGTTGTTCTTTTTCATGATATCAATGTTCGAGAAGGAGATTTTGGTGTTTGGAGATTTTGGGAAGAGGTTCGACTCAAATACCCTCACTTTGAGTTTGCGCATTCACACGGATTAGGCGTTTTAGCAGTTGGTAGTAATTGTTCAGAGGCTTTTAAAGAATTTTTGAAATTTAGTATAAACAATCGCACTCAAATCACCAACTTTTTCTATCAACAGGGGAAACGACTCGAAAACCTTCAGGAACTTCAGATTCTACAAAAAACAATACCACAACAACAAGAAACTATTTATCAGTTGCAGGCAAATGAACGACTCCTTCTTGAACAAAAGACAGATATAGCGAAGTGCCTAATCAACAAGGAAAAACAACTCACCGAACTTGAACAAAATTTTCTTGAGAAAGACGCCCAAAGTCTCGCCATTATCCAATTACAACAAGAACTTGAAACAAAGGAAAAACAATTGAAAGAAGAAAACCGTAGGTTGCAAAATAAAGCGGTGGAATTACAGCACACAAAGCAATTTCTTAATGAATTTAACCAAAAACTTATTATTAAAAGCCAACGGTTACATGGAAAAGATTGGGAACTTCAAGCGACTTTGGCAAAGCTGAAAAATTCAGCTTTCAATGATGAAAAAATTATATTGAATTCGAATGGAAATAGTAAGCGAAACAACACATCGTTTAAGCTAATTCTGGGTGTTGTAACTTTTAATAATTCTCAAGAGCAAATTACACAACTGCTCAAATCCATTGAACTTGCCTGCGAAAAATTAAAGGGTTTACCGGTTGAAGCCGAAGTTTTTGTAGTGGATAACGGTCAAGAAAGTTACTGGCGAGAAAGTAACTTGCCGATTGTCCGCTTCACATCCGAGGGCAATGTCGGCTTCGGCAATGCAATGAATAGGTTAATGACAATTGCCTTTGCCGATTCTGCTACCAAATGGTTTTTGTGTCTTAATCCTGATGGAACATTACACCGCAATGCGCTAAGAGAATTGCTTGTAATGAGCGGGGAGCATCCCTACAGTTTGATTGAGGCACGGCAATTTCCTGAAGAACACAATAAACCATATGATGCAGAGACATTTGAAACTCCTTGGGCATCAGGAGCTTGCTTGCTAATTTGTTATGATATTTTTAAAAAAATCGGGGGATTTGATCCAAATTTCTTTATGTATTTGGAAGATGTTGATTTCTCGTGGCGTGCGCGTTCAGCCGGTTTTTCCGTAAAAATCGCTCCGCGGGCAATTTTTGGTCACTCTGTGCTTAATCGTGAGTTTAATGCAAGTGCTGATAAAATTATGTTGCTATCAGGGAGATATTTAGCCTCGAAATGGCAAGATTCAAAATTTGTCAAATGGGCTGAAGACGAACTCGTCGCTCGTAAATATTATTCGTCTCTTTCAGAACTGCCGGAACTGTCTCTTGTCTTCAAGAATGAGGAGAACCTTAATCCGCAGATTGCTAATTTTGCGCATTATTTTAGCTTTTCTTCTCCGCGATGGTAAGCAATTGAGCACAGTAAATATGATATATTTACTAAAAGTTGCTGAGTATAACCAAACGATTCAATTGGTTATTAAATAAACGGAAAAAATTAAGTAGTTTTTATACGGGCAGTCATCAAGAGGTATGTTAGTTGAACAAGAAATAAAGCAAAACGGTCACAACGGAGAAGTAAAACTAAAACCGGAAACGAGCAAGAAGAAAAATAGTCGCCCGCCTGCCGAAAACAAAACTCTTAGTGTAATTACCCGTTGTCATAAACAAGAACGTTTGCCTTTTCTCGAAGAAGCCATTTTTTCGTTATCAATCCAAGAGTGGACAGACCTTGAGGTTGTGGTTGTTATCCAAAACGGAACTGACGATTTTGTCCGAGATGTTCGGGAAGTAATTCTTCACCAGCCGTGGCAAAAGGAACCAAAAATTAAAATTCACACTATCGAGTTCCAACCCGGAACAGATGGGCGCAGTACACTTTTGAACTATGGAATCACTCATTCAACCGGACGATATTTAGCATTTCTTGACGATGACGATGTGGTTTATCAGCATGGATATACCACACTAATTCATAAACTTATGGAAGACAGAGGGGCAGCAATCGCAGTCGGCGGCTGCCGTGTTGCCAGAACTTCACAAAAGTCTAATCATTGGTATATCAGCACCAAGGAAACTCCGTTCACTGCCGGGCGCAATCGCTACGATCTTTTCCGTGACAACTTTATCCCAATTCATTCTTATGTTATTGACCGGGAAGTAGTGAGCGCTTCGGATTTATATTTTGATGACGAGATGCCTCCGCTTGAAGACTACGATTTCCTTCTTCGCCTGGGTTCGAAATATGAATTTGACTTTTCGAAACTCGACACCTTTGTTTGTGAATACCGCATTCACAATTCAAATAGTCTTCCTTACACCATTGACGCGACGCAAGAACAAATCGCAAAGCACCAACGCGCTTATCAATTAATTGAAGAGAAAAAAAAGAATTTATTGTGCCTAATTCCTTTGCAAGATTTGATTAAAATCCGTGAGCAAGAAACACAACAAGAAAAACGAATCGAGGAATTTCAAACTCCGTTTTCTGAGAATCCACAAATTTTCCGGAAAATTCTTGTATCATTAGGAGATAAAATTTATTACTTTTTTAAAGGCTATCCTCGGATGGAAAAGCAAATGAGTAAGATAGTTCATTACGGATGGAAGATTTACCAACAAAAAAAGCCCTCCTCTTCGGATGAATGAGAGTGTTATAAATTTTGAGTATTACGCTGTGGTTAAAACTACATTGAAACAAAATAAATGGTTAACAGCTAAATCTAGTAAGAAAAGAAAGTTGTTTAAAGTTATTTAGGAAATAAATTTAGAAGGTATGAAATCGCCTGATGAATTGGCAACTAAATGATAAACGTATTTAGTGCTATATTTAAATTCAAATCTGGCTGACGAAAACTCAGATTTCCGAAAATAGCTTTTAGCCAAAAATTTAATCTCCTCAATACGTAATGTTTACAAATTATTCTAAAGATATTCACTCCGAAAATCTATCTATTGAATCGGACAAACTTTCCGACGAATACTTCACGGTCATTATCGAACCGGCGGGGACGTGGCTTAAAGCCAATTGGGCAGAACTTTGGGAGCATCGCGAGCTTTTTTATTTTTTAACTTTAAGGGACATCAAAATAAGGTATAAGCAAACTCTCTTAGGTATCACTTGGGTTTTACTTCAGCCTACTATTAGTACGATTGTATTCTCCATACTTTTCACCAACCTAGGACAAACTAATCCGCTAAACGTTCCTTACCCGGTATTTGCCTTCAGCGGATTTACTGTCTGGATTTTTATTGCTGTAGCAATTTCAAGTGGTAGTTCCAGTTTGATTGGTAATCCAAATTTAATTACCAAAGTTTATTTACCACGTTTAATCCTACCGCTTTCCGCCATCGCCGCAAATTTACTAGATTTATTGCTGGGTTTAATCAGTTTGATAATTGTAATGGCGATTTATGGTGTAACAGCAGGCCGAACGCTCATTTTTGCGCCGTTATTTTTAATATTATGTTTTACAATCGCAACTAGCTTAGGAATACTTCTGTCTGCAATTAACGTACGGTATCGAGATGTTAAATACATTTTACCGGTTGTTTTACAACTTTGGCTCTTTGTGACGCCGGTTTTCTATTCGCTGGATATGATTCCGGAAGAAACTCGCTGGATTTGGAAACTTAATCCTATGACTGGAGCCTTGGGCGGTTTTCGAGCGGCGCTTTTCGGAGCAAGTTTTGATTCTTTTGAAATTGCTGTTTCAGTTGTAGTAGCAGTTATACTCGTAATACTTGCCTTACAAATCTTTTATCGTATGGAAGATAGTTTTGCGGACGTAATTTAAAATGTCTTTAATTATCAAAGTCGAAAATGTATCGAAACAGTTTTATATTAACAGGTTGCGCCCCAGGGAATTGACGTTGGGGAGTACTTTAATGAACGTTCTGAAAAAGCCATTCACACGTCAACACTTGAAATTGGAAAATGAAGTATTATGGGCATTAAAAAATATTAGCTTTGAAGTAAAACAAGGTGATACTTTGGGCATTATCGGCGGAAACGGAGCCGGTAAATCAACTTTATTGAAAATTTTATCGCGCATCATAAAGCCGACTAGCGGACGAGTTAAACTTAGAGGTCGGCTCGGCTGTTTGATAGAAGTCGGAACAGGATTTCACCCGGAACTATCAGGTCGCGAAAATGCCTTTCTAAACGGAGCCATAATAGGCATGAAAAATCGGGAGGTTCAGAAAAAATTCGACGAAATCGTTGCTTTTGCCGAAATTGAGAAGTTTATTGACACGCCGGTTAAATTCTATTCGAGCGGGATGTATATGCGTCTGGCATTCGCAATTGCGGCACACCTCGATCCGGAAATTCTTATCATCGATGAAGTTCTGGCTGTCGGCGACGCGGCTTTTCAAGACAAGTGCATTAACAAAATAAATGAGGTTGCCAACGACGGACGAACCATTCTTTTCGTTAGTCATAGTGATGGAGCATTGCATCGCATTTGTCGGACAGGGCTTTATCTGGAGAATGGACGGCTCAAAAATTTCGGAGAGATGAAAGACGTTTTAGGTCAATATCAAGTGGATTATGGAAAGAAAAATTAATTTAGAACAATACCATAAATAGAAAGTTCAACATTAGTGAACGAAAACCATAATACTTGTAATCTACGAAATACGCGCAATTATAGGTAGTTTCCTTACCTGCCGATAAAAGGAAATTCCTAGCGAAAATAAGAATAGACTCAATGAGAATTAGTATTTGCGACACTTTACTCAAAACTTAATTGTAGTAGTTAACCTCAGTTTGGGATAAGAGATAAGCTAAAACAATCGTTTTTGAGATAGATTTTAACGCCCTTGCAAATCATTTTATTAAATCTAGCTTTGAGCGATGATGCGGCAAGCGTATGATTATCGTTATGAGCAATTCCGATTATTCCGACCTTGACGCCGAAATTATTAATATTACGCCGAAGCAAAAACGCGGGCGCGGACAAAGTAAATGGATTATTCTCGCGGCAATGCTTTTACTGTTTGTCGCCCTGTTAAGCAGCGTCGGCATTTACACAGAAGCGTTGTGGTTCGATTCACTCGGCTTCGCTTCCCGCTTCTGGTATGTTTTTGCACTCGGCTGGATTCTGTTCGCCGTCTTTGGAATTTTGACCTTCGGCATTTTGCGCGGCGGCTTTTACATGCTTGAACGCATTTTTGGTTTAGACAAACTTGCACCGCGGAAAATTGTTATCAATAACCAGCCGTTCGACGTTAATCCGTCGCGTTTTCTGCGACCGCTCGGCTGGATTCTGGCACTCGTCTTCAGCATCAGCTACGCATTCGGTTTGAGTAGCGATTGGCAGACTTGGATGCTTTATCTGCATCAACCGGCGACGACAACTGCCGACCCGATTTTCGGTAATCCGGTCGGCTTTTATTTATTCTCACTACCTGTTTATCACTCGATTGCCTCTTGGCTGACATCGCTTGCCGTTATTCTGCTCGTTGCTACAATTATCTACGCCGTTTTGTCCGCCGTTCCGCAACAACCGACGATGGACAAAAAGCAGCCCGGTTTCGGCGGTTTCGGAATGCGTGCTTACTCCGCCGTTTCGATTGCGCTCGGCGCGTTGCTGCTTTTTATCGCGGGGCAAGTTTTTCTTTCGCGTTACGCTTATTTATGGGGTGATCACGCATCCTTTAGCGGTGTTACTTACACCGAAGATAATTATTTGATACCGGGTTTAACCGTCGTCGCCTTCGCGCTCGGCATCGCCGCGCTTATACTTTTCGTTAATGCTTTTACCAAAAAGGACGGACGCTTTATCGTATTTGCGCTTGTAATTCCCGTTGCGGTATTTGTTGTCGCGGTATTTCTGATTCCTGCGTATGTTCAAAATTTCGTGGTCAAACCCAATGAACTCGGACGTGAAACTCCGTATATCGAACACAATATCGCCGGAACGCGGGCGGGTTTTAATCTCGAAACGGTCGAATCGCGCGAATATCCGGCGGAAACTTCGCCTGCCGCTTTTAATCTCGAAGCCAACCGTTCGACGCTCGCTAACATTCGCCTTTGGGATTGGCGAGCTTTGCAGGACACTTTGCGGCAGATTCAGGAGATTCGCACATATTATGACTTCCCGGACGTTGACGTTGACCGTTACAGAATCGGCGGCGAGATGCGGCAGGTGATGATTGCCACGCGCGAATTCGACAATTCCAAGTTGCCCGACCAATCGCGCAACTGGATAAACGAGCGGCTCGTCTACACGCACGGCTACGGCATAACGATGAATCCGGTCAATGAATTTACGACGGAAGGCAAACCGAGATTTATTCTCTCGAATATGCCGATTGAATCGAGCGGCGAAATCAAAGTCACGCGACCGGAAATTTACTTCGGCGAGCGCACCGACACGGATGTTTATGTGAAAACGAAACAGCGCGAATTCGATTACCCGCAGGGAGAAAACAATAATTATACGAATTACGACGGCGACGGCGGTTTTGCGATTGGCTCAGGCTTGCGCCGTCTGGCTATCGCTTGGGAAACCGGCGATTTGTCGAAACTTCCTTTTTCCGACGACGTGACGGCGGAGAGCCGCGTTCTGCTTCACCGCAATATCGCCGACCGGATTAAACGCATCGCGCCGTTTTTGCGCTACGATTCCGACCCGTATATTGTGGTAAATGACGACGGGCGTTTATTCTGGCTGGTTGACGCTTATACAACGAGCAATCGCTTTCCGTATTCGCGGCATTACGATGCGAACGGACAGCGCGTTAATTATCTTCGCAACAGCGTCAAAGTCACGATTGACGCATACAGCGGCGCGGTCAACTTTTACGTTTTTGACGAGACCGACCCGATTGTCGCGGCATATCGCAGGGCGTTTCCGGCTCTGTTCAAAAACGCTGAAGAGATGCCCGCCGGTCTGCGCGTTCACGTTCGTTATCCCGAAACTTTAATCAAAACGCAGGGCGATGTTTTTGGTCTGTATCACACGCAAAGCGCGAAAATGTTTTTCGGGCGTGAAGACGTTTGGAGCATCGCCCGCGAAGCGGCAGTCAATAATGATGCCAATAAAGCAAATTCGCAACAGCAGACTCAGCCGCTCGACCCATACCAAGTTTTGATGCCGCTTCCGGGTGAACAATCGCAAGCCGAATTTGCACAGGTGCTGCCGTTCACACCGGCGAATCGCAACAATATGATTGCGTGGATGGCGGGACGCTCGGACGGCGCGGCTTACGGGCAACTGCTGGTCTATAATTTTCCGTCGTCGCGCGTCATTGACGGACCTTCACAAATCGAAGCTAGAATTGACCAAGACGCGCAGTTGTCCGGGCAAATCACGCTCTGGAATCAGCAAGGCTCAAAGGTTAAACGCGGCAATCTAATTATAATGCCGATTGGAACGGGCTTGCTTTTTGTCGAACCAATTTACCTGCAAGCCGAACGCAGTCCGATGCCGGAGCTGCGACTCGTCGTTTTGGCGACGCAGGAAAAGCTGACCTACGCGGCGAATTTTGAAACGGCTTTGACTCAATTGTTGGGCGACGCGCCAAAGGCGAATTCCGAAGATGCCGAAACAAAAAAGCCGCAGAATAAAAATGCGCCGCAATCTACTAATGAGCTGATTAAACTCGCAGCACAAACGTTTGCCGATTACCAACGTCTGACAAGCGAAGGCAAACTCGGTGAAGCCGGGCAAAGACTTGATGAACTCAAGCGCATTTTAGGAGAATTGCAAAACCATTAATAAATTCAGCGGTACTATTTCAGCTATCGAATAATAGATTGTGACAGTTTTTAAAAGTGTCACAATAAAACCGCCAAAGGGCTTCTTTCAATGTATATTTTCTCAAAGTTCATAGCAAATAAGCTCAAATTTAATAAATAAAATGAGAACACTATTGTTGAAAAAGTTAAGTGTCGCTTTGATTGCAATACTTCTTTTTAATTGTGTGGTGATGGTTAATGCCCAAGCAATGTTGAGAGATGAAGTTTTTGAACGGATAGAAATGATTTCCCAAGTCGGCGAAAAAATCGTGGAAACCGATGTCAGTGTTCATTTTGGAAATGACTCGATGGAAATCAAAGCATCGAAAACCGGCGCAGTTTTGAAGACCTTTAAATATACCGAAATTAAAAATGCCGAGTACTCTTACAGCAAAAATCCGCGTTGGAAAACGGGTCTCGGTTTAGGCGCAGCGGCGATTGTCTTTCCGCCGATTCTGCTGGTTGCGATACCGCTCGGTTTTACAAAGCACCGGCGACATTGGGTAGCAATGCGAACCGAGAAAGATTACGCAGTTTTGAAGGTGAGTAAAAGTTTGCGGAAAATTTTTATTCCGTCCTTTGAAACACATTCGTCGGTGAAGGTTGAAGCTCTCGGAGAAAGCAAATAAAAGCCGCAATTATTTCTCCAATTCTCGTATAATCGCTTCAGCCGCCCGCCTCGACGCGCCGCCTTTCCCTAGCCTTGCGGTCGCTTCGCATAATTTTTCACGCATCTTTTTATTCATTTCAGGCTGTAATAATCGAAGAAGTTCGTCGCTCAAAGTTTGCGCCGTGAAATCTTTTTGAATTAATTCTTTCGCCAGTCGTTCTTCGGCAATCAGATTTATCAAGCCAAAATGTTCGACGGAAATCAAAGGGCGCAGTAACCCGTAATTCAGCCAGGAAGTTTTATAAACAATCGCCATCGGCGTTCCGATAATTGCGGTCTCGAGCGTTGCCGTGCCGCTCGTTACCGCCGCGACATCAGCCGCGTTTAAGGCTTCGCGAGTTTTGTCTTGGACGATGGTAAATTGCGGTAAATCCCTTTTCGCGTCGGCGATTGCCGCTTCGATTTCTGCCGGATTGCGCGTCGAAGCGAGCGCGATAACGAACTGTAAATCGGCGTTTTTCTTTTTCATCAAACGCGCCGCCTCCAGCAGCGCAGGCAGGATTTTGGTAATTTCTTTATGACGACTGCCCGCGAGCAAGGCGACAATTGGTTTCTGTGAATCCAAATTATTCTCGGCGCAAAATTGCGCTTTGGTGAGCGTTGATCTAACTTCGCCCGCCAGCGGATTGCCGACATATTCGACGTGCGAAATTCCCTGATTGGCATACCAATCTTTTTCAAACGGCAGAATCGTCAACAACAAATCAACATATTTCCCAATTGTTTTGACGCGGTATTTGCGCCATGCCCAGAGTTGTGGCGAGATGTAGTAAATTATTTTCAAACCTCGTTTTTTCAGGCTTTTGGCGAGCTTCAAATTGAAATCGGGGAAATCTACTAAAACGACGGCGTTGGGGTTTCTCTTTGTCGCCTCACGCTTTAAGATTTGAAAGGCGTTCCAAAACGTCGGAAGAGCGCGGGCAATTTCCGGCAAACCGACAATTGATAAATCATCGGAATTGATGACGGTTTCAACGCCCGCCTCGCGCATCTTCGCGCCCGTCGCTCCGAAAAACTCAAAGCTCGCTGCAAACGATTTCTCTCGCAGTGCCGCGACTAGTTTGGCGGCGTGTGCGTCGCCGGACGGTTCGCCCGCAACCACCATTAGTTTGTATGGTTTAGGATTCAAGACTTAAGATTTAACATTTAACGTTGAACATTCAAGATACAGGATTGAGGATTTAATATTTAGAATTTAAGTTCTTAATTTTGAATTTTGGATCTTAAATTCTGAATTAAAAATCCACAAGTCAACCAATTTCCCATTTTCGCGCATCAAAGCCGATGTTGTTTTCAAACTTTCTAATAAATTAAATTCATTAGTTGCTTGCCAGACTCATTTTTAACCTTTAAAATGCAATGTTTTGTGCCGCAGGCAATTTTTTATTTTAATAACTTATTTTATAACACGATTTTTCGGAGGCGTTTGTGAATTTTCGCATAATTTTACTTTTGGCAATCATCGTTCTTTTCGGTAAATTTTCGCCTATTTCGGCGCAGGTTGATTCGGTTATCGGACAATTGACTAATTCATCAGCAGAATCCTTCGCGGGCGGCATCAGTGGCGACGGACGACTGGTTGTATTTGAATCAACCGCCAATCTCGCTACTGATAATCCGCGCAATTCGGACGGCAACCGCGAGATTTTTTTATTCGATTATGCGCAACGCCGTATTTTTCAAATTACGAATACAACGAGTTTGCAAGCGGATACTGCTATTGGATTTGTTCAGAGCAATATTCGAGTTTCTATCGTTAATTTACGACCTGTTATCAGCAACGACGGCAACTGGATTGCTTTCGGTTCAAATGCCACGATTGCTTTTCCCGGCAACGGAACGGTGCCGCCGGTCGTCAGCCAGTCAAATCCAGGAAATTTCATCGCCTATTCTTTTACCGACGCGATGGGCAATAATACCTTAACCGCCGACGGTAATACAGAATTATGGCTTTATCAAATTCCCGCACTTCCGCCCGCCGATTTATCATCCGGCGAAGAAATCGCAGTAACGGATTTGAGCGGCGGAACTTTTACGAGAGTGACCAATACTCTGCCGAGCCGTCTGCCGTCTGCCGGCACGGCGACCGCTCCGCCCGTTATCGCCGATGATAATCGAGACGCAAGCATCAACGACAACGGAAATTATACGGCCTTTACTTCCAACCGCGATTTAGTGCCGACTGTCGGAAATGCTTCGCCGAACGCCAACGACGAAATTTTCATCTTTGTCCGCAATTCAAACGTCGTCAGCCAGGTTACACAAACCCCGCGCGGAACGATTGTTGACCCGATTTATAATCAAACTCCGACAATCTCCGGCAACGGTTTGCGCGTTGCTTTTCAAAGCAACGCCGACAATCCGATTCGTTTGATGACCGGCGGAAGTAACACTGACCGCAACGTCGAGATATTTTTTGCTGATTTAGATTTAACCGGTAATCCAACCGCGACGAGCGTTAAAAGACAGGTAACGACAACTGCTCGCGTCAATCCGGGCGATGTCGTCAACGTCTTAGACTTCGGCAGACGAATGAGCCGCGACGGACGTTACATCGCTTTCGATTCCTTCGCCGATTTAGCCGGTGAAAGCGGCGGCGCAAATCAAACTTCGTTTGCGCTTTATCTTTTTGACGCAAACGTCATTGCACCCGCAAATCCGTTTCGTCGAATTGGTCCGCGCAGTGATGCAGACCCAATAGCAAGCGGCGGCGATGTAGCTCATTATCCCGGATTTACCGATACGGACGCGAATGGCACACCGGCGACTTTAGTTTTGGAAACTCGTCAAAATATTTTTCCGAACGGTACGGTTGCTCTCGAAAACGGATCCGGTTTAAATCAGAATGTAACTCGTCCGCCGCAAATTTATTCATATCCATTGAATGCTGCGCCCGCTTCGGCAACATTTACGCGATTAACTACGTTTCCGGCTCCAAGTAATTTTATTCCTTCCACTCAGCCGATTCCGAGCAATTCGCGTCAAAGGATGACTTTTAATTTAGCCTTGACTGAAATCGGCACGGGCAACAGCGATTTGGCGAGCGAAGCGTTTTATTTTCTACTTCCGACGACGCTTTCGCAAAGTCCTGCGAGCTTTAATTTTGCTACCGGTGCGAGCCGCATCCCCGTTTCAGCTTCGCCCGTTCCGACACCAAATCCGACTCCAACTCCGAGTCCTTTGCCGTCGCCGAGTCCGACACCGGTAACTCCGAGCGCAGTTCAAGGCGTGTCGCCCGGTATGTTGGTGATTCTCGATTTCACTACCGGGGTTAATAATCAGGTAGTTGCGCGAACAGCCGTCGGTTCGCTTCAGAGAAGGTTTACCCTGCCGATAGAATTAAGCGGCGTAACAATGACGGTTAACGGTGCGGCAGCCGGTTTGAAATCCGTCAGCCAACGAGAAGTAGTTTTCGTCGTGCCGCCCGGTCTAACCGCCGTGAATTCTAATCCGACCGTTTATCCGGTGGTCGTCAATAACAACGGCATCGTTTTCAGAGGTTCGATAACTATAGTGCCGGCGCGTCCCGATATTTTTACATTTTCTCCGGTTCCCGCGCCAAACGGTCGCGCACGGATATTAAATATAACCAATACTGTTTTCAGAACCGAGCCGTTCAATGTAACGACGCTGAGGATCAGAGGCGGCAGGCGCGTTCCAACTGTTTTGAGAGTTTTTCTGACAGGGGTTAACGAATCTTTGCTTTTTTCGCCAGCCCCTTCTTTTAATGCACAAATTACTATTCGCATTGGAAATAGTGAAATTAGCAGTAGTCAACTTTTAACTACTCGTCCTGTTTTGCGCGAGCCGGGCATTTATTCGATTGATTTCACGCTTCCGCCCGAACTTCTCGGCGCGGGAGATGTTCCGATTATCATATCTGTAACTATAAACGGCGTAATTTATCAAAGCCGTCTTGATGATACCGCGCCGCGATTTAGGATTTTGTAGAGAAGGGACAAGTGGCGAGGGTCAAGGGACGAAGGTCGGGTGATAAGTAATAAGTAAAATATTTATTTCTATTTTATTACTCGTCCCTTGACCCTCGCCACTTGTCCCCTCTCACTTCTCAACTTTCTTGCGTAACCCCGCCTGTTATATTATCCTTGAATTGCAATAAAATTTATCAAATAAGGTTTTTTCAGAAATTCTATTTTTTTCATTATTTCTTCCATATAGAAATATCTTCATTAACAAATCCCTTTTAGGAGTTTATAAATAATTATGTCAATAAAAGATGTTAATACGATGAAAATTGCGCCTAAAGTTTGGCGTAACGGCGAGTTTATTGAATGGAAAGATGCTCGCGTGCATGTGATGACGCACGCTATCCATTACGGTTCGAGCGTTTTTGAAGGCGTTCGCGCTTATAATACGGAGCGCGGCACGGCGATTTTCCGTCTGACCGAACATATTCAGCGGCTTATGAATTCAGCGAAGGTTTATCGAATGGACATCAAATTCAGCCGCGAGGAAATTTGTCAGGCAGCGGTCGAACTGGTGCGCGGCAGCGAGATGGATGAGTGCTATCTGCGTCCTATCGTCTTTCGCGGTTTGAACGAAGACAAGCCCGCGTTCGGTGTCAATCCGTTTCCGAATCCGATTGACTGCTATATCGCGGCGTGGGATTGGGGCAAATATTTGGGCGAAGAAGCATTGGAATCGGGCGTTGACGTTTGCATTTCAAGTTGGACGCGGACACCGGCGAATTCTCTACCCGCCGTTGCCAAAGCCGGCGCGAATTATATGAATTCGCAGCTTATCAAAATGGAAGCGATTCTTGGCGGGTTCTCCGAAGGCATCGCGCTTGACGACCGAGGCTACGTCTCGGAAGGTTCGGGCGAAAATATATTTCTTGTCAATAATGGACGACTTCTGACTCCGCCGCTCGGTGCTTCGATTTTGCCCGGCATCACACGCGATTCGGTTATCGCCATTGCCGGAGAGTTGGGTATCAAAGTCGAAGAAACAAACATTCAACGCGCCGCCTTATATTTAACGGACGAATTGTTTTTCACGGGAACAGCCGCCGAAATTACGCCGATTCGCTCGGTTGACCACATTACCGTCGGCGCAGGCAAGCGAGGGGAAATCACCAAGCAAATACAAGACGTTTTTTTCGATGTCATTCACGGCAAACGACCTGCGCCGGAAAATGCGCCGTGGTTGACGTATGTTAATGAAAAGGGAGAAAAAAAAATGGCTAGTGCCATTTAAAAGGAATTACGAATTTCAAATTACGAATTACGAATTGTTAAGATTTTCTTCATTCGTAATTCGTAATTTGAAATTCGTAATTGATTATGTCCGAGCAAGAATCTCCGCAAATCAAACCTCCAACAAAATTTATTCTCGAAATAACCGTTTTCGTCTGCGGCGCGTTGGTAATGACTTACGAAATCATTGGCTCGCGTCTTCTCTCGCCATACTTAGGCGCGTCAACTTACGTTTGGACGAGTCTGATCGGCGTGATTCTCGCTGCGCTTAGTCTCGGTTACTGGCTCGGCGGTAAAATCGCCGATAGGCGTCCCGATATAAAGATTTTGGCTTCCGTTATTTTTTTCGCGGGCGGATTGGTTTCCGTAACGATTTTGCTCAAAGATTTGATTTTATCTTTTATCACCAAAGCTCCGATTGGTTTAGAGCTAAAATCTATGCTTGCAGCGCTTCTGCTGTTTGCGCCCGCCAGCATTTTGCTCGGCTTCGTTTCGCCCTACGCCGTCAAACTAAAAATATCGTCGTTAGAAGATTCGGGCAAAACTGTCGGCAGACTTTACGCGCTTTCGACCGTCGGCAGTATTTTGGGAACTTTTCTCGCCGGATTTGTTTTGGTTCCGTTTGTCGGCAGCGAAAAGACGCTTTATCTAATCGGCGCATCGCTTATAGGTTTATCAATTTTACTTGCGCCGTTTGCCTTATCAAAAATTAACGTCGCCGTTTTGGTTTTATTCATATTGGGGATTTCAGCGAACGAACTGAAAACCTACTATCTACAGCAATCAAGAGATTTACACGACATTGACACTGAATACAGCCGCGTTCAAATATTTAAAATCATCGAGCCGCAGACTAAAAAAATGATTCGCGTTCTTACTAACGACCCGTATTTCGTTCAATCGGGAACTTTTTTAGACTCAGACGATTTAGTGTTCGATTACAACAAGTATTATCATCTGCTGCGGCATTTCAAGCCTGATGTGAAGAAAAGTTTGATGATTGGCGGCGCGGGTTATTCGTTTCCGAAAGATTACTTAGCGAAATATCCGAACGCGGAAATCGAAGTCGCCGAGATTGATCCGCAAATGACCAAGATTGCCCACGAGTTTTTTCGTCTGAAGGAAAATCCGCGCTTAAAAATCACCCATCAGGACGGCAGAGTTTTTCTCAATCAAGCCGAATCGAACCAATACGACGCGGTTCTGATGGACGCTTTCGGTTCTCTATTTTCCGTGCCGTTTCAACTGACGACGTTCGAAGCCGTCCAGCATATCAATCGCGTTTTGAAAGACGACGGCGTGGTGATTTTCAATCTGGGTGGCGCAATCAAAGGCGATGCCGCAAGTTTCCTGCAAGCCGAACTGAACACTTACAACCAAGTTTTTCCAAAAGTTTTTTTGTTCAAAATCAATGCCGATTATACTGACGAACAATTGCAAAATTTGATAATCGTCGCCTGCAAAGAAAAAACCACCGGGATTGCAACGAGCGACGACGCGGAAATCTCAAATATGCTCAAACATCTCTATGTTGAAGATATAAATTCCGACATTGAAGTTCTAACCGACGACCTCGCGCCGGTCGAGCATTATAATTCGTTTGCCCAACGCTCATACCAACGGGCAAAGTGAAAAAGTTTGGCGGGAATTTTTACTTTTCCGCCGCAGTTTTTTCTCAGTCTGTAAATCAAATAGGAGAATTGAAATGGGAATTGATACTTATTAGACATTATTGGAAATAAGTAAAATCGGTTAATCTATGTAAATGTTAAAATATGCGGAGTTAAAAGAAAAGCCGAAAGAGTTTCTTGCCGCCACCGGTTTGACTGATGAAGAGTTTCAATGTCTGT
>MWVV01000171.1_pt1 | contig 23271 bp, 22 predicted proteins | sample 1047281 | NCBI WGS metagenome assembly MWVV01 (sample SAMN06349986, study PRJNA376086) | soil metagenome | isolation source: PT-2 sample Antarctic (ecotone) soil | place: Antarctica | collected 2015-01-13 | reverse complement strand
GTCCGGTCGGTTTATCGTCATATTTTATGCCTGTCGGAATCTCGGGCGCAACTTTCGGAACATCGGCGGCAGACATTGCTGCAACAATTTTGTTTTTGCTTCGCGGAATTTCCGTCGGCTTTGGTGCGTTGACTCGTTCGAATTCAAGTTTCGTCTCGCCGATGGAAATCAAATCGCCCGGTTCAAGAATTTTCTCGAGATGCGGCTTTCCGTTAATAAAGACCCTGTTTACGCTGCGCTGTAATTCGTCATTTACAAAATAACCGTCGATAATTCTAAAAATAGCCGCTTTCGTGGTAATTTGCGCGTGTCGGCGCGATACTTGCCGGTCATTGAGAACAATATCGTTGTCTTTAGCTCTGCCAATTGAATACGTTGCTTCGGGAAGCAAAATTACTTCCCGGCTGTTGCCTGTCGCATCGGTAATTTTAAGAATTGTGTTCACGGTTTTTTGTTAATTGTAAATGGTAAATTGTAAATGGTAAATTGATAACACTTTATTTTCTATTTTCCGTTTTCCGTTAAGATGATTTATTTCGACAACAATGCCACAACACAAATCGCGCCGGAAGTTTTTGCGGCAATGAAGCCTTTTTTAACCGAATTTTACGGCAATCCGTCATCTGCTTATAACTTCGGACGCGATATGCGAAATGCGATTGAAGATTCGCGCGAAAAAGTTGCCGATATCGTCGGCGCAAGCGATTCGCAGGAAATCGTTTTCACGTCCGGCGGAACCGAAAGCGATAATTGGGCGATTTTAGGAACGCTCGAAGCAAATGCGAACAAAAAACATATCGTTACGACACGAGTCGAACACGAAGCCGTCCGCAAACTTTGCGAACGATTGCAAACGAAAGGTTTTGAAATTACTTGGCTCGAAGTTTCCGAAGAAGGTTTCTTAGATTTGGCGGAACTGAAAAACGCGCTTCGCAAAGATACGGCTATTGTTTCCGTAATGCTTGCCAATAATGAAACCGGGATTTTATTTCCGATTGAAGAAATCGCGCAAATCGTTAAAGAAAATTCAGACGCGATTTTTCACGTTGACGGGGTGAATGCGGTCGGAAAAGTTCCGATTGATTTAAAGAAAACACAGATAGATTTATTCAGCGTTTCCGGTCACAAATTCCACGCGCCGAAAGGCGTCGGCGCGCTTTATATCAAATGCGGCGTTGCGCTTCCCTCTTTTTATATTGGCGGCGGGCAGGAAAACGGCAGACGCGCCGGAACCGAGGCTGTGCATCAATTGGTTGCGCTCGGCGCGGCGGCGCAGATTGTCAAAGATTTTTTGGCAATGAAAAAAGTAAAAATGCTGCGCGACAAACTCGAAGACGGTATTTTGCAAAAAATTCCAAATGCCAAGTTAAACGGAACAAACGATGAAACAAAGCGTTTGCCGAATACTTCGAGCATTTCCTTTGAAAATCTAAACGGTGAAGCTATTTTGGCAAAATTAAATGATAATGGCATTGCAGTTTCGACAGGTTCGGCATGCAACTCTAAAACGCACGCTGCTTCCGCCGTTTTGCAGGCGATGAACGTTCCTTACGTGCGCGCGATGGGCACAATTCGCTTTTCGTTGGGAAGATATAATACCGAGGAAGAAGTTGATTTTGTTTTGAAGATTTTACCTCAATTTGTTAGGCAAATAAATGATATGTTTCCACACTGACAGCAAGAGTTTATATAATTTTTATTTAATCTAATCTTATTACGCCCGCGCTCCGGCGTTTTATTACTCACTTTTCTCTGCATCTAAATTTCAAAAACAAACGAATAAAATATCAGAAGATAAAAAACAGCAAAATTTAATATAAAACAACGGTTGAATTTAAGGTTATCCTCAAAAGAAATATGATTGCTGTTTATAACAAAGTTATTTAGAATTTGGCAAAATGCGTTGAAATAGGGTAGTTTTAAGCTACTTACTTAAATTTTTCTGAGGAAAAGTATTGGCTCAAGCTATTCTCAAACACATTGCTTCCGGGGATAAAACAGCTGTTCAAAAGTGTATAGACACTTACGGCGGTTTGGTTTGGTCTCTGGCACTTCGAATGTTATCAAATTCGGACGAAGCCGAAGATGCAGTGCAAGAAATTTTTATAGACGTTTGGAAAAATGCCGGGCGGTTTGACGAAACCCAGGCTTCGGAAACGACTTTTGTGGCAATGATTGCGCGGCGGCGTCTCATTGATCGGATGAGAAAGCAAAATCGTCAGCCCGATATCGGATCTTTGGAAGATATTTTGGCAGAGCCGACGGAAAATAAAAACCGAAATCCCCAAACCTCTGTCGAAGCCAAAGAAACTGCTCAAGCGATGAAAAATTTGCGTCCCGAACAAAGGCAAATTCTTCATCTTTCAATCGTACAAGGCTTTTCACACCAGGAAATTTCAGACGCCTTGAACATTCCCCTCGGCACGGTTAAAACACACGCGAGACGCGGCTTGCTAAAGGTTCGTGAGTCTTTAGGACTGGACAGTTCAGGCGACAACATTGAGGAGGCAACAGTATGAAAGATGTAAAAAAGGAAAGACTGTTTGAACTCCTTGCCGACCAGACCGTTTTCGGTTTGAGCGAAGAAGAAGCGGTGGAATTAGCCCAACTTAAAACACAATTTCCAGATTGGGAAAAATATAATTCGCTTGAAATAACAGCGGCGATGATAGGTTTGTCTGATTTAGACACAAGTAAAGAATTGCCGGTAAATTTGCGGAGTAGAATTTTAGTTGACGCGGAAAAATATTTTGATTCGATTGGAGAAACGCAAAACAAATCCAATTTTGCTTCTGATAAAAACGTCGGTTTGGCGACGACGGCAAATGCCGAATTTGAGCCGAGGCGTCCATTTTGGCAATGGCTTGGTTTGGCGGTCGCGGCGGCAGCTTGTATTGCTTTAGCTATAAATTTGTGGTTGACTCGCTCTCAGCCGCAACCGGAAGTTGCTGAAACTCCGAAAACCGTTCAAACTCCCGAAATCTTGGCAACTCCTGAAAGTCAGGAAACTCCTGAAATCGTTGTGATTCCCGAACCGGCAAAAACTCCAGAAACTGGAGAGAGTAACAAAACTCCGCGAAATCAGGAAACTACAAAAATTCCTGAAACTAACAGGAATCAGGAAATTGTCAGAAGTCCGAAAAACGCAAACATTCCTGAGGCAAAAACTCCTGAAGTTAAAACTCCTGAAATTGTCAGAATACCCACACCTGCAAAAACGCCGTCGCCGGAATTGTCCGCGGCACAAAAGCGCGAGCAGTTGCTGGCTTCCGCGCCGGATATTATTCAAACAAATTGGGTGTCAGCAAAAGATAAAAAAGTGGTTTTGGGCGATGTCGTCTGGAGCAACGCACAGCAAAAAGGTTACGTTCGCTTGCGCGATATGCCCACGCTCGACCCGAATCAGGAAACTTACCAGCTTTGGATTGTAGACGAAGCGCAAAATAAAAAAACGCCGGTCAGCGGCGGCATCTTTAATGTCGGTCAAGCAGGCGAAGCCGTAATTCCGATTAACGCGCAGTTAAAGATATTAAAACCGAAGAGTTTTGCCATCTCGAAGGAAAAAGCGGGCGGAGTCGTGGTTACCAAACCGAACCGTATTGTAGCAACCGCTAAATTGTAAAAGGCTCTCGGTGAAAAGATTGTAAAAGGGTGAAACTTCAAAACTGTTTCACCCTTTTTGTTTTCTCCATCAACCGGAGCTGCCGATTAAACGTAACTTTGGAAATTTTCTATAAAAGCTTGCTTTTGCGTATAGATATTTACCCGACTTTCGTGATATTTTTTGTAAGAATTTTATCTTTTTGGTTCGCAATCCGAACAATATTTATAAAACTTTAATTTTTTTCATACGAAACAGCCGGCGGATAATAAAAAGGACCGAAAGTTTTCAAAGCTTCCGTGTTAAAACGCTTGCGTGCGCCGCAGTCCAAGCAAGCACGATAAGAACCATCTCGATACGTAAACGGACGGCTCAACTTTTTATGCCAGCAACCGAAGACCTTAGCGAATAAGCCAATTTTACCGCCAAACTCTCCCTTTGTTCGATTGATAATAGATTCCGCTATTCTATTTTGTTCTAAAACCCCTTGCATTTTTTGTTTCCTCCTCGCATTAAAATTTAATGCGATTTATCTAATTATAAAGAACGAACTTTGGGAAAGTTTTGCAGGTGTTTGATGTAGTTTTATAATTAAAGTTTGCTTTCAATCAGACTAAAGAAAACAATTTATATGTTGTTTAATATTTCCGTTCTTTCCTTTTTTTATTTCTTTATCTTCGTTAATATCTTTCTTAAAACTCTTGGAGAAAAAATGAAAAATTTGCTGGTTAAAATTTATCTTCTTCTGACGGTTACTCTTATTTTTGTTTCTTCCGCAACGGCTTGGGACGACACCGGACACAAACTTACAACTTATATCGCATGGGAAAGAATGACGCCGCAAGCGCGTGAAAGGGCAATAAAAATTCTTCTCAGCGCGCCTGAAGATTCGGATTTGAGCGTCTTTTACTTACAAGATTCGCGTTCCAATGCAGCCAAACAACGCGAGCTTTTTATGATTGCAAGCACTTGGGCGGATATTGTTCGCAACAGAGACTTTAAAAATCGCTACAAAAAATATCATCAAGGAAATTGGCATTATGCCGATACCTTTTGGCGACAAACGAACGGAAAGGTTGAGATTCTGGAAAACTTTAATGAGGAAACCGGAAAAGCGGTTGAAAAATTGTTTGATTTTGAAAAGGTATTGCAAAACTCTTCTGCTTCTGATGAAGATAAAGCTATCGCTCTCGCGTGGCTCCTGCATCTCGGAGGTGATATTCATCAACCTTTGCATACATCAGCGCGTATAACGGAACTTGAACCGAAAGGTGACCAGGGCGGAAACCTTTTTGAGCTTACGCCGAAGGGTACGCCGCGCGAAAATCAAGTGAACCTGCATTGGTTTTGGGACTCGATTGTCGGGCGAAATGTTCCGCGCCAAAATGACGCTTGCGATTCGGATTATCTTCCCGCCATCGCAAACAAAATTACAAAGACGTATCCATACTCGAAAATGCAAAATCGTTTAAGGTTAGGACAATTTAACGTTTGGCAGCAGGAAAGTTTTCGCCTCGCAACAACGGAAGTTTTTTCGCCAATGCTTGTTCGTTATCAAATGCCTTCGGAAAAATATAAAAGGCGGACTTTTGAAATTTCGCAGGAGCAAATCGCTCTGGCGGGTTATCGTTTGGGAGAAATGCTTAATCGAATTTTTGGCAATCAATCACTACCGAAAGAAGCTAATGAAAATGGAGGCACAATCAAGCAAGGCGCAAACGATGTTAGGCTTTGGACACAAGTTCGTATGGCTTTAACAGCAACAGACGATTTATGAAATTCAACCTTGAATGTCGATGTTGCAAACAGCGTCGTAACTCTTAAAGGAACAGTTGCCAGCAAAGAGCAAAAAGAAAAGGCAGTAAAATAGCGAAAGGAATAAACGGCGTTAAACAGGTTAGAGATATTTTGAAAATTACTCCGTATAAATAGTTAAGAGTTAGAAAGTTTTTCTTTCCAAAGTTTTGTTGGATTATTGTAAATTTTCAGCCTCGATGTCATTTTGTCTCTTCCTACCGAAAAACCACGCGATAAAAATCGAAATAACATACAAAAACATCATCGGCGTTGCAAAAAGCATCATATTCGGAATGTCTCCGGTTGGTGAAACCACCGCCGCGACAATTAAAATTATTACAATTGCCATCTTCCAGCTTCTCACCAAAAGACCGGCGGAAACTAATCCAATTTTCGATAAAACGTAAGTAATTGCAGGCATTTGGAAAATTATCCCCATTGCCAGCATTATCAGCGTAATGAAATCAAAATAATCGGTTGCCCGAAGCATTAGGCGAAAATCTTCGCCGAGTCCGAGCAGATATTTAACTGCCGGTGGAAACAAAATATAATAAGCAAAAGCCGCACCGAGAACAAAAGAAATTGAGGAAAGCGCTATAAACGGCGTTACATATGAACGCTCGTGACGATAAAGCGCAGGCGAAATAAACCCCCAAATCTGCCACAACAAAAAAGGAATAGAAATCGCAATTGCAGTATAAAGTGAAACTGTAACGTAAAGAGTGAATGGCTCGACGGCAGTGGTAACAATCAATCTTTCTTCTGCGCTTTCATCATTCAGATTTTTCCCGTCAAAATCTATGGGAAGCCGTATGCCTTTCGGAATAATTGCATTGCTTGTAAAAATCGGCTCATCAGTGTAAAGACCTAATTTCCCTTCCGCATCCTTTGTAACTTTCGCCTGCACAGAAGTTCCGGGCGAAACGACGCTAACGCTGAGTTTTGTTGCCCGGTCAAAAACGTATCGTCCTATTTCACCTTCCTGCAAATTATTTAATGTCAAAACTTTTTCGTTGCCGGTCAAACCGCCTTCAATTGGAATTTCGCGCCTTTCCGCTTCCGATAGCGCTCGACGGATAGGAATTGCCAGAAAATTGTAAATTTTATCGTGCACAAACCAACATAAAGTAAATGCTATAACTATAATGATTACAGAGTTTACAAGGCGACGGCGAAACTCGTCCAGATGCTCTAAGAATGACATCTGACCTCTAAGCTCTTCATCTTGATTTACTTCGATGGCTTTCATTTTAGAAATTAACTTCCTAGTTGTTCTTTTTTACAACCAATCGTGTTTATTTGCAGATATCTTTTCAATTTTTGGCTCTTTGACAATTTGATTTTCTTCTTTTGAAAAATTTTGAGAGAAGCTTTCCTGTGTTATTTCTTTAATTTCAGGAGAAACGATTTTGTTTTCTTCAGAGATGTTAATTCTTTTGATCGAATTCTCTACCACAGCCGGGTTTTGCGGAAGTGTATTTAATCGTTCATTAGCATTACTTTTTTCTTCATCAAAATTTACTTCACGCTCCCAGGTACTTTTAAAGTCATATGTCGAACGCCGAAGTTCAGCCATCGTTTTGCCGATTGTACGAGCCATCTGGGGCAATTTTCGCGGACCAAGAACAACTAGAGCCACAAGCCCTATTAAGATTAGCTCCGAAGTTCCGATTGATTCGAGTATAAATAGGTAAAACATAGAATTTTTCTAAGACTTATTTGTATATCAGGTTTAAAGGTAATTTCTTATTTAACATCTATAAAAATACCTTCGTAATTTTTAACACTGCCAATCACCTTCGATTCTTTTATTCTTTTTGTAAAGTAATCTGCTCTATCAGCTCCTAAACTTATCAGTAAACCACCCGCCGTTTGTGGGTCAAATAACGCGCTTTGCATTTCCTTTGAAACATTGTCGCTAAATTTTACCGTTTCTCCGACATAAGCGCGATTATTTTTATCGCCCCGCGTCAACATTTTTTCCTTTATTAACTTTATTATATCAGGTAAAAGCGGAACTTTCGCAGATTCGATTTCAAGCGTTACATTACTTGCTTTCGCTAATTCATAAGCGTGTCCGAGCAAGCCAAATCCGGTAATGTCCGTGCAACCATTCGCTTCAACTTCCTGCATAATTTTAGATGCTTCTCGAACGGAAGTAGTCATTGTTTTTACAGATTCGTTTTTAACCCTTTCATTTGTTTTGTTAAATTTAATTGCGGTGCTTATGACACCGGTTCCAATCGGTTTTGTCAGAATTAAAACATCTCCCGCTTTGGCTCCCGAATTTTTTACAATTTTTTTAGGGTCAATGATTCCCGTAACTGCATAACCAAACTTCATTTCTTGATCGTCAATGGAATGACCGCCTAACACCACAACATTTTCTCTGTTTAATGCTTTTTGTCCGCCAAGAAGTATTTCACCCAAAATATCGAAATCTCCCTTTTGCGGGTAACAAACTATTGAAAGGGCTGAAATCGGAATTCCCCCCATTGCATAGATGTCGTTTAAAGAATTAATTGCTGCTATTTGCCCGTAAATTTCCGGTTCATCTACAATAGGTGTAAAGAAATCAACCGTTTGCACTAATGCTAAATTATCATTTATCCGAAACACACCTGCATCGTCAGATGTTTCATATCCAACTAGAACATCCTTTGTAAAATCTTGTTTCGGTAATTTGCTCAAAACTTGAGCAAGATCGCTTGGAGCAAGTTTGGCAACTCAACCCGCGCAAGATACCATCTCCGTTAAACGTTTTGCATTCATAAATTTGATCGGTTCAATTACTTCCCTTTTATTATTAACTGATAAAGTCTATCTAAATCCGATTCGCTATAATATTCGATTTCTATTTTACCCCCGGTTCCTTTTCCGTCAGACAGAATTTGCACTTGCGTGCCTAAATATCTTCGCATTTTTGTTTCCGCAGCTTTTGTGTTTGCGTCTAATTTTGACTTAAAGGCTTTAGTTTCAGTAGATCGCGAGTTATTTTTTCCAAGTCTTTTAATAGCCTTCTCCGTCTCTCTGACAGATAATGACATTTCAATGACTTTCCTGGCTAAATTTCGCTGTGCCTCACTATCTTCAGACATTAACAAAGCTCTTGCATGACCAGCGGTTATCTTTTCCTCCTCTACTAATTTTTGAATATCAGTCGGCAACTTCAATAGTCTTAAAAATGTGGTTATCGCTGTACGGTTTTTTCCGACCCTCTCAGCTATGGTTTCCTGTGTAAGACCTAAGTTTTCGACTAATTTTTTATAAGCTTTTGCTTCTTCAATCGGATTAAGTTCTTGCCTTTGAATATTTTCAATAAGCGCTAGTTCCAATAATTTTTCGTCAGCGACTTCCCTAACAATTGCTGAAATTTTATGCAACCCTGCTTTTTGCGACGCACGCCAGCGTCTTTCGCCCGCAACTATCTGAAAACGCGTGCCTTTTCGCCTTACGACAATGGGTTGAATAATTCCGTTGACTCGAATTGATTGTGTTAAATTTTCAAGTTCCGATTCGGCAAAATTAGATCTCGGTTGTTCTGTGTTTGGTTCAATTAAATCTAAATCTAATTCGAGAAATTCTTCCTTATTATTTCGGTTTTCATCTCCTAATAAAGCACTCAATCCTCTGCCTAAAACTTTTCTACTCATGACTTAAAATCTCCTTCGCCAGTTGGATATAACTTTCAGCTCCGCGCGAACGAATATCATATAAGACAATCGGTTTACCATAACTTGGAGCCTCTGCAAGTCGAACATTTCTGGGAATTATAGTATTTAGAACTTGTGAACCATAAAAGTCTCGTAAATCCTGTGCAACAGCATTTGAAAGATTGGTTCTTTCATCAAACATTGTTAAAAGTAAACCTTCGATAGTTAATTGTGGATTTAATTCTCTACGTAAACGAGCGAGAGTATCAAATAGTTCCGTTACTCCTTCTAAGGCATAATACTCACATTGTATTGGAACTAATAAAGAATTTGCTGCGGTTAATCCGTTAACGGTTAGTAATCCCAGTGATGGAGGGCAGTCAATTATTATGTAATCATATTCAGATTTAATTTTCTGTAAAACACTTTTTAATTTATACTCGCGTTCTTTAGAATCTACTAACTCAACTTCTGCTCCTGCCAGATTCTTATCTGCTGGTAAAACCCAAAACATTGGTATCTGTGTTGGTAAAATAGCGTTTTCTGGCTGTTCGTTGAGTATAAGAACATTATAAAGAGTTCTTCGATTATTTGAGCGAGGTATTCCTGAACCTGAACTTGCATTCCCTTGCGGGTCTGCATCAACTAATAAAACCTTTTTATTTTCCAATGCTAAACTAGCAGCTAGATTAACTGAAGTCGTTGTTTTGCCGACTCCCCCCTTCTGATTTGCGACTGCGATTATTTTTCCCATTTTAAACTTTAAACTTGTTTTTTAAGAGGTATTATATTGTGGAACGTGCTACGTCAGGATAAAATTGTTTAGTCCGTGGCACGTTCCACATATAATTTTATAATAAAACTACTTCAAGATTTGTTTGCAGTCAAATATACTAAAACTGTTGATATGGCAGTTGGGGTCAAACCGGAAATTTTACGCAATTGCCCGAATGTTTGAGGATTAGAACGTTCTAATCTTTCCTTCATTTCGTTAGATAAACCATCTAATTGCTTAAAATTAAACTTGTCAGGAACTTTTAATTTGTCATTATTGTTAACACGTCCATTAACGACATTTTGATTTTTAATATAACCCTTGTAGAGCGAATCGGCGAGGGCAGTTTGAAGATCAGGCAATTTTGAATTAGATTGAATTTCACTGGGTAAAAGTTTAAAAATAAGTTCGGGCGAAACTCCCTGTCTTTGAGCAAGTAAAGACAAATTTGTAACATCACCTAAATCACATTCGAGAATTTGAGAAATAGTTGAATATTCAATATCAGACCTTTTCAGCCTAGTGTTATCTAAAGAATTGCGAATTAGAGAAATACGGTCGCGTTTTTGATTATAATTTTCCCAATCACTATTACCTATCAAACCTATTTCATAACCTTTTTGCATAAGCCTCTGGTCTGCATTGTCATGCCGTAAAGTCAATCGCGCTTCAGCTCGAGAAGTGAAAATACGATAAGGTTCATCTACTCCATGCTGAATCAAATCATCTATTAGAACACCAATATATGCCTCGCCCCTATTTAGGCGAAATGTTTTTCTGTTTTGAAAATAACAAACGGCATTAATACCTGCCATTAAACCTTGACAGGCAGCTTCTTCATAACCCGTAGTGCCATTAATTTGCCCTGCTAAAAATAAACCATTAACGCGAGTGGTCTCCATTGACGGTTTGAGTTCCCGTGGGTCTACGTAGTCATATTCAATAGCATATCCGGGTCTAATAATTCGGACATTTTCAAATCCACCTATCATTTTTAATAGGTCTTGTTGAAATTCGGGTGGAAGGGAAGTGGAAAATCCGTTAAGGTAAACTTCATTAGTATTGTGTCCTTCAGGCTCAAGAAAAAGTTGATGACGATCTTTATCGGCAAATTTTACAACTTTGTCTTCTATTGAGGGACAATATCGCGGACCGATACCTTTAATCTTTCCTGAATAAAGGGGTGATTTATTTAGATTGTTACTAATTTTTTTATGTAAATCATTATTGGTATAGCCAATAAAACAATTTATTTGCGGTTGTTCTATTTTTTTTGTAGCAAAAGAGAAAGCAACTGGTTTCTCATCTGCAGATTGAACTTCAAAAGCATCCCAATCTATTGTTCTACCGTCAAGACGCGGTGGCGTACCAGTTTTTAAGCGACCAACAGGAAATCCATATTTTTTTAAACTTTCAGCCAATTCAATAGAAGCAGGCTCACCGGCGCGACCAGCCGAAAAATTTCTGTTTCCAGTATGTATCTTTCCATTAAGAAAAGTTCCAGTAGCAATTACAACAGATTTCGCACCGAATTTACGTGTATCCTGTAATTCAACACCTATTACTGTTCGGTTTTCAATAATTAAATCAATAACGGAACCTTGTCTTAAATTTAAATTAGGTGTTGATTCTAAAACCCGCCGCATTTCCGTTCGGTAAAGAGCCCTGTCGGCTTGAGCGCGTGGAGATTGAACAGCCGGACCACGAGAACGATTTAACAGCCTAAACTGTATACCGGTACGATCGATAACACGTCCCATAATTCCACCAAGCGCATCTATTTCACGAACTATATGACCTTTAGCAATTCCGCCGACGGCAGGGTTACAAGACATCTGACCAATTAAATCCAAATTTAACGTAACTAAAGCAGTTTCAGCCCCAAGCCGCGCTGAAGCAGAGGCAGCTTCACAGCCCGCGTGACCGGCTCCAATTACTATGACATCAAAATCTTCATCAAAAACCATAATTACTAAATATATTATGAAATAAGGATAAACTCGATATTTTTTTGCGAACTACCAAAATGTAATATGAGATTATAATAACATTATCCAGAATATAAAACTCGTTATATAAAATTGAAATATTAATAATAATCTTATAAGGATTTATTAATATTTAATGTCAAACTGATTATTATACTTAAACTTAAGATAAAAAGATTGCTTTTATTTTTGGTAATAGTAAATTGGTAAAAAAGTATAATTTATAAGTTAAAATAAATAATTGCTTAAAAATTATTTTCCGATACAAAAGGTTGAAAAAATCTCATTTAACATATCCTCGGTGGTAATTTCTCCGGTGATTTTGCCCAAAAACTGCAAAGCGTTATGCAAACCGACTAGAATAATTTCTTCGCTCGTTTTTATATCTATTAAATGGCAAGAATCTTCGATTTCTAATTTTGCTCGTAAAAGTAAATCATTATGTCTCGCGTCAGAGATTAGAAAACTTGCGCCTTCTAAATTTTGTGATAAAAAAGGTTCAATAATCGCCTTTTGCAAGTTATCTAACCCTTCACCTGTTTTGGCGGAAATTTTAACCATCTTAAAATCATCAAAAGAATTGCCTCCAACTTCTTTCAAATCTGTTTTATTTATTACAACTAAATGGTTTAACTCCTTAATCTGGTTAACAATTTTTTCATCTTCAGAAGTAAATTTTTCAGAACCATCTAGAAGGACGACAACCAAATCAGCATCAAACATTACGCGTTTTGAACGCTCGACGCCTAAACTTTCTACAATGTCGGAAGTTTCGCGTAAGCCCGCCGTATCGATCAAAGAAACAGGAATATTGTTAATGGTAAATTTTTCATACAGATGGTCGCGAGTTGTTCCAGCTATTTCAGTAACAATTGCGCGTTCTTGACCGAGCAAAGCGTTGAAAAGACTTGATTTACCTACATTTGGGCGACCAACAAGCGCGACTTTCAAACCTTCTCGTAAAAGTTTTCCAGATTGAAAGGTAGAAGCCATTTTGCCTAGATCTTCCGTAATTTTCAACAATTTTCGTTTGATAGTTTCTACTTGAAAATAAGGCAAATCATCTTCGACAAATTCAAGCGAAGACTCTAAAACGACAATAACTTCAAGTAAATCATCTTTTAGGGGTTGAAGTTGATTTGAAAGTTCTCCGTGAAGTTGACGAACTGATTGCTTTGCTGAAGCGATAGATTGAGCGTCAATTAAATCTCTGATTGCTTCCGCTTGACTTAAATTTATCCGTCCGTTAGATAGAGCCCGAAGAGAAAACTCTCCAGCTTCTGCCATTCGTGCGTCAAGTTTAAGAGCAAAATCTATTATTTGTCTCAACACAATGGGTGAACCATGACAACTAATTTCAATCACATCCTCACCCGTAAATGATTGTGGTGATTGAAAATAAGTTATGATAGTTTCGTCGAGAATGTCTGCCGTTTCAAGATCGTAAATTTTTTTAAGAGCGGCAAAACGAGGTTCAGGCGAGAAACACTCATCACGCACTAATTTTCGTACAATTTTTAGAGAATTTTTACCGCTTAAACGAATAACGCCAATTCCGCTTCGTCCATATGGCGTGGCAAGTGCCACAATTGTATCTAACATATCTAAGTTTAATAGTTGAAAGTTCCAAGTTAAGGCTCGACTTGAAACTTTAAGCTTGGAACCTAGAAATTATTTTAAAGAAACTTGGAGCCGTCTATCTCTTCCATCTCCGACAGATTGTGTCATTAAATCAGTTTCGCTCTGCAATGTAAGATGTATTATACGTCGTTCGGTTGAATTTAATTTATCAAAAGTAAAAGGTCTGCTATTTTTACGCACGTTTTGTGCAGCGAAACGAGCCATAACTTGAAGTTCGGCTTTACGAGTTTGCCGAAAGCCGTCGGCATCACAAACAAAACGCTCGGTTCTAGAAAGTTCTCTGCCATAGATTTGAAATAACAACGTCTCAAAAGCATCGAGCATTTCGCCGTTTTCACTTAATAAAAATGCTATGTCTGCGCCAGTTAAATTTAAAAGGCAACCTTCAGTCACCCATTTTGTTGATACACTTATATCAAAACGCAAATTAACTAAAATTTCCGTCAAAAAAATTTCGACTTTCTGGCAAACTTCATTCATATATTTTAAGAAGTTGAAAGATTCGGCTTTACCTTTTTCGCATTCTTCGGCACGCTCTGCACAATTTCGATTGTCGGCGGTTCGTTAGTTTTATTTATCCGGTTAATAATAATTTGTTGAACAAAGCTAACAATGTTTCCAAAAAACCAATAAAGAAGCAGTCCGGCGGGCGCGTTCCACATAACCCAAAGCATCATGACGGGCATAAAATATGTCATCATTTTCTGCTGCATTTGCTGTTCGGGCGTAATAGCAGCGGATTGCGGAGTGAATTTCATCGAAAGAATCATCGAAAAGGCAAAGCTAAATTCTAGAAGATGATATGGATCGCCGGCAGATAAATCGGGAAGCCAGAGAAAAGTCGCTTGTCTAAACCCGAGTGAAATTGTAACTGCTGTGTAAAGCGCAATTAGTAAAGGAAATTGCAGAAGCATCGGAAGACAACCGCCGATCGGGAGCGCGGCTTTCGTCATCCTCAATTGCTCCATTTGCAGCTCCCGCATTCGAGGGTCATCTGCCGGAATGTTTTTGCGCTGCATTTCTTTGAGTTTATCCTGTAGCTCTTTCATTTTAGGCGCATTGCCAGAAGCCTTTTTGAAAGATTTCGATTGCGACCAGCGAAGCGGAAAAAGCAGAGAGTAAAATAAGAAAGTAAAAATAATAATTGCTATGCCGTAGTTTTGTGTAAATGAGTTTATAAAACTAAGCGCATAAAGAATTGGAACCGTAAGTGATTTGAAAATTGGTCTAAACCAAGTCCAATTACTAAAATTTACAAAATCTTCAATATCAATTGTTCTGCCGATTGAATCGGTTATAACCTTGTTATAATGATTAAGAACAAAATAATCTTTTGTGCCGGTATAAATTTTATTCGTTGAACCATCGGAATTGATTGGAACATAAGCTGTTAAAAGATGTCTGGTTACATTCGTTTTTTGGCTGCGAGTTATCCAACTAATTATTCCGTCATAATAAGGCTCGGTCTGTACTTCGTATTTAGTCGCGCGAAATTCTAGACCTTGCACTTTTTGAGCTGGAACTGCTGCCATTGCAAAATACGCATCGCCCACACCAGCCCAATCTACTTCTCCACCAACTGCGAGATGACCTTGATCTTCTTTTTTGTCGGTAATAGAAGCGGCTATGTGTCTTTCACTCCCGCCATTAACAAAGGCAACTGCTTCCGGCTCAATATGATAGTAATTATGAAACTTAATACCTTGGTCACCGATACTCGCGCCGATGAGAAGTTTCGTATTCGGAATGGGTTGACCATTTTTAGTTAATTTAACTTGTAAATCGGTCAGATAAGAGTCAGCGTGAAAAACGAAACTTTTTACTACCTCTAAACCAGTCGCCTCGTCTTTCAAAATATAATCAATTTGTTTTGATTGATCATCTCCAAGCTCAATGTTTTCTTCATTTACGGAAACTTGAAAATTGCGTTCGTTAATAAGATTGTCAACGTTTTGGTCGCCGGTTGAAAGCCGAAAGGGAAGTTCTCGCGGACTTCGATTTAATCCTTCAGGCGAAATTAGTTCAAGCGGTTTCTTCTCGTTTTCCGTTGAACCATCGGCAAAGAGAAGTTTTTCACCCTTCGGAGATTTGTTTTTTATTAAAATCCAGCTTGTTGCCAGCGCACCTTTAGAATCGAGTTTTACTTGATAAAGCGGCGTTTTAATCATGATTGATTTATTCGGCGTGTTATCGGGCGTTGAAGCAACATTTTGCTGATTGGCTGGATTTTGCTGAACTTCAGGTGTTGGTATTACCGGTGTATTCGCAACGGTTTGCTGCGTATTTGCGTTATCGGTTTGCGGTTTTTTCGGCGCAAAAAAATAACTCCAGCCGAAAAGCACCGCCATCGAAAGCAGTGCGGCGAGAAGAAAACGAGATTGTGTTTGTTGTTTATTATCTGCCATTTTAATGAGTCTAAAGTCCTAAGTTCAATGTCAGATGGTAAAAGACTTTGGACATTTGACTTTGGATTTATTTAATCGGGTCGTAACCGCCTTTGCAAAAAGGTTGACACCGTAAGATACGCTTTAAAGACATCCAAGTTCCGCAAATCGTTCCGTATTTTTCGACGGCTTGCGCGGCATATTCAGAACAAGTTGGTGTAAAGCGACACGCGGGCGGCAAAAAAGGCGAGAGCAACGTCTTGTAAAGTTTCAAAAAATCTAAAACTAAAAACTTCATTCTGCTTTATTTACGACGTTTTCTTCGCCTTTCTTAAATTCTCGTCCCGTATTTTTAACTTTTGCAACAATTTGCCAAAATTCTTTCAAAGGCTTTTCGAGTTTTACCTTTAACAAACTTCTTCGAGCATTTAAAACCCAATCGTATTTTGTGTCTAATTCATCAAGTTCCGCTTTGCTTAAACGAAAGGTTTCACGCAAAAGACGTTTCGCACGATTTCGCAGAACGGCGTTGCCGATAGCCTTTTTTGAAGCTGTAATGCCGAGGCGCTGAAACTTTGTTTCCGACGGCAAAACGAAAACCGTCATAAAACGCCCTTCAAAACGTTCGCCTTCCGCATAAACAAGACGAAATTCGCTCGGTTTTCGCAAGCGATTTTCCTTCGGCAAGCGAAAGTTTAATAATGCTGAACCGTTAATCTTTTGCGTCCTTTTGCGCGGCGGCGTTTTAAAACGGCACGTCCGTTCTTGGTTGCCATTCGCGCTCGAAATCCGTGTTTCTTGGCACGGCGGCGGTTGTTTGGTTGATATGTTCTCTTTGGCATAATTACTCATCTCCTCGCATAAAAGTGAAAACTTTAATTTTATGTGCGAATTTTGAATATGTCAAAACGATTGCGGAATTTTAATGCTGGCTGACAGTATCAACAACATTGTACTACGTGATGATTTGTTCTTTATTTCTTCACGGTTTTGTATTTTTAGGTTGCAAAGGTAAAAATTGTCATTGCTTTGTATAAATCTTTACAACAAGAGCCAAATGTCTGCATAACTTTTTTACTTATAAATTACGTTTCGTCCAATAATTTCGTAATTTCCTTCTACAACACGCTTTACCGATTCGACATAAAGTGTGTGTTCGTATTCCAAAATTCGCTCGGAAAGTGTTTCGGGCGTATCGCCATCTTTTACTTCAACGACTTTTTGGGCAATAATTGCGCCATTATCCAAACTTTCGTCTACAAAATGAACCGTGCAACCTGAAACTTTTACTCCGTATTCAATAGCTTGTTTTTGTGCGTCTAAACCTTTGAAACAGGGAAGTAAGCTCGGATGAATATTCAAAATTCGTTTTGGAAAAGTACGTATAAATTCAGGCGAAAGTAGCCGCATATAACCCGCAAGACAAATTAATTCGACATCTCTATTTTTCAGTTCAACGATAATTTCAGCGTCGTGTTCTTCACGCGTGCGACCCTTTTTAGCAATGACTAATGTTTCTATTCCGCGCATCATTGCCTTTTGCAAGCCCTCAGCGCTTGTTTTGTCGCTGATAACGACCGCTACATCGGATTTTGGAATTTGCCCGCTTAAAACGGCTTCTATAATCGCCGCCATATTTGAGCCGCGCCCGGAAATTAAAATGCCGATTTTCATAATCTACAAAATTGAAACATTTTTACTTCCTTCAATAACGCGCCCGATCTCAAAACATTTTTCCTTCATACTCTTTAAATGAAAAGTAATTTTTTCCTTATTGTCTTGTGAGCAAATAATCACCATTCCAACGCCCATGTTAAATGTGCGAAACATCTCTGTTTCTTCAATATTTCCGATTTCTTGCATCACATCAAAAATCGGTAACGCTTCCCAAGTTCCGCGTCGAATTTCAACCGAAACATTTTGCGGTAAAATACGCGGAATATTTTCCAAAAGCCCACCGCCGGTGATGTGCGCCAGACCTTTTATCGCGCCTGAATCGAATAAACCGTCAAGCAAAGGCAGATAACTTTTATGCGGCTTGAGTAAAGTCTTTCCAACATTTTCACTGCCTAATTCTGCAATTTTTGAATCAGCTTCGTAATTGCCAATTTCAAAAAAAAGTTTTCGTGCCAGCGAGTAACCGTTGGTATGTAAACCGTTTGAACCGAGACCCAAAACAATATCGCCTGACTTTATATTTTTTCCGTCAATAACTTTCGCTCTATCAACAATTCCGACAATAAAGCCTGCCAAATCGTATTCCCCTTCTGCATAAAAACCAGGCATTTCCGCCGTTTCGCCCCCGAGCAAAACGCAACCGTTTTCCTTGCAAGCCTTCGCAATTCCCTCAACAACTGAAGCCGTTATTTCAGGCGAAAGTTTTCCGGTCGCAAAATAATCGAGAAAAAATAAAGGTCTCGCGCCTTGCACCAAAATATCATTGACGCAATGATTTACAAGATCTTTCCCGATTGTGTCGTGAATGCCGGTATCAAAAGCGATTTTGAGTTTTGTGCCGACGCCGTCTGCTGAAGCAACCAAAATCGGCTCGCGCATTTCGGGAAACGCCGCCGAAAACATTCCGCCAAAACTTCCGATTTCGGTCAAAGTTCGCTCGTTAAAAGTTGATTTGGCAAAAGTTTTGATTTTTTCAACCGCTAAATTCGCTTTGTCAATCGAAACTCCGGCGTCTGCATATGAAATTGGATTTGACATAATTTTTGAAAACAAGATTGTAAATCGCCCCAGAGAAAATTGACCATAGGTTGACATAGAGGAACGCGGATAGATTTTGCTCGGTAAAAAACCGTATTGTTTTATTGAAAGTGCGGTTTGATATGAAAGTCACGCGCTACAATTTTTTGAAAATCTTCATCTGAATCAATGACAATTTCAGTTTTTTGTCCGTTTTTGGTTTTGATAAATTTACTATCGGTTAAGGTCTTGCGCCCATCAATTGTCATCAGAGAACAAACTTTTCCTTGCGTAAAATGCGACTCCGACGAGGTTTGATGAAATTGGCACATTTCCGTAAATTCTGCTAAATCGCGCTGCAAAGTCATAAAAATATATTCGCTTTTCCATTCGTTGCCTTCTTTTTTGACCACTTCAAAATAATCCTCGTCAAATTTTCTAATAGAAAAAACACCATTTTCGTCATTTTGCTCGGTGTCCAAAACAAACTTTAAAGGCTCGGCGGTAAAACTTCCAAAACCAACATCAACTAGATATTCTTCGCCGTCAATTTTCGTCAGAATCGCCAGATGGTCAAATTCGGCGCCAAAACCGCCTTTGCCGTTGCTGACCCGCGCTGAAATTGTTTTGCTTTGAAAGCCGATTTCCTGCAGCAATTGATAGAACAAACCGTTTAGCTCATAACAAAAACCACCTCTATTTTCTTCTAAAATTTTTCGAGAAAATGATTCAGTGTCTAAAACAATCGCTCTTTTCCAATGAATGTCCAAATTCTCAAACGGGACATGCAAAAGATGCTGCTTTTGAAAGAGTTTAAGATTTTTTAAAGACGGCGCGAGATCCGTATTTTTAATACCGATTCGACAAAGATATTTTTCTTTAATCATACGTTTACGGTTGTTTTTTCTGATTATATCTGTAAATTAACTTTGAATAAAACCTTTGAAAACTTTATTGACTGAAATTGGCTTTCGCGTTTAGCATTTTCCTGGGAGAAAAATATGAGTTTTACATTAATAGATTCGAGTTCCGAAGGTTTTGAGTTTCGCGCCAATGTCTGGAGTTGGAAACCGACGCTGGAAATTATCAAAAGTTTCAATCTAATTGACGAAGGGAAGTTGCGGCAAATGAGTTATAACGCAACGGGTGCAAAGTTTTCAAAGGAAGAAACGCAAATTATCGGCGAAAAAATTCGCGATGAAATTTTGCCGCGCCTTGCACCCGACAAACGTATGTATATGGATTTGTCTGTTACCGATGCGCCAGATGATGGCACGCTTTTTCACGACGAAGACGAGAAATGGAAAAATTTCAGCGTGAGTTATGATTGGTTAAAGGATTTTTCGGAATTTTGTCTTAAATCAAAAGGCTTTCAGGTTTTTTAATGGATTTTTTATATCAAATTTGGTACGTCGTCCAAGAATTTTTCAGAAATCCTTGGGTTCAATTCGCATCGCTAGTTTTAGTTGCAACCGTTCACGGATATATCGGTGCGTGGCTCGCCGTGCGGATGCTCTTTCGTCCGCGTAATCCGATAAAACTGCTTGGTTTAACCGTATTTCCCCAAGGAATGATTCCGCGCCATCGCTCGCGTTTAGCTGACGCAATCGGCAAAGCCGTCGGTGAAGAACTCGTTTCGCAGGAAACGATTGTCGAAGAGCTTTTCGGTAAAGAGTTTCTGCGAAAAAAAATTAATTCGGTTGTTGATTCCTACACTGAAGAATTAATTTCGCAAGAATATCCGTCTCTCGTTGAAGCCTTGCCAGCAAACGTCCGTGAATCTGTTCTTGCCGCGATTTCTTCTCTTCAAATAAAGATTTTCCAGCATATCGAAAATGTTTTGAAAAGCGAGGAAACCGTCGAAACAATTCGCGGATTTGTTGACCGCCGCGTTGACGAAGTTTTATCCAGAAGAATTTCGGAAACCGTTGATGAAGAAGCGTTTATCAAAATTATCGACTTTCTCGAGACGCGTATTCGTTCGATTGTTAAAGAACGCGCCTTTGAACAAAAAATCAAGGATTTTATCGGGCAAAGAGTTGACGATTTGGCGACGATGCAAACTCCGCTTGGCGAAATGTTCACGCCGGACGCGGTTGCGCTTTTGAAAGACAAGGCGAGCGAGCAAGTGCAACCGATTGTTCATCAATTAGCCGAACTTGCCACCGCCGAACGGACGCGTAACCAAATCGGCGCGCTGATAAAACGGGAAGTTCACGATTATTACGAGCAGTTGCCGTTTTTCAAAAAAATCTTTGTCTCGCGCGAAAATCTATTGAAGGAAATTGACGACCTTGTCAATCAAAGTCTGCCGCGTCGCGTCGAAGAAACCCTGCGCGGCGCGCATTTTGCCGAAGAAGCTGAAAATTTTCTCAATCGCACGATTGACAACGCTCTCGCGCGTCCGCTGCCGGAAGTTGTCGGGACAATTGCGCCCGAACAGCTCGAACACCTCAAAATGCAAATAACCAAAAGCATTTTTTCGCTTTTGCAAGGTGAAGAAATGATGCATTCCGTTTCGGCATACTTGACCGACACGTTGCAAAAGCTTCGCCCGCACAGCCTCGGCGCGATTTTGCAAACGGCGCACCCGGAAGCTGAAGAAAAACTAAAAAATATGCTGACTAAAAGTTTGCTCAACGTCCTCAATCGTCAAGAAACGTCAAACATTATCAACCGCGTTTTATCAAAACAAATCGAAAGAGTTCTCGCCACACCAATTGGCAAACTTTCCAACCATATTTCCGAAGAAAAAGTCCGTCAAGCAGGGAAATCATTGACCGAAACGATTATTATGGCTGCGAGAGAAAAACTTCCCGAAGCAATAAAAGAATTCAACATCGGCGGCGTTGTGCGCGAGAAAATCAACAATTATCCGGTCGAAAAGCTCGAATCGCTCGTAATGTCGGTCGCCAAGGAACACTTGCGGACAATCGAGCTTTTCGGCGCGTTATTCGGTTTGATTATCGGAGTTATACAGGCTCTTTTGTCGTATTGGGCTTTTGCTCACAAATAAATTTGAAACTTGCGGCAATTTTTTTCGTTTGCTTTTTTAGAATTTATAAAAAAATTTTCGCGGAGGAAACATAATGAAAAAAATAGGTTTTGTCATTTTCATGGTTGCTTTAACAATCGGTTTAATTTTTACGCCTAATTGCAGTTTCGGAAATTTTACAGGTATTAAAGGTTCGGGCACTTCAAAAACCCAGCAAAGAAATGTAAGCGGCTTTAAGAGAGTTGAAGCCGGCGGCGCGGTGAATGTTGAAATTGACGCACAAAAAGATTTCAGCGTAACCGTCGAAGCCGACGATAATCTTCTGGAACATATCAAAACGGAAGTCAATGGCGACACTTTGAAAATCTACAGCGAAGGCAAAATTTCCCCCACAGCAAAGTTAAATGTAAAAATTTCAATGCCCGAAATCGAAGGAATAAACCTTTCGGGCGCGTCGGACGGGAAAATTACAAATGTTAGAACCGATTCACTTGAATTAAAAGCAAGCGGCGCTTCTGAGGTGGTGATTGTCGGTGAAGCGAAAACTTTAGAAGCGGAGGCGAGCGGCGCAAGCACGATTGATGCGGAAAACCTAGATGTTGAAGATGCTAACGTTGAAGCAAGCGGCGCAAGCAAAGCTATGGTTTCAGCCACAAATAATTTGGAGGCGAACGCGAACGGTGCAAGCAAGATTTCTTATACGGGCGAGCCGAAAAACATTAAGCAAAACTCTTCCGGCGCGAGTTCGATAAACAAGAAATAACTTAAAGAACATCTGAAAACGGAAAATCGAGAATAAAGTTTTTCATTTTCCGTTTTCAATTGTCTATTTTCTAAGTTTCAACAGCTTTTGTCTTTATTCCCATCAATCTATTTTCTGCGTCAAGCCCGACTACATAAACATCTAATTCGATTTTTCCAATCTTAAAAACTTTCAAATCTTTCAAATTATTTTTAAGCAAATCTCTTAAACCCGTAAATTTTCGAACCATTTGCTTTTCTTCATCGCCAAACCAATCTTGAATTTCCGTCAAACGGGGGAAAAATTCATCAAAATCCCTTTCTTCAACCGGAGTGTTCGGTGCGCTTTTAGTTTGGCTTAAAATTTCTTCTTTCGTAGTCGCTTCGGCTTCGCTGCCCGTATAAGGCGTAATTTCGGCGTCGGTTTCGCTCATATAATATAACCCCTCGCAGAGTTTTCCAATTTGTTGTTTTAATTCAACTGCGCCCGAATCTTTATCCTGCTGTCCTAAAACTTTTTTCGGTAGCTTCTCCAAAAAATTTTCCTTTATTTTTTTCTGCTTTTTTCTTTTTTTCATAAAGATTTTTGTCCTAAAATCGAAATAAATTCAAGTCTAACACAACGAAAAATTCTGCCAAGTTGCTGTTAAAAAAAGACTTTATAAAACAAAAAAATTATTTTTTGAAACCTGTGGATTTCTTCTTGCAATTCGGTATTTTTTCTGGTAGTCTGGCAACCGTTTCGATTGGTAAAATTTCTCGTAAGTTATTGAAAACAAAACAGTTAAGGTTTTACATTAGCTTTTAAGCAAGTTTCCACAAGCCTGTGGAAAAACCTGTGGAAAACTTTTATTTTGGTTATTAAAAACTTTGAAAACACAACAAAATAAAAAGGTTTTTCAAGTTATAGTCAAAACTATTTTCTAATTATTTAGAAGTTATTTTTTAACTAATTTTGCTTAAAAGTTTTACTAAAGATTTAACAAAAAATTAGCGGAGAAA
>MWVV01000170.1_pt1 | contig 23275 bp, 29 predicted proteins | sample 1047281 | NCBI WGS metagenome assembly MWVV01 (sample SAMN06349986, study PRJNA376086) | soil metagenome | isolation source: PT-2 sample Antarctic (ecotone) soil | place: Antarctica | collected 2015-01-13 | reverse complement strand
TCCCATGGCACGATGCGCGCGATGCCAGCCCCACCGCAAATGCACCACGTAGGGCAGTGCGGCGCGGGCGAGGCTGCCCCGATGCTGGACGAGTTGGCCGGTGAACATGGTGACAAGCACGATGCCGATAAAGTAAGCCGTCCCCGCAGGCAGACCCACAATCAAGTTGTTGATGGCACTGGCCGCCAGGTACACTGGCGAGGCAGTCCGGTGGAGAGCGGTATTGGATGACTTAGACATCCTCCAAGCTTCTCAAAACCTGGCTGCTTTTTGCTACTCATTTGGTAAAACTCGAAAAATAACATAATGTTCGGAATGGAGGAAACATCATGCTCAAGTTTACATCTGTGATTTTCCTGCTCGTTGTGTCTTGCTCTATTGCAGTTGCCCAAGAAACGTCTCCAACCCCGAAAGTGGGAAGTGTGTATGACCGTTTTAAGGATGAAACCCAAGTATCCGCCTCAACTGTCCTTGAGAGATAGGGGGTGTCAGACAGATTGTGTAAACGGTAATAATCAACTTACCTTGTTTCGAGAAAGGATTGATGATGCCGATTACACCCGAACTCCTCGACGAACTACTGAAAGACTACAAGTCGCCCGACGATATGTTTGGCAACGATGGTCTCTTGCAACAACTCACTAAAGCAGTCGTTGAACGCGCTCTGCAAGGCGAGATGACTCATCATCTCGGCTATGAGAAGCACTCCGCCGCCGGTGCTAACTCCGGCAACTCCCGGAACGGCAAGTCTTCGAAGACGATCAAAGGCAAGCGCGGGCAGATGCAGATTGACGTGCCGCGTGACCGGGCCTCAGAGTTCGAGCCGCAGCTCATCAAACGTGGTCAGACGCGCTTCGACGGCTTCGACGATAAAATCATCTCGATGTATTCACGCGGGATGACCTGCCGCGAGATCAAAGCTCATCTCCAAGAAATCTATGGCGTTGAAGTCTCGCCGGACATGATCTCGACCGTCACCGATTCAGTGATTGATGAAGTGCGAGCGTGGCAGTCGCGCCCGCTCGACCCCGTCTATCCGATTCTGTATCTCGATGCTTTACAGGTCAAAGTCAAAGACCAGGGGCTTTGTCTCGAACAAGGCCATTTACCTGGCGATTGGCGTCAATCTACAGGGAACCAAAGAAGTTCTCGGCCTCTGGGCTTCCGAAAACGAGGGGGCCAAATTCTGGCTCTCGATCATTACGGAACTGAAAAACAGGGGCGTGCGTGACATCTTCATCGCCTGTGTTGATGGCCTCAAAGGCTTCCCCGAAGCCATCGAGACGATCTATCCCCAGACGCAAGTCCAGCTCTGTTTAGTTCATCTGATGCGCTTTTCCTTAGCCTATGTTTCGTTCAAAGATCGCAAAGCTGTCGCCTCAGACCTCAAGGTGATTTACCGCGCCGCGAGTGCCGAGGAAGCCGAGCAACACTTGGCAGCGTTCGCCGCGAAGTGGGACGCCCGCTATCCTTCAATCAGCAAATCGTGGCGGGCGAACTGGGCGCGAGTCATCCCGATGTTCGGCTTCCCCGACGACATCCGGCGGGCGGTCTATACCACCAACGCCATCGAGTCTTTGAATATGAGCTTGCGCAAAGTGATCAAGACGAGGGCGTCGTTCCCGAACGATGACGCCGCGTTCAAACTCTTGTATTTAGCCTTGCGTAATATTGCGAAAAAGTGGACGATGCCCATCCCACACTGGAGTCAGGCGATGCAGGCTTTTGCCATCATCTTTGCAGGCCGCGTCCCGACGCTGGACGGAACTTCGTTTACACAATTCATCTGACACCCCCGGATTTAAAAAAGCTTATGGGCTGACACCCGCCCAGTATAGGATGGGCCAGATCAGAACAGGCTCTCTCACCGAAAGGATCACAACTACTGGGTAGCCGGATTGGCTACTGAATAGCCGTTTTTGCTACCAAATTCTTCTTGCTTCACGAAGCCTCTCGCAGTATTTTGCGCTAGCCCCCTTATGTATTGATTCCCTGATTGATAGTTCTCACGGGTGGCGCGCTATATCGGGTGGTCTTACTGAGACTGCCAACGCACGGCCAGAGTGTCGGCGACGTAGTCAGTCTTGAATGCTATCGCCATGAAGTAGATTGTTCCCCCGAACCAACCCTTCCGCAGCTTAGGACAAGTTTTCTGCCAGTACATTGATCATATGAGAGTCCGTGTAAGTAGGAGGATTATGAACAGACGACGATTCTTTGCCGCATTAGCTATCTTCGCAATAGCGATTACAGCTTTATCATTCACAATACGCACGCAGCCCGTAGCCGGAAGAAGTTCCGCACAAGACGCGGGGGAACCGCAAGTGCCAGACATCCCTGACGAGGTTGCGTATCGTCACCTTTTCCGATATGTCGCGGCGATTAAGAAGCAGGCTGAAGAGGCGGAACGGCACGGTAAAGATGCTTCGAGTTACCGCACACACTTTAAGCGCCTAGCGAACCTCAGCCACTACCACGCGCGGGCACTCGATGATGCCGCTACCCAATACATAACCGAGGTGGTGCTGGTTGACACTCGCGCGCGGATGTTGATTGAAGCCTACAGAGCGCAGTACCCCAACGGTAAAGTGCCGCATGGACAAAATCCCGCCCCCCCACCTGCCGAACTCGAAAAACTACGAGAGGAGCGCGATACCATTACGCTACGCCACCGCGATAATCTGCGTGGTGCTTTCGGTGATGAAGAGTTCAATGATTTTCATAACAAGTTCGTCAAGCGGCGTATAGCCCAAAGTATTCAGCAGGCTGGTGGTAGTCAGTGAGCAACGTGTGCGAATGACTACCTGTGAAATTGGCGACTCTTAATATCTACAAAGGATATGTTATGAAGAACTCAAAACTCATCGTCTTCCTCGCCCTAGCCATGTGCTTTATTTGCTTTGCCAGCGTGCAGACAAACGCGCAACGCGCGACCGGTTTCACCGACCTTACTTACGATGATTTTACCAACACCGTGACTGCTTACTCCGAGACTGATACGGATTATGACATTGGCGGCGACTATACAGCTTACGTCAGCCTCGTTGTTAGGGATGACAGCTACAGCATTGTCGCCAGTGGAAGTCAGCGCGACGATGCCGGCGACGGGTTCGCCTCCGTCACGCTACAGTTTCCCGGTTCTCCTGATACAACCTATACCGGCATCGGCACGCACAAGCTCTACGCTTACTTTTATGATGATTATTGGGACTACGATTACTACCCGTATCGTCGCGTTTACAATTATTATGATAACTGGTATTTCGGGTATTTCAGCGGCCTGGGAATAAATTACCCGTGGTACTACAGCTTCTTTAGTCCTACTTATGCTTACCGCCTCAGGTCTACCCGTCCCATTAGTTTAGGCACGACGCACAGCTCCGACTCGGCTACGACGCCGGGCGTGTCAATCAACATAACACCTTCCCAGACAGTTAAAGATGGAGAGACAGCCAGCTTGTCAGTGACGGTGAATGGTGACACGCCGAGTGCTTATCAGTGGGGCTTTACTGCGCCACGCGGGGCGGCGAACAGCCCGCAGGTCAATTTCTCTGCTGCTACAAGCGACTCTACGTCGGTCACTGCCGCACACTGGTTCGCATACCCTGACGACCCGTGTCCGCCCCCAGTCGGAAATGCTAACTTCAATGCTCCATACACGATCTCGTGCGTAGTCACGCTATCGAATGGAAAGAAGAAGACACTGAAAACGACGTTGACGGTCAACGCTTCCTGGAATCCGGCAGGAGAGACTCCGAACCCATCTTTTACTGGTTACCCGGCTATTGCCTTCGATAGCTCAAATAACCTCTTTTACGTTCAGAGCGCTGGCAACGTTACACGTAACACGCCGGTTCCGACGATCAACCCTGCGTCAACCAGCCAGTTCTATGACAAGACCCTCCAGCATGAGAACAAACATGTGCAACAATATGTGTCGGGGTCAGCATCTGACCTTTACACGGTCAGTGGTCTAATGGCGGTGCTGTCTCCACTCACTGACTCGACTCAAGCGGGTCTAGAGGCGCAAATAAATCAAAATACTCTCAACTACTATGCTAGCCAAGGTAATATTCTCAATGCACGGAGGTCACAGCTCGAAAAAGAGGCGTATGCTGTTTCCGACTCAATCGCGCCGAAGTATCTTTATCAGAACTGCGGACGATTCTAAGCGGCGAACAACTAACTGGTGAAAAGGAGTACGGTATGGTACGTAGCGCGGCTGCAATTTGTGTTGTGCTAGGGTGTTTAAGTGCCTTTGCACAGTCGCCTGGCTCTAACGACTACTCAAATTTGATCAAAAACAGCTTGGTACTCGCATCGGGCGTTGCTGAAGAAGAATCATGGGTTGTTGACCGTGACAAATACGCGGCGGCAATGCACAGACCGCAACTCCCTAATCCGGCTGAGTTCATCGTAGGGAGAATCATTCGACTGCGGATTGATGAGATAGTTAAAGGCGCGAAAGTAGCCAAGGCGGGCAGCACTATCAATGTATTCTTGCCGGGATCGGTCGCTTCAGAAAATTCGCCCGCGTTCGTTAAAGGCAAGAGATACCTACTCTTACTCTCTTACTTAAAAACTCCCGCATCGAACTTCAAGGACACGGGAATATATCAACCATTCGCACCTTCTAGTAAATTATTACCATTCGACCCGAAACAATATTTCTCAGTAGTCGGCGATAGCTTCGGGGCACTACCTTATGACATAGAGCATCAAGCAACGATTGCTAATATTAAGGCTATGGCACGCCGGCATTAATGTTATTATCGTTGAACGGATCACATCTCGTGTAAGGGCTGCTACAAACATAATCGGAGATAAAGTGGCCATATAGCTCATTATTATACGAATATCAAAAGTTCAGCCCGGCTCAATATAGCCGGGCTGAACTTTTGTAGCTATAGCCATTTCGTCGCGTTAAAGCTGTTATGCTCTCTAACGCTGCAAAGTAACATAATAAAGATAGAAGTTACGCAGTTGAAAAAGATGTAGTACAACAAAGGGCATGAATCCGCCGAAATGCTTTGCACGATGATAGCGGGACGACGGCCAGCTTGAGCACGGCCACCGCGCGTTGGCAAATCAATCCAACGCACTTCGCCGACAATCACGCTTCTGCATCCTCATAGGGAAACATCTCAAGACTTGCCGCGCCAAGAGATTGCCATTCCTCAAGCTCCGCTAGTAGCTCTGCGTTCATCGGCTCATGAGTGATAGGCACAAGCAGGATGCCATTGCGAGTCTCGATCATACGGATGGGCATATCCTGCGCCAAGCCGTAACGATCTCTGACCGCATTAGGCAGCGTGATCTTCCCACCATCTTCGACAATTAAGTTTTCTGACATTGCCATAAAGATATTTTACCACAGCGCCAAAGGCTTCCTATCCTTTATTCTTCTTGACTTTGCTGCAAGGTGATTTTAAGATTACCCGCGAAATCGTAAATCCTTAAAACCATAAAACCTTAATGATAATTTCATTCTTGAATCAAAAGGGCGGTGTTGGAAAAACAACACTTGCCGTGCATCTCGCCACTGCGTTCGCGCAGCAAGGCAAAAGAGTGATGATGATAGACGCCGACCCACAAGGGAGCGCCCTTGATTGGGCGGCCAGCAGAGAGAGCGATGCGCTTTTCCCCGTCATCGGTTTGCCTAAGCCCACCCTGCACCGAGAGCTTCCAAAGCTTACCACCGATTATGACTTCTTGGTTGTTGATGGCGCGCCCCGCGTGTATGACGTGGCACGATCCGCAATTATGGCAAGCGATCTTGTACTTATTCCCGTACAGCCGTCGCCTTATGATGTTTGGGCTGCGAAAGAGATTGTTGATCTTGTAAACGACGTAATAGCATTTAAGGAAAACCTTAAAAGCGTATTTGTAATTAACCGTAAAATTGTAAACACAGCGATTGGCCGAGATGTAATAGATGCACTTTCAGAATATGAGCTGCCTGTATTGAAAGCGCAGATATGCCAGCGTGTCAGCTTTGCAGAGAGCGCGGCCAGAGGCCAAACTGTTCTGGAGACTGAGCCAGAGAGTATAGCCAGCCAAGAAGTACAAGCACTTACGAAAGAGGTAATGGAGTTAGCAGGAGCATGACAAAGAAGGTAACTTTTGCAGCCAAGCCTAAGCAATCAGCGAAGGCAGCAACGCCGGATGAATGGGTAGCTTCCGGCCAGACGCAGAGCCAATCCACCACACGCTTTACTATTGATATTCCCGTCGATCTACACGCCCGAATCAAGAGCCAATGCGCGTTGAGAAAAGTTAAGATGAAAGAAGAAATACAGGCGCTCTTGGAGAAACATTTTCCGACTAAGGAAGGTTAATCCGAATAATTAAGGAAAACCTTAAAACCTTATTCACGACGTACCTTTATGCCTAAATTGCTGCTACTTTTGAGGAGACAGGTGCGCTACCTTTGGAGAGACAGAGTGCTACCTTTGAGGAGACGAAGCGCTACTTTTCGGGAGACGAGGTGCTACCTTTGAGGAGACGAATTAAAGAATAATTTCCCCGTAAGTTATAAAATCCAGTATCTTTATCAGACGCTTGAGTTTTCATAGACTGTATTTAGACTTTCTTTAGACAACAACAACAACATACGGTTGCTGTTCTTGAGAGAATCCCAATGAGCAAAGAGATAGACAGCACGGAACTCTTTCCACTCAATCCCATCAGAATTGAGACTGTACTATCGCGCTTTCCCGTTCACCGACTGGCAAAGCGAGGCGGCATTAGCATTGATATAAAAGAGAGCACCGGCAACGGAGAAATCAAGACCATCTGGGAAGTGTCACATAACAGTAAATACGGACAGCCCGGCCCTCTAGCCTATAAAGTGGATACTCTCATTATCAATCGAAGGATTGAGGAAGCACCAAGACCAATACCCAAAATTATTAAGCTAGGAAGCCTCAGAGATATTTGTAGGGAGCTTGAAGTAAACGAAGGCCAAGCCACACGCAACGTAAAAAAAGCCCTTCTCCAGAATGCCAGCGCCTTCATCACTGCAAAGAGAACCTATAAAGGAAGTGATGGAACACACCGGACAGCGGAAATTTCCGATACTCGCTACGGAGTCATTTTCACTGGCGAGAAATTTCCAGACGGAAGGAAAGCTGATGCGGTTTATATCACGCTTCACGATTCATATATTGAGATTCTTAATACAGCACAGACCCGCCCCCTCGACTACGATTACCTGAAAGAACTTTCGCCCGGCGCGCAACGACTTTATGAACTACTAAGTTTTCAAATCTTCGGCGCGCTCGCCAATGAGCGTCCACGCGCCAAGCTGTTTTATTCCTACTACTGCACTCGCGCACCGCAGACTCGCTACTTCGATTATGAGCACGTCAAGAAGCAGATGTACAAGCTGCACGCGCCGCATAAGAAATCCGGCTACATCGCTGCCGTAGAGTTTCGAGAGACCACCGACAACGAAGGCCGCACAGATTGGGAAATGCTCTACACGCCCGGACGACGAGCAAAGGCCGAGTTTAGAATTTTCAACGAGCCGGGCAGCGCCGTCGGCAAGAAGCGAAGGCAGCCAAAGCCACTAGCGTTGCCAGTCACCACAACCGAGCCGGAGCCACCACCGGCGGCAACGATCCACGATGAAGAGCAGGAGCTAGAGCCGCTAGTAACCAAGCTGATTAGCTTTCACATCGCAGAGGCGACGGCCAGAGAACTTATCAGAGATTACCGTAAATCCGTCGAGCTTCAGCTGCGCGCCGTACCGCATCGCAACCTAAATAAGATTAAAGACCTCACCTCATGGCTGATCCGCGCCATCAAAGAGAACTATCAGCTACCCGAACCGATCATCGCGGCGCAGGAGAAAGAGGAAGAGGTTAAGAAATCCGTCGCCAAGAAAGAAGCGGAACTAGCCCGCCACAAGCGCAGAGAGGCGCTCCAACCCGCTTATTTTGATTTCTTGAGGGCAAGGGCAGGGAACATTGAAACGGAGCAGCCAGAGGCGTACAGAGCGTTTTTAGCAAAAGCGGCAGAACAACGCCGCGAGATCGAACACAACCGCGTCTTTAAGCCGCATTTGAAAGATCGGCTATTAACCGACTTTGACCACGAAGAAGAACACCTCACGCGCCTCCAACGCTTCTTTCATGAACCTACTTTTGACGAGTGGGATAAATCCAACTCCTAAGCACGAGCAACAAAGCGCACAACTCTGGCCGCCGCGTCCCATCTTTCAGCGCCCTCTCCGGCAAGCGCACCGTCGCTCCTGCCACCAGATTGCGGCGTGCGCCAATCCGCCGCAAGAATCTGCGGCAATCGCCCGGAGAGGGGCTGCCGCCACGCCATCCATGTTGCCGCCACCAGCAGCAGCAGCTACATGCCGCCACTGAGGTCTGTGCCGTAGAACGTCTGTGCGCCTTTCTGCAATAAACTTTCCGCATCCCCATCGGCTAATCTTTCAGCTTCCGCGCGGCCTTCCTGCATAAACTTTTTGTAGTCGGCGCTGTAACTCTCATTGACCTCCGACGCATCCTTTTTGCTTCCCGCTCGCTGAAGGAACATTTGCAGAAAAGTATGCACATAATTCCGCATCAGCAGATGCAATCCAACCACGTCCATGACGAGGCGTGTTGCTGCTCGGCGGAGATAGTTCAGTGTCTCGGTGTGCTCGTCGCGGGTGCGCAGGAATTCATCGTTGAAGGCTTGCAACTCGCCGCGCATCGCCTTCAATTCACGCGTCACCGGTAGAAGGGAATCGGCCATCGCTTCCCGTTGCGCTTTGGCGACAACTTCGCTCGTCGCGTCCTTTTGATCGCGCTTCATGCGCCGCGCCGTAAGCGCCTCTTCGATCAACATCCGCGCCACCTTCGTGGCATCGCTCTGCGCGGCTTTGGCGATGTCCGTGACCTCCCGGTCGTCGCGGTGGCGCAGCCGCACCAGAACGCCTTGGTGAGCGTAAGGCGAGGGCTTTCTTTTCGACGAACGCAGTGACTTCGATAGTTCAATTGGGCTTCGCATATCAGCTTCTCCTAGCGGCTATTACTGGAATATCAGTTCGACTCGCAAAAAATACGAATAAGTATCAATGCAAAACATTGATAATCATGTAATAACACGAAAGACACATCAAAGCAACAACTATTATGATATGAATTAATAGCCGGACAAGTTTCGCCGCCTCAGCAAGATAAACAGGATTACCGTTTTCCCTTTAGCGAGCAACTACCCCCGAATATCAGAAAAGCTGTGAGAATCTCTAACAAAACCGGCACTATCAAGGAAAAAGTATCCGATACTCCCCGTTGATATTTTCCGTAGCAGCAAAAGCCTTGCTGCACCAGTAATTTACAGGCGGTGCTTGACAGGTCAAAAAATGTTCTTGCAGCGAATAATATCAATGAGTATCAATTTAACGGAGGCATGAATTGTGGTGTTTGGAGAAGGCCTGTCAGCGACGAAGGCGGAGCGTGTTTTAACGCTTCACTCGCGCGAGTGATGGAGCCTTCCGACGGTGAAAGAGAAGCTTGTATAATGAAGCAAATGCCCGCAGAAAGATGATGGGAAAGATGCTGGTTCGGTGCATCAGGAGAGCAGGATTGACGACAACTTGGCGTCCGATAACACCGGATGAATGTGCCTCGAAGCACGCCCGCGATGGTGCTAAGGAGCGTCTTGAGAGCAGGGAATCGAGTCATCCGAAGCGATGGGCAAGCGGACGTATGTGGAGCAAAAAGAAGCGCCGGTGAGTTGGTTTTCGGAGGTCGAAAACGGTTATCGGGAGAATGAAAAGGCATCATCGAAGGGCGCATCGGAGCGTCAAAAATGGGTGAGATGCGCTTCCTTTGAATGAGCTTTCGGAGCGGTTTGCGAGCACCTAAATGATGATCTGCGGCGCACCAAAACGGCTCATCATGGTGGCGAAAAGTAGGCATAAAAGGGCGAGCAGAACGCGCAAATATCGCTCCTTGCGGCAAGATATTGGCGCGAAAAAGCTCACCGCCGCGCCCTATGTTAGTAGCAAAATGTGCCTCGTCACAGGCCTCGCCGGTGCGTCGAATCGGCTTATCGAAGGGCGCTAATAAGTAACGCTTGCGCCCCGAATTGTGCCGGATTAACGCAGCCGATCAGCGCGTTGCGGCGGTCACGAAGAGGCGCAAGTTCTTCAACACGCTCTCATCCAATGTGATTTCCGTTTCCTGTAATTTCATCTCCACTCGACGGCCTCGCGCGATTCTTTGCAACGCATCGAGATGAATAATGCCGGTCACGATCTCCTGTCCCGGATGATAGCGATTGTCGGCAGAAGCGTCGGAATGAGCCGGGCCGCCCGCGACACGCTCGCCGTCCGCAAGGAAATTCACTTGCCCGTCTTCATGGGCGTAGCGATGCCCGTTCGCGGCGCTTCGCTCGAAGGTGACATAAACATACGGGCTTTCTTCCAACTCGCGGTAGATGCCGTGCAACTCGGACGGCTTAACTTCAGCTTTCAGCGAGAACAACAAGTCATCGGTAATGCGAAGCTTCGAGAGCGTCACGGTGCGCGTGTTAGTAAACCGATCATCTTTGATCTCAACAACCTGTGTCGTCGCCGCTGTCGCTGGCGACGAAGGTGTCTGTGCGAAGCCAACGCTGCCGATAATGAACAGCAGCAGCGCGACAACGGGCAATGCCTGCACGCCGCGACGAGCCAGAGAAGGTCTATTCAGAGAAAGTGTATAAGATGGATAAGATGTCGGTGGATATTGATTGTGCATCGTTCGTTTCTCCGGTCGAGCCTTGATTATGGAATGAGTGGGTGGCGCGTTATTTGTGCTGCCCTGTGCTTTTGGCTTCGATGGCAGACTCCGGCACAATCTCCGCATGGCCGTATATATTTCGCTTGACCACCATGCGCTCGTGCGCGCGATGCCAGCCCCGCCACCATGCCGCAACCTCTCCGGGCGGGGTGGACGATGGAGTCATCCCCGGATAGCAACTCCACGCCGCGTCCTCCATCGTCATGCCTTCGGCAACCGATGCCGCCAGCTTCTCCAGCACTTGATTCATCGCGTCATTCTCCGGACATGACGGCGGCTCGTGCTTGCTCCGCGCAACGGGCGGCAACTTGGCAATGTCATTCATGTGCGAAGAGAAAGCCCAGAGCAGCAGGGCAAGCTCGGTCGTTGTGAAGGTGAACACTTGGTAGTCTTTTGCTCTCTGCGCCGCGATATAGCTTAGGGCATCCTCCTCGTCCATTTCCGCTTTCCTTTCTTCGCTTTCCTATGTGTGCTTTCTCTTCGGGCAGTTGTCAGCGAGTGGTGTCAGCGTGCGGCGCTGCGCCCGATGATACGACCGCCGATGCTGCTGCACGGGGCTGTGTTCTTTGCGTCCGGCGTGCGCTGTTTGCACGCACAGGGGTTCGCGGCACAACAGCTTGTGCCGCAGCCCTAGCCTGCGCAGCCGCCTTTGGTAGCGCGTTTACCGTCGCGGACTGAGACGATGAAGTGGGCGCATTCTTCGGCACGAAGATCGCCACGCTGACGACGAACACAACAACTGCGGTCACCACGACGGCGATGATCCTCAATCCTGACTTGTGCTCACCGGCATCATTTCCCGCCACCTCTTCCGCCACATTTCCCGCCCCTTGCGTTTGGCTTCGCGGCGCGGCAGCGAGCAGTCCGCTTTCTTCAGCGTGGGCATGGGCGTAAGCGGCGGTGAGCAGCACCGCGCGTCTCTGTGTTTCGAGTTCCTCGCCTCGCATCTCTTGACCATGCGCGCAGACCGGACATTCATGCCGCCACTTACTTCCGACGGCAAAGAGCGGAATAAAGTTGAAGCTGACCATCCGGTACGAGCGAATCAAGTGATACTCGGCATGGTTATGACACCGCTCGCAGACTTGCGCGTGGGTGGCTCCGTTATCTTCGCGGCGTTGTTTTCCGATCCAGATCAACATTGGTGGCTACCTCGTCTGAAAGGTGAGTGCGTGTGTTTGCGAGATAATGGTATCGCCTGCCGGACGGGACGCTTGGATGGACACTCTTCCATCAGGCGCACATCTCCATATCCGAAAGCGGCGGAGTTTGGTATCTTGCAGACGACTCGGCGGTACGCATATCAGCGTCGATAGTGTCGAGCATCGGTTCTCTCAAAGTATGCAGCAGCATAGAGCGCGCCAGCACAGGTGATGTACCGCGCCGCAAAGTTCATTCAGGAACTTCCGGCGAATGTATCAAGCGGAAACATTCTAGTCACTACTGCGACTAGAAGCAAGTATCACTATCCATCTAGGAGAAAATCCTGATGGGTAGTCGTCGCCAAAGACCTATGCGGCTGGCCGAGAAGTTGCGACATATCCGCATCGCTCTAGGATTGTCGCAAAGCGAAATGCTGAAAGCGTTGGGAACTTCAGCCGAAGGCAAGGAACGTCACTACATCTCGCAGTTCGAGAACGATCAGCGTGAGCCGTCCTTGTTAATTCTGTTCGAGTACGCGAAGGCGGCGGGCGTATGCATGGATGTACTCGTTGATGATAAGCAGCATCTTCCCGCCAAGCTGCCGAGCAAAACGAAGCACGAAGGCATCAGGCGTAGCGCAATAGCAAAGGGGTAAAGATAAACTTCAGGGCATGTATTGATACTTGCTTAACCAAGGGCTGGCTGGAGACTTGTTAGGCATCGGGTAATTAGGAACACGCCGTTAAGCATTGTCGGTATCCCCTTAAAGGCTCAATCGTTTCCGCCATTGCGTCGAAACTTCAATTTACGCGCGATAAGAAAGTAGCGCGCTTCACGAGCGCGAGCCTTGAGCCGCCCGACTTCGGAAAGTTGAGACGGCAGCCCGTCGCCGTCTATTGGTGCTTACGCGAGCAAGACATAACGCGTCTTAGACCATTAACGAGTTTGTTCTTTGCCGTGATGCTTGAGCAAGTCGCCGGTGAAGAAATTCTAGCGGGGATGCAGGGCGTACCGATCACGAAGAGGCTGGACGAGTTCGCTAACATCGGCACGATCCCGGACTCCCCGACGACAATAAGCCTTGCCAGAGGGCGCGGCGTTGCGATATGGATAGGCGTACAGTCATTAGCACAGCTTGAAGCGCGCTACGGCAGACCGAACGCGCAAACGATCATCACCAACTGCGCTACTAAAATCGCGTTGCATGGTCTGGACGTGCAAACCGCCGAGTACGTCAGCCGGATGTTAGGAGATTCTACGGTTGTTGTGCAGCGTGAGAGCCGACCAATGCCGGAGTCAGCATTAGGCGGTAATGTTACGCGCACCGAGAGCCGAACGGAACATCGGCGACCGCTTCTTACGCCGGACGAAGTAACACGCTTGAGCGAGAGCGAGGCAATTGTGAGAACGGGCAACCGTCATCCGATGCGGCTTGCGAAAATCTATTATGATGAGCCGCCGAGAGCGGCGAGCGCGGGCAGTTTAGGAGCAGCGAGAACGCAGGAAGCCACCGCAACGAAGTACCGAGTAAGTTAGATATGACGCCATGAACGCAAACCCCAATATGTTGTATATATGTTTGTAGATAACCGAACAAATTCGGTGAAGCATTGACTTTTGCTATTCAATACTCCTAAACTATAAGTACCAAAAAGGCGAACACTGTGAAGCCTCCCAAGACTCACGCAATGCTCGCCAATCCTTTGGTACTGACGTTTAGATATGGCTCGTCAGTTTTCTCTAACGTGTGTGCGGCTCAATAAAAGCCGCACGCCAATTTCGCTCAACGCGGCGGCTCTTGTCAACTCTAGGTTTACATCGAAAGCCGCCGTGCTGAGTAAGGAGTTAATGAAATGGCAAAGACAAAAACCATTTACCGCAGTTCTGTCACTGGCAGAATTATTAAGCCCAGCTATGCGAAAACCCATCCTAAAACTACGGAGAAGGAACGGGTAAGCACAGGCAAGAAGGGCAAGTAACGGTGATAATCTCACCGTAACAGAAGGGCGGAAACCCCACCCTTCAAACGCTTGAACAGAAGCCCGGCGACCTTGTCGGGCTTCTTATTTTAGATCGCCTATAAAGTAGAAATGCGACCACAATTTGTTGTGGTTCATGCTTTCGTGAAAAATGCCCTTTAATTGTCACGACGCGGCTTAGAGAGCGCAAACGCCGATCACAACATCTTGTGCTTTGGCGCTTGAAAAAGAGCGCCGCGACAAGTGGCGACACAGATGCGAAATAAAGCGAGTCCGATAAGGGGACAATAAGCTAATGAGAAAACCGTTTTCTTACCTCAATTAGACATTACAGTTAAATTCCGCATGTCAGCACATTTATCAAACTCCAATAAAGTTCGACGTCCATTACATTGCTATTGGTCAAAATAGTCATTCTGTGTGCAGGGTCATTGGCATAGTGCGACAGCAATTCGCGGACTCGATGACCCTTCCTTTATTTGAGCATATTGATGACTGAACCACGACTGATCTTTAGTTCCCGCGCGATCTCTGATTTATTCCGTCCCTTCTTATAAAGTCGTTTGACCTCAGCAACCTTCTTACTCGCAGTCTGTGGCCTCCCGTGCTGTTTACCTTCTGAACGAGCCTGAGCAATCCCGGCTTTGACCCGCTCGCGGATCATGTCGCGCTCGAACTCCGCGAATACCGAAAGCAGTCCAACCATCGCACGCCCCGCCGACGTGGTGAAGTCCAAGGCTTCAGTGAGTGAGACGAATGCGATGCCAAGGTCGCGCAACTCCGCAAGCGTGGCGATCAGGTCAGCCATGGAGCGTCCCCAGCGGTCGAGTTTCCAAACTACGATGGCATCTACTTCACGACGGCGCGCAGCTTTCAGTAGCTCTTCGCGTTTGGGTCGCTGCTTTGCACCAGAGCCAACCTCCTCGACTTGCAGATGAAGTTTCCATCCGCGTTGCTTGAGATAACGGCGCATGGCTTTGAGCTGCATGGGCAAGGTTTGCTGATCGTGGGTAGAGACGCGAGCGTAGATTCCGGCTTTCATCATGTGGGTAAAAGGAGGGTGTCAAAAAACCTCTCTAAAATGAATGATAAAACTTCAATGTTTGCGGGTGATTTTAAGGCTTGCAACTGCATGTCAGAAAACTACAGTTTATTGACACTAGCAGTATAGCAGAAAGGGCGCTCACAGTGAGCGTCCTTTTTGGGTCGGAATAATCATTGGATTGCAGGTTCAGAGTCCGCGAATTGCTGTCGCATAGCGACAATGACCCTGCACACAAAATAGTCATTATGTCTACAATAATCCGACTCCGACATTTCATTCAAACTAACTGTTGCGTTGACACTTGCTGCAATATGCAGAGCGGCACGCCGCCGTTCTCAGCGCCAACCGTTGTTATGTGCGACAACCACTTCAGACCCGCGTCTTATTGATTACCTTCCGCATCGTTTGCAAATATTCCTGCTTTACTCGACGATTTGACAAGCGCGCATATCGCTCGCTCGATGCTATCGAAGAGTGTCCCAGCAATTCTCTGATTGAGACTACCTCCGCTCCTTCTTCCAGCAAGTTCGAGGCGAACGTGTGCCGTAAGTTATGGCAACTCGCTTTGATCCCCGCCGCCTGTGCATACCGCTCCATCTTTTTCTGGATCGCCTTGACTGTCAGCGGACAGCGATTGCGCTTCTGATTCCAGAAGAAATGATCGTCGGATGTTGCCAGCGGCCTGCGGCGCACGCAGTCGTGTAAGCTGGCAAGGGCGTCCGCCGAGAGGTAGACCCATCGGTCTTTGCGTCCCTTACCCTGTTCGACCAGCAATGACTTCTGCTCCCAATCAATGTCGCCCAGCTTGAGCTTGACCACCTCTGACACACGCAGCCCGCCGCGGAGCATCAGGAGGAACAGCGCGCGATCCATCATATTCTCTATCACTGCGAACAATCTCTTGATCTGCTCGTGCGTCAGTTTCTTCGGCAGCGGTCGTCCCGTCCGTAAGAAGTGGCTCGGCTTGACGGGGTTGGTCTGACGTGACCTTTTATGATGGCAGTAAAAAAGTCCGCTTGCCCGTTTGCCCGGATGGATTCTTTACGGTCAGAAACACCAACCGACCTGAACCCACTAACCGACTTTCATTCGCGCTTGAAGCAGACCGCAGCACCACGACGCGCCGGACGTTCAACGACAAGCTACGCGCTTACTGCAACTATCTTGACCAGAAGAAGCAGGAACGAAAATTCAATGTCCGGTGGTTTCGTGTTGTAACCGTCACGCTCACCATAGCGCGAGCCGACAGCTTGCGGGCACTCGCCCGCGAAGCCATCCCTACTAGATTGCAGAAATTTTTTCTTTTCACATCGCGGGAGCACTTTTCGCTCGACGCGCCGAACCTCGTATTTTACGAGATTTACCACACTCCGAAAGACGACGAACTCATCAGCCTTGCATAGCGTCAGTGAGGCTGCTGACTTCCGCGACGAGACTTGCCATCAACTTCTCAGATGCGCGATAGCTCCTGATGCTTTTTTCAACGGAGCGCGAAAACTCATCGCGTCTATCCAAGATGCTTCCCGGAATTGGAAGTGTTGAAAGTGCGTTTTCGTCGAAGCGCGGATGATGCCCTCCCTCTTGCGATGCTGACAAAATTTGCTGAACGAACGGGGAAAGCAGGAACGGAACAAGGAAAGCTATTGAGGCTTTGTTGTTTGAACGCAGCACGAAAAATTCCGTGGAGCAGAGCAGAGTAACGCCCTCAGACCACCCCTGAATTTCTTCATCCACGAACGCGACTTGCCGAAGATACGGACGTAGCCGAGAGATTATTACGTCGTTACTCTTAGGAGCTTTTTTTGCGCTTCCTATACCACTCGCGCCGATCACTTTTTCTGGGCTGATAATTACACCCTCTCGCGCATGGGAAGTGTCTAGCACCAGATAAGAGCCGTCCTTTGCCGCTGCCGGTGTCAGTGTTTGGCGAACTACAGTTGCAACCTGACCAATCAAAATGCTCGAAACATCTTGCCCTTTCGCCTCTCTACGTGGGTCGTATCTTTCAGGAGCAAGAACGAAAAATCGGCTCAACTCGTTATGTGCCTTTATTGTCCAGACCGCCATTAGTGCACCCCCATTTCTATTTTTTCCGACCGACAGAAGCTAGAAAACTTTTCTTCCACGTCCGCAAAGTCATGTTCTACCTTGTCCCACAACCGCGCGGTCTCGCTGATCGAAGGCTTGAAAATAAACTGACCTTTAGAGTTCTTTCCGTCTAATTCGCTGATAGCAAAAAACAGCCTCTCGTCAATTTTCTCTAAAGGCTTCCCACGCTTTTGGGCAAAGAGGATACTCGTCTTTTGGTGCGTATGCGGCAGAAAAGTATTTCGCCCGAGTCCGACAACGCCGAGCACCCGCGTCTTCCGCATCAGCCACTCACGCATGAAGCCGTAGCTTTCAGCCGCGAATTTATTGTGCGGCAAGATGATTGCCATACGCCCGCCGGGTTTCAGCAATTGAACGCACCGCTCTAGGAACAGCACATCTCGCTCTACCCGCACCTTATCCTGCGCGACAGAATAGTTTTCGAGGATGTGCTTTTCCCTAACCTCTCCCGCGAAAGGCGGATTCGTCATAATCACATCAAAGCCCTTATGTTTGCGGAAGCGCGTTCTACAAACGTCCTCGATTGTTAGCGCCGGAGATTCACTATCAAGATCGCAGAGCAGCATTTGATTGATTACGGGAGTTAGCAAACTATTCAACCTCATAATGTTTGCCTTGCCGTCGCCAGAAAGAACCATTAGAGCTTTTGCTACGTGAACAGCCCGCGCGTCCATATCAAAGCCCCACAGCTTCGTCTTACAGTATTCCTGTATGTCTTGCTGCGAAAGCGATTCGTTACGCCGGACGTAATCAAGCGCGTGAAAGAGGAAGCCGCCCGACCCACACGCCGGGTCTAGTATCGTTTCACCCTTAGTGGGCTTTAGCATCCGCACGCATAGTTCGATAACGTGGCGAGGCGTGAAATACTGTCCCTTCGATCCTTTCGCGCCCTTAGACACCATGAACTCAAAGAAGTTATCCAGCACTTCCAAGCCCTCATCAAAGATTTTGTGTTTAGCGAGAGCTTCTACGCAGACATGCAGATGCGCTGGGGTCAGAGCCGGACTGGTAAGAGGTTCGAGGATACCCGTCCATCCCTTCTCCGCCTCGCGTAGCAGTGTGCTAACTGCTACGAATGTTTCCGCTTCTGTTGCATAGGCGCGAAAGCGTTGTCCGTCGTGAGAGTGTTCATCCCACAGCTTGGCGACAATCAGCTTGAAGACTTCCTCAAATTCATCCTCGCCGGAATTGGCAAGCACCAACTCTTCAAGTCGCACGAATAGCGATTCAAGACTTCCAATATGATTAGCGTGTCTCTTAGGCATAATTTACGAGCAACGCTAGCATACAAACAAAGCCTCGGCAAGACAGCCGTCAAATTTCCCTAAATATGCCAAGTTGGGTTTGAATTGGGTTATCTTTAAGAATTGCCCTGTTCGCGTCACACTGTCACTTATCAATTTGGGCATTTCCATTGGACAGTCAAAGTTTGTGCCGAGTATCCACGAGCCTGCATATATGGAATTCATTACACGTCTGCGTAATGAGCGGAAGGCACGTAATCTGACACAAGCCCAACTAGCCGAAAAGTTGGGACAGCTACAGTCCTACGTTGCAAAAGTGGAAACGTGCGAGCGACGGCTAGACGTTATCGAAGCCGCCGAGTGGTGCATTGCACTCGACGTTACTTTTCAAGATGTCATGCCGAGCAGTATGCGAGCGTCGTTGGAACGCGCACCATTATCAAAATAAAGCACGGGACTATAACGGCTAATGACAACCCCACCGGGACGCATCACGGAAGCGGAATTAGATAAACTTCGATCCGCACTAAAACGTTTGATCGGCACACAGTTCAAATCCCTCACCTTGCCCGCCCCGGCTCTCAAGGCATTCGAGCCGTCGCAAATCGGCACAATCGTAGGTTCATTGATGGATGCGCTTATCCCGCATTTATCTGACATCCCTAAGGTAGGCTTAGAAAAGCACGAGGGCATCTTAGGCGAGCGTGAAGGATACCCAGATTACAAGCACGTTTCAGGTTATCGTCTTGAACTGAAGCTGCTTTACACCGACAACCCAAAACTTGAAACCAAGAAGCCGCCCACACCCCGCGAGCCATCAGCGCGACTCACGCAGAAAGTTACGCCTAAAAATGTTGACCCGGCGAAAGACACCTTGCTCGTCATCGCATACCAACTCCGCCCACATTCAGATGACGAAACTCTAGTCAGTCCTACTATCGTTGACTTCGAGGTTTTCTCGATGATTGAACTCATCGAAGCGCGCGATAAGCGAATGACCGACGCCGGCGGGCGATGGTTCGGCAACTATGAGACGCCGGCGATTCTAAGCAGGAGCGGAAAACGGAAGATAGGTCAAAAGCAGCCTCTCGACACTGCGACATACGGACGTAAGGAGTCCGAGGGCAAGGACTTCAACGAAGATACTAATTTCGGAAAGCTGAAACGCATTCCGCATTCGGCTCTACAAGCATTTTTATCCAAACACGGACTTACGGCGGACGACTCGCCACCTAGCCTGCTTGAAGTTACCGAAGAACTGAAAACCGAGCAGCTAGACGAAGAGAACAAGTAGTCAACTTCTGAAAGAAGCAAATTGCGCCCGCCAGCCATCCGCGCTTTACTACCTCTCGCAGGAAGCATGTTTTATCAATTTGCTTACTGTCCCCGTCCGACCGCCGCGACGTGAAACCCACGCCCCGCAGTAGCGGCACAGGCAAGCCGTGAGAGCGTTTCGTTGGCCCCTGCTGGCAGACCGTTTATGATTACTTCCGCAACTGGCGCAAGTCGGGATTGTGGGAGCAGTGGCACACGCATCTGCGCGAGCGAACGCGCCTTGGTTCCGGACGCGAAGCTGCTGAACCTTCGGCTTCAATCATCGACTCGCAGTCAATCAAGACAACTGAGAAGGGCGGCATTCACGGCTATGATGGCGCAAAGAAAATCAATAGTCGAAAGCGCCACATTCTCGTTGATACCACAGGTTTATTGCTGAAAGTGCATGTTCACGCGGCAGACATCACGGATCGCGATGGTGCTAAAGTGCTTCTCGAACCTGTCAAAGAACTGTTCCCGCGCCTTCAGCATATGTGGGCTGACATGGGCTATCGGGGCGAAGTGATCAATTGGATCAAAGAACAACTCGGCTGGACGGTAGAGGTGGTGAAGCGTCCATCGAAATGGGGACGTTATCCAGTTGATGTTGAACCACCACCGATGCCGCGCTTTACTGTGTTACCGCGCCGATGGGTCGTCGAGCGCACGTTCGCATGGCTCGGACGTTACAGAAGAATGAGTAAAGATTACGAGTATCTGACTGAGAGCAGCGAGGCATTCATCTATGCTGCGATGATCCGGTTGATGCTCAAGCGATTGGCGCAAGCACCTGATGGAACAGCTTAAAAATGGCTTTTCAGACATCCTCTAGTGGCGTCGTTTACCTGAATTTTTATTAAGCTATGGCATTTCTTATCTCCATTTGCTTTTGGAATGGTTGTTTAAAGAGCCATGCAAGGAATGATGGAATTTTCTCTTGACAAGGTGACCCTCACATGTTTATTCTGCCGCCCGCTTCATTTAATACCCATGGTTGACGAGCGCGCCCGCTGACTCTCTTCGACTTCAATTAGTAGTAATAGCCGATTATTTAATGCATCCTCCTCTCGCAAAGGTAGATATACCAAGAAGGCTGTAACGCTTTTCAGGATTTCGTGTGTCTGATTAGAATAAACATACCGCAATGCTCATCATGTGCTCCATATCCACACGTCGCTCTACTTGTAGCTCCTCAATATCGGTTGCGCTTCATTCATTTGTTAACCGGTCCATGTTCATTTCTATAACAGCATACGCTCACGTCTTCAGCTTCTTTTGGGAGATTCCATGAATAACAAACTTCACCCTAGTCATGACCCTTTATTAAAGTTGTTGAGCGGAACGCACGTCATTAATGACGCGCGTTCGCACTCTGTTGCCCTATACGAGCCACAGGGAGGCTAGAGCATGGATCGGAGGGTGCAGACCGTCATCGCTTTCATGGGCGCGCATATTCAGGACGAGCTATCCCTAGAGCAGGTAGCGAAGTCTGTTAATCTTTCGCCCTCGCGCCTTCGTCACCTGTTCAAAGGTGAGGTCGGCATCTCGCCCGCGCAATATCTGAAATTGCTTAGGATGCAAAGGGCGAAGGATTTGCTTAACACGACATTTCTGAACGTGAAACAGATCATGTCTATAATCGGTGTACAGGACAAGAGACACTTCACCGAGGATTTTAAAAAAAATGGAGCTTGTCTAGAACAGCAATCAAGAAATAGGCTGTTCGAGTGTCCAAGCGATTAGTTAAAAACAGCAAGTTGACGAACCGTCAACTTAATGAACTCGTCAAATACTTCGCGCTGGAAGTACCCGCAAGCCGCGCCGCGAAAGTGATGAACATCAATCGCCATAGCGCCGAGCGCGTTTATCAAATCATCCGTCGCTGCCTTGCTCGTGAGTGCGAACGGCACAATCCTTTAGGCGGCGAAGTCGAGTGCGACGAGTCTTACTTCGGCGGCAAGCGCAAAGGTAAACGCGGACGCGGCGCAGCCGGGAAAGTGCCGGTTTTCGGGCTATTAAAGCGCAATGGCAAAGTCTATACCCGCATCGTTGAAGATGTCTCGCGCAAGACGCTGCGCCAGATCATCAAGACGAAAGTCGTGCCTGAAAGCATTATCTACACCGACAGTTTCCGCTCTTACGACGGGCTGGTGCTGGATGGCTTCAAGCATTACCGCATCAATCATCAAGAGTGTTTCGCTACAAGCAAGCGTCAGCATATTAACGGCATCGAAAACTTCTGGGGTTATGCTAAAACTAAGTTGAAAAGTTATTACGGTGTCAATCGCGGACACTTCTATTTTTACCTGAAAGAAATGGAGTTCCGCTTCAATCATAGGAAAGCCGCGAATTTAGCGGCTGAAATTAAGAAAATCGTCAGAAAACATCAACCTGTTCTAGACTAGCTCCAAAAAAATTATGGGCTGACACCCGTCAAGTATAGGATGCGCCAGATCAGATACGACTCTCTCACTAAAAGGGTCACAACTGCTGGCTAGCCGGATTGGCTACCAAATAGCCATTTTCGCTACCATATTCTTCTTGCTTCACGAATCCTGTTGCAGTATTTTGCGTTAGCCCGATATTTATATTGTTTTCCTAATTGGGGTAAAACCAATACTGCTGTTATGAGCCGCTACGTAACCAGTCTCAAAACCCGTTGAATGATAGTTAGGTTTGAGACTTTGAAAATGGGATGAGTTTTGAAGCATTCCGCAGGCTGCCATCGTCCCGCTTTTCGCTAAAAAGCTGGTAGTCTCAAAAACGAACCTTTTTGAGACGGCTAAAACAGCCTTTACTCTGCGGCTGGTGACAGCACCGTTGGGTTTACCCCTAATTGATGGTAGGAGGATTATGAAAAGAAGACGATTTTTTGCCGCCCTAGCTGTCTTCGTAATGGCGATTACAGCTTTCTCATTCACCATACGCACGCAGCCCGTAGCCAGAAGCATTTCGGCACAAGACGTGGGGCAACCACAAGCACCAGACATACCTGACCAAGTTGCGTATCGTCACCTTTTCCGATATGTCGCTACGATTAAGAAGCAGGCTGAAGAGGCGGAACGACATGGCAAAGACGCTGCGAGTTACCGCACACACTTTAAGCGCCTAGCGAACCTCAGCGACTATCACGCGCGAGTGCTCGATGATGCTGCCACACAATATATGACCGAGGTGTTGCCGGTTGACGCCCGCGCGCAGCTGTTGATTAAAGCCTACAGAGCACAGTACCCCAACGGGAAAGTGCCGCACGGACAAAATCCCGCCCCCCCGCCTGCCGAACTCGAACAATTACGAGAGGAGCGCGATGCCATCACGCTACGCCACCGCGATAATCTGAGTAGTGCTTTCGGTGATGAAGAGTTCAATGATTTTCATAACAAGTTCGTCAAGCGGCGTATAGCCCAAAGTATTCAGCAGGCTGGTAGTAATCAGTGAGCAACCTGTGCGAATGACTACCTGTGAAATTGGCGGCCCTTATATCTAAAAAGGATATGTTATGAAGAACTCAAAACTCATCGTCTCCCTCACCCTAGCCATGTGCTTTATTTGCTTTGCCAGCGTGCAGACAAACGCGCAACGCGCGACCGGTTTCACCGACCTTACTTACGATGATTTTACCAACACCGTGACTGCTTACTCCGAGACTGATACGGA
>MWVV01000169.1_pt1 | contig 23292 bp, 33 predicted proteins | sample 1047281 | NCBI WGS metagenome assembly MWVV01 (sample SAMN06349986, study PRJNA376086) | soil metagenome | isolation source: PT-2 sample Antarctic (ecotone) soil | place: Antarctica | collected 2015-01-13 | reverse complement strand
ACGATGCCGCGATAAAAACAATTCCGGTCGGAATGTTTTTTCTTTCTTTCTTTCGAAATGTTTTCTTTTTTGGTGCTGCTTTTGCCATATATTCAGATGTCAGATGTCAGATGTCAGATGTCAGATGGAAAGTTTTCACTAACATCTAGCCTCTGACATCTGACATCTATTTTTATTTCTTGCCCGGTGCTTTTTTCTTCGCGACGGCGGCTTTCCGCGGACCTTTTCTTGTGCGCGCATTGGTGCTTGTCCGCTGACCGCGAACCGGCAGACCGCGCCTGTGACGCAATCCGCGATAACAACCGATATCCATTAAACGTTTAACATCCATTTGGACACGTTTACGCAGATCGCCTTCGATATCGCCTTGCGCATCGAGAAGAGTACGAATTTGTGTTAATTCGTCTTCGCTTAGATCTCTAATTTTCGTATCGACGCTAATCTCGGCTTCATTAAGTATCGCCGTTGCGCGCGGTTTACCGACGCCATAAATATATGTCAATCCAATCTGCGCTCTTTTATTCGGTGGTAAATCAACTCCTGCTACACGAGCCATATCTTTTAATTTTGGATTGCGAATTGCGAATTGTTTCAAAATTTTTTAACAATCGCAAACCTGTAATCGCCAATCACAAATCTCCTTATCCCTGTCTTTGTTTATGTTTCGGATTTTCACAAATCACACGCACTATTCCTTTGCGGTGTATAACTTTACATTTATCACAAATCTTTTTTACTGAAGGACGAACTTTCATAATTATTTCCTCGCTAATGGCTTAAGAGAGCGGCACTTCGAATTGCTTTTACTTGTACCGATAAGTTATCCGCCCGCGGTTTAAGTCGTATGGCGAAAGTTCAACCAAAACCTTATCACCCGGCAAAATGCGGATGAAGTTTTTGCGCATTTTGCCTGATATGTGCGCCAATACCTGGTGCTGATTATTTTCTAATTCGACCTTGAACATCGCGTTCGGCAAAGTTTCAAGAACAGTCGCCGTTACTTCTATCGCTTCTTCTTTCGACATAATTACAGAGTCAAACCCGTTTGAGTCGGCAAACTTCTAATGTTAGCGTTTTTTTTAAAAATTTTCAAGCTAAGCGGCAACGGTTTCCAATTTTGGTTTATTCAGGAGCGCTTTTTGCTTTTTTGTTAAAGTCAAAATTTCAGGACCGTCTGCGGTAATTGCAACTGTATGCTCACAATGCGCGCTCGGTTTGCCGTCTGACGTAACAACCGTCCATTTATCCTCTAAAGTTTTTGTCTCGTACGAACCGAGATTGAGCATCGGCTCAATCGCAAAAACATACCCGGCGCGAATTTTTTCTTTTGTCCCGGGTCTGCCATAGTTGGGAATTTGCGGAGATTCGTGCAGACTGCGCCCGATTCCGTGACCGGTATAGTTCCGCACAATTCCGTATCCGAATTTTTCCGCGTGTTCCTGAACCGCCCAACCGATGTCCCCGACACGTCTGTTCGGAAAGCATTGTTCGATGCCTTTCGCTAAACATTGTTCCGTCACTTCGATTAATTGCTTGATTTCATCCGTCACTTTTCCAACCGGCACGGTTGTCGCCGTATCACCGACAAATCCGTTTAAGGTTGCCGCCATATCAATCGAGATGATATCGCCGTTTTTTAATGGAGTCGCGTTTGAAAACCCGTGAACGACTTGCTCATTGACCGAGGCGCAAATTGCAAAAGGAAACGCGGTCATACCCGTTGGTTTATAACCGACAAATGTCGGAACCGCTCCCGCATCACGCATTATTTTTTCGGCAGTTGCGTTTAATTCAAACGTCGTAATACCGGGCTTGACCATCGAACGCAATGTCTCGCGGACTTCGGCAACGAGTTCGCCAACTTCGCGCATCCGGTCTAAATCTTTATTTGTCTTGGCGATTATCATTGAATATATTTACAAAGTCTTTTTAATTGTTTTCTAATACTACAATGTTAGAAGCATCGATTATTTTTTGTTATTCAAAAGAAATAGGCAAAAAAATTCTTTGCTTATGTATGTTTATCAAGTTATTCAGATCAGTTTTTCTAATTTTTGGTAAATATTTACAAAATCAATCGTTCCGTCTACTTTCTTCAATCGTCCGGTATTTTCGTAATAATCCAGTAAAGGTTTTGTTTGCTCTTCGTAGGTGTCAAGCCGAACTTTCGCTTTTTCTGCCGTATCATCGGCGCGTTGTTCCAGTTCTTCTGCAGGATGAAAATCACAAAAATTGTTCTTTTTCGGCGGCATAAAATATATGTTGTAAATTTCACCGCAAACCGGACATTTCCTGCGCCCCGTCATTCTTTTTTCTAAATGTTCGAGCGGAACATCAATCAGGATCGCGCTGATTTCCTTATTTTGTGCTGCTGCGAGTTTTTCAAGCATTTCCGCTTGTTTTGTCGTTCGCGGAAAACCATCTAAAATATATGTTCCTTGACAGTCTTCGTTAGAAGTTCGGTCTTTCACAATCTCAAAGGTTAGTTCATCAGAAATTAATTTGCCTTCCGCCATTATTCTTTGAACATCGATAGCAAGCGGCGTGCGGGCGTTTTTCATCTCGCGAAACATATCGCCCGTCGATATTTGCGGGATTCCTTTTCGTTCTTCAAGAAGCTTTGCCTGTGTTCCTTTGCCGGCTCCGGGGGCGCCGATTAAAACAATAATTTTATCCATAAAATGAATTACGAATTGCAAACTATCGATTATCAAGCCATCCAATCTTGCCTGTAAATCGAAATTTGCAATTCGTAATTGAATTTAGCCTCTTCTTCCTCGAAGCTGCGAACCCGCACCTAAGAAGCCTTCATAATTTCGCATCACCAGTTGAGCTTCTATTTGAGAAATAGTATCCATCGCCACGCCGACTAAAATCAAAAGTGACGTACCGCCGAAGAAAAACTGGTAACCCAGACCCGTGGGAATCCAGCTTAAACCCGGTGTCGCGGTTAAAAAGTTGTCAACCGACGCTCCGATAAACGGCAGACGCGCAACCTTAAACCCGCTCAGCAGAAGTTGCGGCAGGAATGCGACAAAAGCCAAATAAAGCGCGCCCACAGTTGTTAGACGGGTCAGGATAGTGCTCAGATAATCGGCAGTTTGCGCGCCCGGGCGAACTCCCGGAATAAAGCCTCCGTGCTTTCTCAAATTATCAGCTACTTCGTCGGTATTAAACACGATTGTAATGTAAAAGAACGTGAACAAAACGATCAAAGATAAAAAGACTAATTCATAATAAGGATCGCCGCCGTGAAATTGCTGGAAAAATGCGTAGACACTGCCCCAGGTTGAATTCGGGTCGTTTTGGTCCGGCGGAAAAGCCGAGAATATAGTCTGCGGCATTGCCAGAACAGAAGAAGCAAAGATCACCGGAATAACGCCGCCCATATTTAACTTCAGCGGCAAACTCGTTTCCTGACCGCGAAAAGTTTGGTTGCCCACACGCCGGCTGGCATAACTGATGGCAATATTTCTTCGAGCGGATTCGACATAAACAATCAAGGCAATTAAGGCAATCATCACCGCCAGCAAAAATATAACGCCTAGTGTTTGAAGCGGATCGCCGCTTCCGATTCGATCTCTAACTTGCAAAACGGCATTGGGTAGCCCAATTACGATACCGGCAAAAATAAGCAGCGAGATTCCGTTGCCGATTCCGCGTTCGGTTATCTGTTCCCCAAGCCACATCACAAAAATCGTTCCGGTCGTCAGCGTAACGACAATCATCATCGTCGCCCACCAGGAGTCGGAAATAATGCCGTTACTCTTAAGCCACGTTGCGACAAAAAATGTCTGGACAGAACACAGAGCAACTGTTAGATAACGCGTCCACTGATTAATTTTCTGCCGTCCAACTTCGCCTTCTTCCTGAATTTTTTTAAATTGCGGAGAGAGAACAGGCATTAGCTGAAGAATAATCGAAGCCGTAATATATGGCGTCACGCCGAGCGCGAAAACCGAGATTGTCCGAAAGTTTCCGCCGGAGAATAAATCCAGAACTCCGAGAAGCGTTCCGGCAACTTCTCCCCAAACTTGTTCAAGCCGCGCCTTATTAATACCGGGTGCGGTAACGTGCGCTCCAAGACGATAAATCGCTAACATTCCGAGCGTGAAGAAAATACGTCTTCTCAACTCTGGAACCCTGAACATATTTTGAACGCCGGCAAAAAACTTTTCCATATTGTTCCTCTCTAGCTAGAGCAAAGTTGATAATTTATTCGCTTCGGGCTTCCGCTTGCTGATGTTTTTCAATCTGAGTAACTACCCCGCCTGCTCTTTCTATTTTATCTTTAGCGGTTTTTGTAAATCGATGGGCGGAAATTCTGAACGCCTTCGATACGTCTCCGTTTCCCAAAATAACCAGGTCGTGTTTGGCTTTTTTTATTAAGCCGCGCTGATGCAGAATTTCCGGCGTGATTTCTTCATCGCTGCTAAAATTCTCTTCAAGTTTAGCGAGGCTGACTTCAAGCCATTGTTTTTTGAAGATATTTGTAAAACCGCGTTTCGGCAGACGGCGTTGCAGCGGCATCTGTCCGCCTTCAAAACCGATTTTTTTACTGTAACCGGAACGAGATTTTTGTCCTTTATGTCCTTTACCGGCAGTCTTGCCGGTTCCAGAACCGGGACCGCGACCGATTCTCTTCTTTTTGTGCGTCGAGCCTTTTGCCGGACGTAAATTATTCAATCCTAATGCCATTTTTCTTTCCTCGTAAATTATCGATTGTAAACGACAAAAGTGGTAAACGCTAAGTGGTAAGTGGCAAGTATTTGGTTTTTCACTTACCACTTAGCGTTTACCACTTACCACTAAAAAAGCTTACCATTTACCACTTAGAGTTTACCACTCATCATTGATTACTCAACAATTCTTAAAAGATGCGGAATTTTTGCGACAATTCCACGCATTGACGGATTGTCTGGACGCGTTACCGTCATATTAAGTTTAGTTAATCCCATACCTTTTACAATCGTTTTTTGCTTTTTAGAATAACCAATCATACTTTTGTAGTACTGAATTTTGATTGTTCCGCCGCTTTCTTGTTTTTCTTCTTTGTTTGCCATAATTCATTTAACATCGATTATTTATCATTGAACACTAAATTTTCGGGCAACGTTCAACAATAAATATTTGATGATTTAGACTAATTCTTCTACTTGTTTGCCACGAAGACGTGCGACTTCAATCGGGTCTTTCATCCGTTCAAGTCCGTCAAAAGTTGCGCGGATAACATTGTGCGGATTATTTGAACCGAGAATTTTGGTTCGCACATTGTGAATGCCGAGAACTTGTAGGATTGCGCGAACCGCTCCGCCCGCAATAACGCCCGTCCCTTCTTTGGCTGGTTTAAGTAAAACGCGCCCGGCACCATACTCTCCAATCATTTGATGCGGGAGCGTTCCGTCAATCAGCGGAACACGGATCAAACTTTTCTTGGCTGCCTCAATGGCTTTCTTAATCGCGTTTGGAACTTCCTTTGCTTTGCCGGTCCCAAAACCAACGTGACCTGCTTCGTCACCGACTACGACTAAGGCAGCGAACGACATATTTTTGCCGCCCTTTACAACTTTCGTTACTCGATTGATTGAAATCAATTGATCTTTTAGGTTTAAGCTGTTCGGAGAAATTCGTTGTTTATTCGTTTTCATTTTTTTCTTCTTTTACTTTATCGGTTTGCGCTTGAGGCTCGTCAGTTTTTTTAGCGCGTTTTCCGCCGGACTTTTTCGCAGGTGTTTCCGCAGACCCGCCAACTAAATTGCCGATCATGCCGGCAACCGTTCCGACCACATTCCCGACTGTCGTTGCAACCGTATCAAGCGTGCTTTTATCTGCTGAATCTTCTTCAGAAGCATTGTTTTGGTTTTTATTCAAACCTGCTTCGCGCGTCGCATCGATTAACGCTTTAACTCGTCCGTGATAGACATACCCGCCGCGGTCAAAAACCACTTGCGACACGCCGGCTGATAAAGCGCGTTCCGCAATCGCTTTTCCGACTGTTTGTGCGGCTTCCAGGTTTCCACCGCTTTTACCGGTTAAATCCTTTTCAGTAGTCGAAGCTGCCGCCAAAGTTTTTCCGTTTTCATCATCGATTACTTGAGCGTAAATATGATTAAGACTGCGAAATACTGCTAGCCTCGGTCTTTCGGTAGTTCCGCTTACTTTTTTGCGGATGCGGCTTTTTACTCCGCGACGAATATCTGTTCTACTCTTTTTCATAATTCAAAATTCCAGATTTCAAATTCCCGACTCCAAAAATATTTTTGAAATTTAGAATCTTAGATTTGAAATTATTTACCGGTTTTACCGGGTTTTAATCTGTAAGTTTTATCGGCATAACGGACTCCTTTGCCTTTATAAGCATCCGGCTTACGCAGACGGTTGAGCTCTGCCGCCACTTGTCCTAATTTTTGTTTGTCGATACCGCTCAAAGTCAATGTTAATTGGTATTGATTGATGGTTGTTTTAGCAGGCACTCTTTCGGCTTTGGCTTCAATTCCTTCCGGTAGAGGGTATTCAACCGGATGTGAATACCCGAGCGAGAAAACAATCTTTTTGCCCTGCACGTCAGCTTTGTAGCCGACTCCGACAACGTCCATATCTTTTGTAAAACCTTCGGTCACGCCGACAATGGCATTGTTCGCCAGTGCCCGGGCTAACCCGTGCAAAGCGGCTTGATCGTCATTCTGCCGTTCCGCATAAAGCGTCCCGTCTTCCATTTTGAAATCGACGCCTTCGGGCACAGGAGTTTTCAAAGTTCCCTTCGGACCTTTCACTTCCAACTCGTTTCCGCTAATCGTAACGGATACGCCGGATGGTATTGCAATCGGTTTTTTTCCTACACGCGACATAATTTATAGTGGTAAACAGTAAGTGGTAAGTGGTAAGTGGCGAGTTCTTTCATTTACCACTTACTGTTTACCACTTACCACTTATTAATAGATTTCTGCTAAAATTTCTCCGCCGACATTATCCTGACGAGCTTTCTTACCGCTCATCAAGCCTCTTGAAGTTGAAACGATATTAACCCCGTAACCTCCGAGAACTCTCGGTATTTCCAGCGCGCCGACAAAAACTCTTCTGCCCGGACGGGAAACTCTCGATAAATGTGTAATAGAAGAGGTGCCTTTGGCATCGTAGCGCAGGAATATGCGAATCAAATATTTAACGCCTTCGCCTTTGGTGACATAATTATTGATGTAACCTTCCTCTTTTAAAATTCGCGCGACTTCCAGTTTCAATTTCGAACCGGGAATATCCACGCGCGAATGATTCGCGGCTATTGCATTACGAATGCGCGTCAACATATCTGCGATTGGGTCTGTCATTGTTTAACTCCGTTATTTTATTTTCGATTTTCGATTGCCGATTTGCGATTTTCTGTAAGCCGAAATTTTCAGACAAATCGAAAATTGCAAATCGAAAATCGCAAATTTCTTCACCAACTTGATTTAATTACACCCGGAATTTGTCCTTCCAAAGCTAACTCTCGAAAAGCAATGCGGGAAATACCGAATTTCCGCAGGTTGCCGCGCGGGCGTCCCGTTTGCGAGCAGCGATTACGAACCCGAATCGGGCTTGCGTCGCGCGGTAATTTTTGCAATTTCATAACAGCCGCGTCAACTTCCTCGGGCGCAGCGTTCGGATTATTGATAATCTTTTTTAATTCCAAACGGCGCGTCGCATATTGCGCGACCAATTTCTTTCTTTTTTCGTTTTTAGCAATGCTACTTGTCTTTGCCATATTTTATAATTTAATTTTATTGTCTAAAAGGCATTCCCAAAGCTTTTAAAAGAGCGCGGGATTGTTCGTCCGTCTTTGCTGTTGTAACAATGGAAATGTTCATTCCGCGCGTTTTATCAACTTTGTTAAAATCAATTTCCGGGAATATCAACTGTTCTCGAATTCCAAGCGTGTAGTTTCCGCGTCCGTCAAAGGCTTTGGCGGAAATACCTCGAAAATCGCGCACCCGCGGCAGAGCAACCGAGATCAGCCGGTCAAGAAACTCAAACATTCTTTCGCCGCGCAGCGTAACCATTGTGCCGATGTTCATTCCCTGACGCAGTTTGAATGAAGCAATTGATTTTTTCGCTTTTGTAATGACGGGTTTTTGCCCCGTTATTGCTCGCAACTCTTCTGCTGCCGTATCAAGAATTTTTGCGTTACTGATCGCTTCGCCGATTCCCATATTAATAATAACTTTTTCGATGCGGGGAATCGCCATCGGATTTTTTATGTCAAATTCTTTAGCTAGCGCCGGTGCAATATCGTTTTTATATTTTTCTTTTAATCTTGCCATTGTTTGAGTTTCTCCTTCTCTTGTGTTTGGGACTCGCTTTTAGAATGTAAAACCAAAAAATTTTCAAAGTTTTATGTTTTGCATCAGTCAGCGTTACCAAACCTCAAACTATTCTTCCTTGTTTGACTTCGTTTCAGTGTCTGATTTCGGATCAGTTCGGCGTTTTCTTTCTGGTTCGGGAATTACTTTTCCGCTTCCTGCGACTCGAACCTTTTTTCCATCGATAACGTCATATTTAATGCGCGTCGGCTTTCCTGTTTCGGGGTCGATGTGTGCAATGTTGGAAATATCAACCCACGCTTCTTGCTCGATAATTCCGCCTTCGACGTTCATCTGCGGAACTGCCTTGCGATGTCTTTTCATAATCATCGCGCCTTCAACCTTCACTTTTCCTTTATGCGGATCAACCGCAATAACTTTTCCGCGAAACGGCGAGCGTTTACCGTTGTTATCAAAACGACTATATTCTCGCCCGGCAATAAACACTACCTGGTCACCGCGCTTAACTTTTGATCTGACTGTTCCTTTTTTTACCGCTTTCATCTTTCTAAATAACCTCCGGCGCGAGTGAAACGATTTTCATAAAATTCTTTTCACGCAATTCGCGTGCGACCGGACCGAAAACGCGTGTGCCGATCGGAGTATTATCATCCTTGATCAGCACGGCGGCATTTTCATCAAAACGAATATATGTTCCGTCTTTGCGCCTGACTTCTTTGCGCGTTCTGACGATAACGGCATTATAAACTTTGCCTTTTTTTGCCGTGCCATCAGGCGTTGCTTCTTTTACGGTAACTTTTATACGGTCGCCGAGCCGCGCGATTTTACCGGTTGAACCGCCAATCGGCATAATCATCACTACTCTTTTAGCGCCCGAATTGTCTGCGACCGTTAATGAGGTCTGCATCTGAATCATAATCTCACCTCTGAAATTTTCGATTTTTAATTGCCGATTTGCGATTTTTGAGAAATTAAACTTTCAACAAATCGAAAATCGAAAATTACTTCTCTGCTTTTTGAATAATTTCTACTACGCGCCAACGCTTTCGCGCTGAAAGCGGTCTGGTTTCGACGATACGTACTTTGTCACCGATTGCGGAACTGAATTCGTCGTGCGCCATAAATTTCTTTCTCCGCTTGATGTATTTGCGATATGTCGGATGTTTTACCACACGGTCGACACGCACTACCACGGTTTTTGTCATTTTGTCCGACGCCACTACGCCAATTTTTTCAGCTCTCTTACTATGGTGAACTTTGCCTGCTTCGTCGGTCGCCGCAGCAGGTATAACCGCTGCAACAACTGTTGAAACTCCATCCGCAACCGCTCCGGCGACACTTCCGACAGCCGATGTTAATGTATCGAAAACGCTGCTTACTATCGAAGGCTCTTCGGTAGCTTCCGAAGCTGTTTCATCATTTTCCGAAGCCTTCTTCGCAACCACAGATTCGTCTTGTCCGGAGTCGACTGTTTCGATGGCAGATGTATCCATCCCGGTCTCAGTTTCTTCTGAAACTTCACTGGTTTCACTCGTTTCAGACTCACTCGGCTGGGCTTGTGTTTCTTCGACCGTATCTTCTTTTTTCTTTCTTGGCATTTTCTGTAACCTTATTTATACTTTAGCTTTTCTTGTTTCTCTTTGTGGCTCTTTTTGCTGTATTAATGTAAACACTCGCGCCAATGTTTTCCTTTCACGGCGAATATCATTGATTGACTCGCCGACGCCCAACGATTTCTTGAACTTCAAACGAAAAAGCGATTCCTTTAAGCTATCTGCCTGTTCGCGGAGTTCTTCAACCGACATATCACGAAGTTGATCCATTATCTCTTTCTTCTTCATCGACTTAAACTAAGCCTCCTTCCAAATCGGCACGGGTAACAAACTTCGTTTTAACCGGCAGCTTTTGCGCTGCTAATTGAAAAGCCTCGCGCGCTAAAATTTCGTCAACACCTTGAATTTCATACAAAATTCTGCCTGGCTTGATAACCGCTACAAAATGGTCGGGTGCGCCTTTGCCTTTTCCCATACGTGTTTCAGCCGGTTTTTTAGTGATCGGCTTGTCTGGGAACATACGAATCCATATTTTGCCACCGCGCTTGACGTGACGCGTCATTGCAATACGAGCCGCTTCGATTTGTCGATCGGTAATCCAGCCGGCTTCCAGGGTTTTCAGTCCAAAATCACCGAAGTTTAATTTATCGCCGCGTGATGCTTTACCACGCATACGACCTTTCATTACTTTTCGGTGCTTGACCTTTTTAGGCATCAACATAGGAAATTTCCTCTATAAAAAACTGTAAAATTTATCTTTTATTATCGAATTTGTCTCTGCCTCTCGGCGGGCGACGACCATCGCCGCGACGGGCAGCATTTTTATCAATTTTAACTTCGTTTATCGGGTCGGTTGTCGTGCCGCGCGCCATCGATGCGTTCGGATCAAGAATTTCACCGCGATAAATCCAAACCTTTACACCGATAATTCCAAAAGTGGTCAATGCCTCGGCAAATCCGTAATCAATGTCTGCTCTTAGAGTGTGAAGCGGCAAGCGACCTTCGAGAGACCATTCGGTGCGAGCGATTTCCGCTCCATTCAGGCGCCCGGCAATCATTACTTTTATTCCCTGCGCTCCGAATCGATTGGTTTCTTCCATCGTTTTCTTCATCGCACGACGAAAAGCAATTCGTTTTTCAAGCTGCTGAGCAACTTTTTCGGCTTGAAGCTGGGCATTTAATTCCGGCTGACGAATCTCTTGAATTGAAATAATTACTTCACGTCCGGTTTTCTTCGATAAATCCTCTTTCAGCTTTTCAATTTCAGACCCTTTGCGCCCAATAATAATACCGGGACGCGACGTGTAAATGATAATTTTCAAGCGATTGGCGGCGCGTTCAATATCAATATGCGAGACTCCCGCCCCCATAAAACGTTTTTTTAAATCTCTTTTCAGCGTCAAATCTTCAGCTAAAAACTCTGCAAAATCACGTTTCGTGTACCAATGCGAATGCCAATCTTTGTTGTATCCGACCCGAAAGCCGTATGGATGAACTTTTTGTCCCATAACTTTTTTACCTGTTACCGCTGTTTCCTTCCAGTTGATCGTTATTATTAAGCATCGCTTCGTCTGCGGGCGCTGTTTCGTGTCTCTCCGCCGGCGTCTGCGACTGCACGTTTTTGGCGTCCGAAGCTTGCGCTGTATCCTGTGCGTTATTGGCTTCAACGGCTTGGGTATTTTCCATCGCCGCTACCGGGTCATTTACAACTACTGTCGAATCAACCGTTTCTTCTTTCGCTTCTGCTTTTTTGGCAGTCGCCGGAATTTTTTCGCCGCGTCCGCTCGCCAATGCTTCTTTTGCCAACAGCTTTTTGCCTTTAACACGCGGCTTATCGCTTTCTTCTACTTTCGGCAGGTCGCTCGAAAGTAAAACTGTAATATGACAATAATGTCTCTGTTCACGGTATGCCCGACCCTGCGGCGCGGGGCGCATACGACTGCGATTTTTATGTGCACCCATATCGACAAAGCATGTCTTGACCCACAAATCATCGGGATCAATCGCAATATTTTGCTGTTCAGCCAGATATGTCGCGTTGGCGATTGCCGAGCGCAAAGTTTTAGTAATCGGATCGGCTGCCCGTTTATTGGTAAACTTCAAAATTGCTAGGGCTTGCGAAACATTGCGCCCGCGAATTAAATCAATCACGAGACGGGCTTTTCTCGGTGAACCTTTCAGATGTCTTGTTTTTGCTATCGCTTCCATAATCTTTTAGTGGTAAACGGTAAGTGTTAAATGGTCAGTGTAAATCTAAAAACTTACTAATTACCGTTTAGCACTTATCACTAATTTACTTTCTCTTCGCTGATTTTTCCGCTTTTGTTCCGGGATGTCCTTTATAAGTTCTGGTTGGAGAAAACTCTCCAAGTTTGTGCCCGACCATATTTTCAGTAACATACACCGGAATATGACGTTTACCGTTATGAACACCGAATGTGATTCCAACCATATCAGGCGTTATCGTCGAACGGCGCGACCAGGTTTTTACCGCCTGCGGTTTTTTCCCTGTTTCCAGAATTCGTTTCAAAATTTTCTGGACGCTGATATCAATAAAAGGTCCTTTTTTAAGTGAACGTGGCATAACTTAAATTTTGGATTTTGGATTTTGGATTTTGGATTTTTATAAATCTAAGCTCCGCACTCTAAAACCTATTTTCTCCTTCTGTCGCGCACAATCATATTTTGGGTGCGCTTGTTTCGACGTGTTTTGTAACCACGAGTCGGGATTCCCCAGGGTGTTACCGGATGACGACCGCCGGAAGTTTTACCTTCACCGCCGCCGTGCGGATGATCTACCGGGTTCATGACAACACCGCGAACTTTCGGGCGATGTCCCATCCAGCGCGAACGACCGGCTTTACCTAAACTGACGTCGGAATATGACGTTTACCGTTATGAACACCGAATGTGATTCCAACCATATCAGGCGTTATCGTCGAACGGCGCGACCAGGTTTTTACCGCCTGCGGTTTTTTCCCTGTTTCCAGAATTCGTTTCAAAATTTTCTGGACGCTGATATCAATAAAAGGTCCTTTTTTAAGTGAACGTGGCATAACTTAAATTTTGGATTTTGGATTTTGGATTTTGGATTTTTATAAATCTAAGCTCCGCACTCTAAAACCTATTTTCTCCTTCTGTCGCGCACAATCATATTTTGGGTGCGCTTGTTTCGACGTGTTTTGTAACCACGAGTCGGGATTCCCCAGGGTGTTACCGGATGACGACCGCCGGAAGTTTTACCTTCACCGCCGCCGTGCGGATGATCTACCGGGTTCATGACAACACCGCGAACTTTCGGGCGATGTCCCATCCAGCGCGAACGACCGGCTTTACCTAAACTGACGTTTTCATGTTCCTGATTTCCTACCTGCCCAATCGTCGCGGTACAAACTACGGGAACTCTTCGAACTTCGCCGGACGGCATTCTCATCTGCGCATAATCGCCTTCTTTGGCGACCAATTGAGCGAAAACTCCGGCTGCTCTGGCAAGCTGTCCGCCTTTTCCAGGGCGCAGTTCAATATTATGAACTTCCGTACCAAGCGGAATATTTTTAATTGGCAAAGTGTTACCCGGCAGAATATCCGCGCCTTCACCACTCACAATCGTTGACCCAACCTTCAAACCAATCGGGGCGATAATATATCTTTTTTCGCCGTCTAGATAAGTAATTAAAGCAATATGAGCTGACCGATTCGGATCATATTCAAGCTGTGTCACGCGTCCCGGAATTCCGAGTTTATTTCGCTTGAAATCGATTATCCGATAAAAGCGTTTATGCCCGCCGCCGCGCCTGCGAACCGTAATTCGCCCGTCGTTGTTGCGACCCGAAATACGTTTTTTCGGTTCAAGCAGAGACTTTTCAGGCTTTGCGTTCGGAGTCAGTTCATCGCGGGTCAGATATGTTTGATAACGCCGCGCCGGTGATGTTGGTTTTAATCTTTTGATTCCCATAACTTTCCAGTTACCAGTAACCAGTATTAGTTACCAGCTTTTGTTGGCTGTTAACTGTTAGCTGTTGACTGTTAAATTGCCTCCGCGTAATCGATGTGCGGCTCGCCTTTTCTCAATGTTACGTAAGCCTTTTTCCAGGAAGCGCGACGACCTTCGTAGCGCCCGCGTTTTTTCATTTTCCCTTCGTAGTGAATAGTGCGGACTTTAGCTACCTTAACGCTGAAAATTTCTTCAACCGCTTTTTTAATCGCTTCTTTTGCGGATTTTGTATTTACCCGAAAAGTTAAAATCTGTCCGACTTCTTCGTCATTACTAGTCGCTTCTTTTAATAAAACGCTTTTTTCTGTCACGACTGGCGACTTTAATATGTCCCAAACACCCAATTCTGCCATTTTACGCCGCCTCCTCATTTACAGTTTCTGTCATCTTATTTTCTCTCTGCGGATCGAGCATATGACTAAGTTCTTCGATTGCTGTCTTAGAAATCAAAAGTTTTTCGTGATACAGCAAATCGTAAATGTTTAGCCCATAACTATTTGTCACCTTTGTTTTCTTGACATTACGCGAAGCTAAAATCAAATTTGAATTATCAAGCGAATCAACAATTAAGGTTTTTGTCTGCTTTTTGCTGTCGGCGAAACCCATCGTCGTCATTACATTGATAAAGCCTCTGGTCTTTGCGTTTTCGATTGTGAATTCATCAATAACGATCAAATTCCCTTCACGCAGTCTTTCCGACAATGCCGAGCGCAATGCTCCCCGGCGCATTTTCTTTGGCATTTTGTAAGACCAATCGCGCGGTTGGGGACCGTGGACTTTACCACCGCCACGCCATAGAGGTGAACGGATTGACGCCACACGAGCGCGACCGGTTCCCTTTTGCTTCCAGGGTTTTTTGCCGCCACCGCGGACATCACCGCGAGTTTTGGTCGCTGAAGTCCCCTGCCGGCGATTTGCCAGATAATTTGTTACTGCCGAATGAATTAATGCTTCGTTTAACTCAACACCAAAAACGGCGTCGGATAGCGTCAAATCACCAACTTCTTCGTTACTTAAATTGCGAACCATTGCGGTAGGCATAATCTCACTCCGTTTCAGTGGTCAGTGTCAGTGACAAGCAAACAGTATTTCTAACTGCGATTGTCAACTGCCGACTGCCTACTTATTCTTCTGTCTTTCAGATTTCTTTACTAAAACTAAACTTCCGTTTGCGCCCGGTACAGCGCCGCGAATCATCAAAAGATTGTTTTCAACATCAACCCGTACCACGCTCAAGCCTCTTACAGTAACGCGCTCATCGCCCATATGTCCGGATGATTTCGTTCCTTTTATAACGCGCGAAGGATAAGCCGATTGTCCAATCGAACCTGGCGCGCGAACATTCATTGAACCGTGCGATTCAGGACCTCGGCTGAAATTATGACGTTTAATCGTTCCGGCAAAACCGCGACCCTTCGATTTTCCGACAACTTCGATTGTATCGCCGTCCGCAAAAAGATCTGCTTTAACCTGGTCGCCAACATTTACATCCGGCGCCTCTTTTAAGCGAAATTCTTTCAAAATTCGAGTTGGAGGCAGTCCCCCTCCTGTTTTCTCAAAATGACCAAGCATCGGCTTGGAGACATTTTTCAAACGAATTGGTTTATCTTCAACAAATCCAAGTTGGACGGCATTATAACCGTCTTTTCCACCCATGGTTTTGGTTTGGACAACAATACAAGGTCCTGCCTTGATAACGGTGACAGGGGTTACTGTTCCGTCGTCCGCAAAAAGCTGCGTCATACCAAGTTTTCTACCAATGATTCCGTTAATCATATTTTAGATTTTGGATTTTGGATTTCTGATTACTTAAAATCTAAAACCCAAAATCAGTCTAGCTTTTACCAAATGCCTTAATTTCTACATCAACTCCGGCGGGTAAATCCAGTTTCATCAAAGCATCAACTGTTTCTGCCGTTGGGTCGAGAATGTCCATCAAACGCTTGTGCGTTCTTATTTCAAATTGCTCACGTGATTTTTTATCAACATGCGGCGAGCGTAAAACCGTCCACTTATTTTTTACCGTCGGTAGCGGGATTGGTCCCGCAATACTCGCGCCGGTTCGTTTCGCGGTCTCAACAATTTCAACTGTTGATTGATCTAAAACGCGATGGTCGTAAGCTTTCAGTTTGATACGTATTTTTTCGTTTAACATAAATTTTTGTTATTCAACAATATCGGAGACGGTGCCCGCTCCCACCGTTCGCCCGCCTTCACGAATCGCAAACCGAAGTCCCTTCTCCATCGCAATCGGCGCGATCAATTCAATTTCCATCTGGATGTTATCCCCAGGCATCACCATCTCCACGCCCGTCGGGAGATGCGCCACGCCCGTCACGTCCGTTGTTCTAAAGTAGAATTGGGGTCGGTAGCCAGTGAAAAACGGTGTGTGCCGTCCACCTTCTTCCTTTGTTAAGACGTAAGCCTCCGCCTTGAATTTCGTGTGCGGTGTGATCGAGCCGGGTTTGGCAATCACCTGCCCGCGTTCGATCTCTTTACGCTCGACTCCTCTGAGGAGCAGTCCGACGTTATCGCCCGCCATTCCCTTATCGAGCAGTTTCTTGAACATCTCAACACCCGTCACCACCGTGTTGCGCGTATCTTTGATGCCGATAATCTCGACCGTTTCATTGACGTTGACCATTCCGCGTTCGATTCTTCCCGTCGCTACTGTTCCTCTGCCCTGAATCGTAAAAATATCTTCGACCGGCATCAGAAACGGTTTCTCGACATCTCTCGCCGGCGTCGGTATATAATCATCGACCGCCTGCATCAGTTCGTCAATCTTTGCTTCCCATTTCTCTTCGCCGTTCAAGCCCCCCAAAGCCGACCCCTGAATGACCGGTATGTCGTCGCCCGGGAATTCGTAACTTGAGAGCAGTTCTCTGATTTCCAGCTCAACCAGCTCGATCAACTCTTCGTCATCGACCGCGTCAACCTTGTTCATAAACACGACCATCGACGGCACTCCAACCTGACGCGCCAGCAAGATGTGTTCTCTGGTTTGCGGCATCGGACCATCGGTGGCGGCAACCACCAGGATCGCTCCGTCCATCTGCGCCGCGCCGGTAATCATATTCTTGACGTAATCGGCGTGTCCCGGACAATCGACGTGCGCGTAATGCCGATTCGCCGTTTCATATTCGACGTGCGCCGTCGCGATCGTAATGCCGCGCGCCTTCTCTTCCGGCGCGTTGTCAATCGAATCAAACGCCCGCACCAGAATCTTCGGATTATGCTTGGCAAGCACTTTGGTAATCGCCGCCGTAAGCGTCGTTTTCCCGTGATCGACGTGTCCGATCGTGCCGATATTAACGTGCGGCTTGCTTCTGTCAAACTTCTCTTTACTCATTTATTTGTCCCTCTTAAAATAGTAAAAAACTTTATAATAACAATAACAATGGAGCCCAAGACGAGATTTGAACTCGTGACCTCTTCCTTACCAAGGAAGCGCTCTACCCCTGAGCTACTCGGGCTTTATCCTTATAAAAAACTAAAAAACTCTTTTCAAAATTTTTGGAGCGGGAGACGAGACTCGAACTCGCGACATTCAGCTTGGAAGGCTGACGCTCTACCAACTGAGCTACTCCCGCAAACCGATTTTGAATTTTAGATCTGCGATTGGCGCAACAAACGACAATTTAACTACACTTTAGAGTCTTACAAATCCAGAATTCAAAATTAAAATGGTGCAAGGGATAGGATTTGAACCTATGTAAGGCTTCCGCCTGCCGGGTTTACAGCCCGGTGCCATTAACCACTCGACCACCCTTGCGTCTCTTGTTTTCAATTATAATTGCAGCTATCTACTTTCCGACAGCAATTAGCAAAATAGCAATGATAGCCAAGTTTTGTTTAACTTGCAAGTCAGGAGAATATGGTTTTAGTCCGGCGTGTCACTTTCAGTCTGTTCGGATGTTTGGTGCGCTCGCGGATGAAATTTTTCGTAGGTTTTTCGCAGATGTGTGTCGGTCATATGCGTATAAATTTGGGTTGTAGAAATATCCGCGTGTCCGAGCATTGCCTGAACCGAGCGCGAATTGGCGCCGTGCTGCATTAAGTGTGTGGCAAAACTATGGCGCAGAGTGTGCGGCGAAACATCTTCCAACCCAACCTTTTCGGCATATTCCTTAATCAATGTAAAAATTGTTTGGCGCGTTAGAGGCTTTCCCGCAGAAGTTACAAAAAGATTTTGCTCAACAACGTTTTCTTTTTTTCTTCTTAAAACCAGATATTTTTTCAGCCACTCAACCGCGCTTTTTCCGAGCGGAACTTTCCTCTGTTTACTCCCTTTTCCCTTGCAGGTCACGATTCCGGCATCAATATCGACATCAAAAATATTCAGCGTCACGGCTTCGGAAACCCGCAAACCGGAGGCATACATCGTTTCCAGAATCGCTCGGTCACGCAAACCCGTTTCGCTTCCGGCGTCCGGCACGGAAAACAAATTTTCAATTTCGTATTCCGACAAAAAACGCGGCAAATAAAAACCTTTCTGCGGCGTATCCAAATCTTCCGCCGGATGTTTTTTGATATGCCCGTCAAGCATCAGAAATTTGTAAAACCCGCGCACCGCGCTGATAATTCGACCGACCGAACTCGGCGACAAATTTATCCGTGATAAATCGGCGATAAATTCGCGCAAATCCGTTCTATTTAAATTTACAACATCTAAATTTTCAGTTTCAGCCCACAGCTTCAGCTTTTGTAAATCTCTCTGATAACTTTCCAGAGAGTTTTTCGCTAAGCCGCGTTCGACTTGCAAATAAGAAAGATACTCTCGGAGATGATCGCGCGTTTCGATTGTTTCAGATGTTTCAGACATTAAAATTTATTCTACTCTAAAAATCATCGTGAAACGGTTTTGTTTCGACCGAACAATTTGTCGTATCCAAACTTTCGACGTTGCGTGACATTTCCGCGCGTGCCGCGAAACGCGCCCAATTCCAAGTGCGAAAATCGTTTTCCGTCTCAGTTTGTTCAAAACGGTTTGCTAGTTTCCACTTGATTGTGCATTGTTGCTCAAAATTCATCGTCGGCAAATTTTCCAGAAGCGTCGGAACAGCATCGTCGCTCAAATTTGCGACATAGCTCGAATCAAAACTGCGTCCTTCCTGCATCAGGCGAACATTTGTGCTGACAATAAAATTATCCGGGTTGAAAACATGAAGCGTTCCAACAATAAAAAACGCCGACCACAGAGCGCCCCACGCAAACTGCTGCCGCGCGCCGCGCAAAACCGTTAGCGCAAACCACGCAAAAACCAGTGCCAGCCAAACCATAAAAACCATCGGGTAAAGTCGAACGGTCGTTAAACCATAGCCTAAACTTCCGGTTAAAAGCAGAAGTCTCTGGGTAGCGGAAATCATAATCACAAACAGCAGTGCAATTTGAATTCCGGCTAAAACTCTATAAATTTTTTCATTGACCGGCGCGTCTTTTCGCAGAAGCCAGTGCGATAAAAGCAGAATAGGGAGAACGAGCGCGGCAACCGTAACGAGTTCGCCAAAACCGCGCCGCGCGTAATCGGCGAGTTTGAAGTCGGGAGTCGTCTGCACAAGTTCTATTCCACCAAAGAGATACGGAATCTGCACGATGACAAAACCGAGAAACAAAAGATTTGTCAAACCCAAAACGATTGACACTTCAATCGCGCCGAGCGTGAACAATCTCGGCATCACCGAATTGTCAAAGTTTTGCAAATCCCAACTTTTCGCCTGTTCCGGCGATGCGGCTTCGGTCGATTCCTTTTCGTCTTCTTTTTGTTCGGTAATACTTAATGTTTGCGCTTTTACGTTAACTGGTTTTTCAAGCGCAAACGTTTCAAAGAGAGAACCGCGCAGATAACCGGCGACAATCCACGAAAGAAAACCGGTTAACAATATATGAGTAAATATAATTGCCGGATCGATGTGAAAAGTTTGTTCGATAATGCCTTGAAAGACCGCGTCCGCCGCCATAAAAAGCGCGCCGAAAACAAGTAGAATCGGCGCGGCAATCGCCAGCCCGCGCAAAACGGCAATCAAGTGTTTTGTCCAGCCCGTCTGCGGAATTGTTTTCCATTTTATATCTCCGAACAATAAGTAAAACGGCGCGAACATTGCGCTCAGACTCGACCAAATCGCCGCGCAAAAATAATGGAAGATTCCAGCAATCTGCGTTTTAATCTTCAGCGCGGGCAAAGTCAGAAGCGACAAAATTGTCAAAATCGCCAGCGTATTGAGCATCTTTAATTCAATCGAATCGCGCCACACGAACATCGCCGCGAAAGAAACTAGCGCCGCGTGCAGAGCGATTGTCTGCCCGCTCAAAAATTCGCTCCGGCGACGGCGTGTCACCATCAACACCGCCGCGACGAGCGCGCCAATCCATAAAAAAACATTTAAGCCCCACGGAGTGTCCCGCAAAAGCGCGTCGCCCAGAATCCCCAATAACAATGCGGCTTCCAAGATCTCCAGACCTGTTTTTGTTTTGTCGTTCATAATTTTATTCGTTTGCTCATTCTCCAATTTTTACTTCACGCCGATAGTTTTAGTTTGTTCCGATAGTTTGCGTTTGTTCTGCAAGTTTGAAGCGAGTTCGCTGATGAAAAATGCTGTCTTCGTCATCGATTAAAACCGTTTCGATAACTTTGTCAATGCCGATGACTTCGGCAATATCGAGACGCGGATTTGTCACATCTATTGGTAAATCGAAAACAACTTCGCCTTCAAACGAGCCGCCCGCCGGAATTTTTCGCTCAAAAGAATTGCCGAGATCAGCTGAAAATCCTACCGGCTTAAAAGTTCTTCGTTGTTCGTCAACAACTTCAAATTTCGGGTCGTGCAAACCGAGTTCAACGCGTCTCGCATCATTGGAAATTTTCACTTTCACAATATAAAAAACTCCGTTTGCCGTTTTGTCGTCGAATTGTTTCGCGGTTTGCACGTCTGAAACACTCGCCTGCAGATGGCAATCAATATAAAATCCACAAAACTCTTTCGCCTCGTTCAAATCGAGTATTTTTTCCTGACTCGCCAACGAAACCCCCAAAAGTATTGTCGTATAAAACACTAGCCAAACCGTCACCGCACCGAGAACGAACTTCGACAGCCAAACTTGCTCGAGCAAGCGCGCAACAACATACAAAATAAATGCCAAACCTAATCCGCTAATCGTCAATAACATCATTAAAAGTCCCATTAACATTCTCCTTTTCTAAAAATGATACTTGCCCGAAATATCATAAAAATATAAGCAAGCAATAAGTGTTGTATTGCTCCGATAAAATATCTTTCGGAAAAGTTCACGAAAGTTAGAGCCAAACAATCAAAAATCAAAAACCCAAATATTAGACTCCAAACAAAACTCCCCAACTGATGATTTTGATTGAATCCAAATAAAGAAGTCTGTGACGGATATTTTTGTAAAGTCCACAGCACAAAACATAAAACAAACGGCGCGAAAAAAATCCAAACAATTACAAAAAGCCCAAATGGAAGTCCGATTGAATCAGCATTTGGAGGTAAATTACCGCTTGCTAAAAGATTTGTTAAATACAGCCATTCAAAAATTGGTGCTGTTATATAAACAAAAAACGTCAGCATTAAAAAGCTCAATCCATATTTTGGTGTTTTCAAAATTTCAAACATTCTTCATCGCCTTTATCAACGCTTCCATATGGTTCAAATATCTCTCCAACGCATTTTTTCCTTCTTTCGTAATTTTATATTCGGTGAGAGGAACGCGACCATTAAAAGATTTTTCACAAATCAAATAACCGGCGTCTTCGAGCTTGCGGGCGTGGACGCTGATGTTGCCGTCGGTGGTGTTTAAGAGATTTTTAAGTTCTGTAAACGACAGACTTTTATTTGCTGCGAGCGCGCTGATAATTCCGAGGCGCATCCGTTCGTGAATAACTTTGTCGAGTTCGCTCGAAATCCTTTCCGCCGCGCGTTCGATTTTGACTGAGCTCGGTTTTGTGTTTGGCATTTCCTCGGGATTTTCCTGTTTCAAAACTGTACTTTTTTTGCTCATCTTAACCGCCAAACCTCCGTGCGATAATTGTTCCGAAAATTATATGAAGAACACCGAAACCTAAACCCATCAACAAATTACCGAAATTTGTCGGGAGAACAAACGCGATCATTCCCAAAACAATAAAACACCAGCCCATAACCGGAACCGCGCGTACCGAAAAACTGCCGCCCGTAATCACCGCCGCGCCGTAGAGAAGCAGCCACGACGGAATCATCGCTTCAAAAAAACCAAACCGCCACAGTCCGAAAGTCAAAATAACGGCACAGATGAGAGGCGGCAAAAAACTCAGCACAAACTTTCGCGCCGGAACAGAGTTGAGCGGCATCTCAGAAATTTTTGCTTTTTGCCACATCGCGAATAAACCAATAGCAAAAGCTAAAATTGCTTCCACCAGCCAAACCGTCAGCCAATCTTTAACGAGCGGCTGCTGGTATGCAATAAAGCCGGCGGCGATTGCCGTCAAACCCATAAAAACCCCGCCGTAACCCGGAACCGCCGTAAAAGAAGTCGAGCGTTCCATCGTCTCACGGATAAATTGCAGATTGTCCATCGCTCGGTCGCTGATATTGATCGGCTCGTTAATTTGATTGTTGTCTTTTCGAATCGCTTGAATTTTCGCCATACAAATTGGAAGTTATACCAAGTGATATTTTTTGTCAAGAACTTTATGATATAAAGTCAATAAATGTTATTTTATTATTTCATAAATTTGAATAAAAGAGCCGCTTTGATTTGTCTAACAAAAAACTTTACGCTATATTTTTATTTCTACTACTTGCGGAGAGGTCGCATAATTGGTAGTGCAGCGGTCTTGAAAACCGCCGTCCGAAAGGACATGCAGGTTCGACCCCTGTCCTCTCCGCCATTTTTATTTTGGATTTTGGATTAATTTTGATTCGAAAGCTTTTTCCCAACAATTTCTGCTGAACACAACCCGTCAAATTATTTGCTCATTATCATATTTATTTCTCATCAGGTGCGATTTTCTTAAAATTATAGCGCAGCAGAACGCGCACGGGCAGAGTTTTCCCATTACGTTCGGCAGGGCGCCAATTCATCTTACGAACCGTTTCTGTGACTGATTCGTCTAGACCGAAACCTGCCCAGCGGACAATTTCGGCGCGCGCGACTTTGCCCGTTTCATCGACGTCAATTTCAATGTCTATAGTCGCTTCTACGCTATAAAGATTGGCGATCTTTGTATATTCGGGACGAATTCGTTTGTAAGGTAGAGGCGGGCGGAAATCTTTTGCTTCCGGTGAATTTTCATCCGGCAAGCTTTCAAAATTGTCCGCGCTTTTTCCGTTCGACTTTTCTTTAGCATCTGTTTTCAGTTTTTGTGAAATTTCTGCTGACAAATCGCTTGCCGAGTTGAGTAATTTCTTTTCCGCCTCTGAAGAATTTCTGTCTCTTATACACTATTGACGCT
>MWVV01000168.1_pt1 | contig 23366 bp, 23 predicted proteins | sample 1047281 | NCBI WGS metagenome assembly MWVV01 (sample SAMN06349986, study PRJNA376086) | soil metagenome | isolation source: PT-2 sample Antarctic (ecotone) soil | place: Antarctica | collected 2015-01-13 | reverse complement strand
CGTCGAAAATTACGCCGAACATATCGTAAGTTTCACGCTCGTGCCAGTTGGCGGTTTTCCAAACGGTTGTAACGGTTGAAACGTGCGGATCATCTTCACTCAAAAGCACTTTAAGGCGCAAACGCTTATAATGTTTTGTCGAAAATAAATGATAATTAACTTCAAAACGCGGGTCTTCTTCGGGTCCAAGGTCTGCGCCGCAAAGGTCGGCAAGCATATCAAATCCGTGTCTGTTTTTTAGCGACGAGCAGACATCATTTATAAATTCACGCGGAACAATTATCGTTATTTCACCAAACGTGTCCTTAAAATCGGTTGCCCAAGCCGGATTTTCTTCCTTTAATATATTTACGTAACTTTGCAAAACTCCCGTTTCAACCATATTTGTAAATTGAGTCAAAATAATTTCAAAGGTCTAAGTTGATTTTCTGCGTTCGTGACGCGAGGCAATCGTATAAGGTCGCGTCGTTGCCTGTTTCGCAGCGGTTTCCGATTCTGTCCCCATCGTGACGGGCAAAGTGCCGGGAACGATTGAATGGCGAGATTCTTCTTCAAAAGTGTCGCGCCGATCCTTAACCGATTCGTTCATAACCTTTTCCTGCAGCATCATAATCGCGTGTATCAACATTTCGGGTCGCGGCGGACAGCCCGGAACATAAACGTCAACCGGAACAATTTTATCGACGCCTTGAACAATTGCGTAATTATCAAAAACTCCGCCGGAAGTGGCGCAGGCGCCCATCGAAATTACCCATTTCGGTTCAGGCATCTGGTCGTAAATACGACGCAAAGCCGGCGCCATTTTCCGCGAAACTCGCCCCGACACGATCATTACGTCGGCTTGACGCGGCGAAGCGCGAAAAGTCTCTGCGCCGAACCGCGACAGATCGTTGCGTGAGCTAACCGTATTCATCATCTCAATCGCGCAGCAAGCTAAGCCGAACGTAGCGGGCCACAATGAAGACTTTCTTGCCCAATTAACGACCGCGTCAAGTCTGACGGTAATGACATCCGGCAGAGATTCGAATAATGCATTTTCTAAACCCATAAATAACTCCGAAGTGTTAAGCTGCGCGTTTTAATTCCCGGATTCGCTGACTCTTCTGATCTATTAATTGAGCCGCTTCGCCGCGAGCTTCAGCGCGAGCCTGGATGCCCCAATCAAATGTGCCTTTTTTCCAGACGTAAATATAGCCGATGATTAAGGTTGCGATGAAAACTAAAATTTCTAAAAGCGCGATTGTACCGAAAGCAATTCCGCTGATTTTTTCTTCAGCGAGCAAAGTCTTAAAGGCGACGGCAAAGGGAATCATAAACAAAACTTCGATGTCGAAAAGCAGGAAAATTACCGCAACCGTATAAAATTTTATGGAAAATCTATCACGCGCCGAACCCACCGGATCTTTGCCGCATTCGTAGGGCATTAATTTGGTTGCCGTTCGCTTGCGCGGTCCGATTAATTGAGTAACCAGAATCTGGCTGGCGGCAAAACCAAATGCTACTATGAACATTACAGCAATCGGCGCATAATCGAACAGATTAAATTCAGACATATAAAGTTTTGAAATATTTTATTTGTGTTCAACTTTGAAAACAAAAACTTGTTAATCTAAAGATTGAGAATTATATCACAAGACAATCGTAAGTTAAGCAAGATTGAGTGTCAAGGGAAAGAATTTTACAGTGGAGAGCGGAAAAATTAAGTTAAAATCGACTCTTGACTCACGACTCGCGATTCTTGACTTTTCTTATTCGTTGACCGCAAAGAAATGCTCGTGCTAATTTTGTAAAAAGTAAATAATATTTGGAACAAATCAAAAAGAATGTTCAACAAAGTTAAAACAAGAAAGATAAAAATTATAATTAATGGTATAACAAAAGAGATTCCAAACGAAGTAAATATAATTGAACTGCTCGAAAGTTTTTCTTTGCCGAAAGAACGTATCGCCATCGAACTAAACAAACAAGTGGTGCGAAAAAAAGATTGGGAAAATATCAAAATAACGGATGCCGACCGAATCGAAGTTATACATTTTGTCGGTGGCGGGTAGAAAATTACCGATTAAAAATTTTGAATCACAAGATGCGGATTGAGAGCAGTTTCGGTCTGCATTTTTTTTGCGCGATTTTTTGTTAGAATTCAATTTCTTTTAAGTAGGGGGACAAAATTAAAGTAAAGAATCGTTTAGAATCGGTCTTTGACCGCGCTTGTCGAAAATGAATTAGGTTAGGCGGTTAGAGAGTGCTTTTAAAGCGTAGTTTTAATATACAATAATTTTGTCCTATTACTTATTATCCAATAAATTAAGGATATTAATTTGATGATTTTTTCCGACCGAGATTTGGCACAAAAACTCGAACGCACCGAAGCCCGGAGCAATGTTGATTTTGTTAAGGCGCGTGCTGAGATGTTCCCGTCGAGCGGCGCGGAGTGGATGCAAGCGGCGGGGGCGTATGCGATGTTTGACGGTATCGAATCGCCTTTGACGCAGACTTTCGGACTCGGCGTTTTTGATGAGGTAACGAACGTTGATTTGGACAAAATCGAGGCGTTTTTCAAAAAACATAATGCGCCCGTTTTTCACGAAGTTAGCCCGCTTGCGGATGCTTCGCTGTTGAGTTTGTTGAACGAGCGCCGTTACCAACCGATTGAAATGACGAGCGTGATGTATCTTCCTTTAACAGGTGAAATCAAACTCGATATGCCGATAAATACGAACATCAGTACGCGCATTATCGAAGCAGGCGAAGAAAAACTCTGGGCACAAACATCGGCGGACGGATGGGCGACGGAAATGCCGGGGCTTTCCGATTTTATGTTTGAATTTGGGCAAATCGGCGCGAAATGTGAAGCCGGGCTGCCGTTTGTCGCCGAAATTGAAAATCAACCGGTTGCTGCCGGAATGTTGTTTGTCTACAACGGCGTAGCTTTACTGGCGGGCGCAAGCACTGTTCCCGAAGGTCGCAGGCAAGGCGCACAACTCGCTCTGCTCAACGCTCGAATGCGCTACGCCGTCGAACACGGCTGCACAATTGCGATGATGGGTGCGGCGCCCGGCAGCGGGTCGCAGCGCAATGCCGAAAAGAACAATTTTCGCATCGCTTACACGCGCACCAAATGGCATTTGAAAGAATAGTAAAGATTTAGTCGTGAATCGTCGGCTTATCCGGATGCGGCACGAAACACTTTCGGCAACGGGCTTCGTATTTATCGCTCGCGCCGACTTCGACGCGCGATTCCGATTCGACGGTGCGCTGCGAATAATTCGCCGTTTCGCCGCATTTAACGCAGATAGCGTGAGTTTTCGTAATAAATTCAGCGATTGATAAAAGCTGCGGCATCGGCTCAAATGGCTTGCCCGTGTAATCCTGGTCAAGCCCGGCAATAATCACGCGCTTTCCGCTGTCGGCGAGTTCGTTGACCGCTTGAATGATTTCCATGTCGAAAAATTGACCTTCGTCAATGCCAACCACTTGCGTGTCGGGGTCGATTTGCGCCATTAACTCCTTGGCGGTCATCACGGGTTTTGAAATGTGCGTCATTCCCGAATGCGAAGCTATCTGCTCGATTGAATAGCGTTTATCAATAATTGGTTTGAAAACCTGTACTTTTTGTCTGGCAATCTGCGCCCGCCTCAGCCGACGAATCAGTTCTTCCGATTTGCCCGAAAACATCGAGCCGACGATAACTTCAATCCAACCGACACCGTTTTGCCTGTTTCTGCGGCGTTCTTCCGTATTGTCGAACGCAAATTCTTCAACCATTTTCCCTTTTTAGATTCCTTATTGCAGAGATTTGAAAACGCTAAGATTATCACACCGTAAAGCGCAAAGTCTAAAGTTCAATCTCCACAGTTTGAGCTTGAAAATTATCCGTGTCTATCTGCATAAATCTGTGTTTAAATCCGAGTGATTTTTGTTATTCTAAATTTGTGAAAATCAAACTTTGTCCAAAATGTAAGCGACCGTTTATGGCAAGCGCGCCAAATTGCCCGCACTGCCCTGAGCTATACACCTGGAATCAGGAATCGTGGGCAAACTTTGGCTGTTTGGTAATGACAATTCTGCCGCTTTTCGTAATGATTTTATTTTGGATGTTTTTCTTTATGGGTTTTCTTTTTCGTTAGACGGCGGTGGCTTGACAAGGCTCCCCGCAATTTTATCTATCAATCTCGAACTATCGTTTTTGCGCGTGATGTTATTACCGATAACAGCAAAAGCAAAAATTTCGCCATCTTCTCTTTGCGCGTAACCTGCCAAAGAATTGACATAAGTTATCGAGCCGGTTTTTGCTAAAATCTTGCCTTTCGCATTCCACAAACGCCCGCCCAAAGTTCCGTCCGTGCCCGCAATCGGCAGAGAATTATTAAAAGCGTCGGCAAAATTTGATTGAGCGGCATAAATGAGCGCGCGCCCGAAGGCTTCCGGCGTAATAAAATTGAGCCTCGACAGTCCCGAACCGTCGTGTATTTGAATATCTTCAACCGCGACGTTGTTCATTCGCAGCCATTTTTTTACAACCGAGGCGCCCGCCGAATCATCACCGCGCAGTTCGTGGATTTCACGGCTTTCGTCCGGTGCGGTGTCGCCGAACTTTTTGCCGATAGTTCGAAGGAGCACTTCGCCGTAAAGATTGATCGAACGTTTGTTCATTGTGTGGACGAGTTCAGCTAGTGTTTTGCTTTCAACAAAAGCCAGTTCCGAAGCGTTCGCCGCATCTAATTTATTTTCGGTTTTCCAATCGACAAATTTTGCTTCACCGGTAACCGTAATTCCTTTTTTTTCCAGAGCTTCTTTCAAATTTCTTGCCGTCCACAGCGCCGGATTGTGGACGGCAATGCGCCCATAAGCCTTTTTGCCGTTTCCCCAAACATAAAGTTGATTATCCTGCAATCCGCGCTCGACTCCGAAGGCTTCGGTCTGACCGTTTTCAGTCGGTTTTAGTTCGCCTCGGATTTCCAGAAAGTCGGTTGAAGCAGCCGGTTTTCCGTTGCTGTCCATATAAATGGCTGCCTGATTTTCCTTAAACGAAAGCGCGCTGGCTTCCGCTCCGTAATGCCACTGCAAATCGTTCCAGGTCCAACCGTCACCGATGCTTGCGCCCTTAAAATAACTATCATTACCGATAATATCGCCTTTGATATGCTTTAAGCCTTTCGCTTGCAGTTGGCTGATTAGATTTTCCAGAGCTTCTTTATCAAAGTCCGGCGCGCCCTGCCCGTAAATCGTCAAATCGCCATTCAAAGTTCCCTCGGCTTCGATTTGGTTTTGCGCAAAAACGGAAGTTCTGAAGCGAAAATCCACGCCGAGTTTATCGAACGCGACGATTGAAGTGATTACTTTGACAATCGAAGCCGGATTAAAAAGCTGCCGCGCATCGCGGGCACAAGCGATGCGATTATCCTTGAGACTTAAAACAAACATACCCCAACGCGCATTTGCGTGTTCACTTTTTTCGATTGTCTGATTGATATATTCGCACAGCGCGACGTCTTCTGCACGGGCGGAAATTTGCAGAGGTTTTGCCAAATCTACTTCCGGCGTCGAAACGGAAAAACTCGCTACTGTTTGGTCCGTGGGCTGTTCTTCTGCTGTATTTTCGCTACCAATCGCTTCATTGGACGGACGACAAGAGGCAAAAAACAGCAGCGACGTGAAAGAAAAAACGAGAAATAATTTTTGCAGTTTCGGTTTGTTTTGTGTGAATTTTATAACTTTTGATTTCATCAGCCGGTATTTTCTAGTTACTCAATATTTTTCGCGACGCCTCAAAAACTTCTTCCACGCCGATTTCGTCGAGCGTTCCGCTGTTGACGACCGAGAGATTTTCCGTGCACGGAAGATAATTCGCAGGCGCTCGCTTATCCATTACTAAAACGATTTTTGTTCCGACAACCGCGCCGATATGCGCCGCACCCGTGTCGTTGCTAATTAAAACGTCTAAAAAGGAGAGCGCTGCCGCAAATTGCAGCAAAGATAGTTTATCAAGAATTAATACTTCGGGCGAAAAAGTTTCTTCGATTTTTTGTCGAAGATGTTCTTCCTCAGGACCGAGAAAAACTATCGGCTGTAAATTTTTATTGCTCAATAAAAGTTTTGAAAGAAGCGAAAAATTCTCTAAACTCCAGCGTCGGCTGGCGTGTCCTGCGCCCGGAAAAAGTCCGACGAGTTTTCTCTTTTCGATATTTTTATTTGATAAAAGTTTTTCGATTTCTTCGAGATGCTTTTTTTGCGGAGAGATGTTCACGAACCGTTTGGGATTTTCCACGCCCAGCGGTTTGAGAACATCCAAATAATAATCGGTTAAATGCAGCAGGCGATTTATTCGTGGAGGTTTGGGCTGGAAGTTTGCCAGAAAATCGAGCGAACGGTTTCCGCGACTCGCATACAGGCGATGTTTCGCCCCCGAAAAAAAACCTAGTAGATTTGTTTCATAAAGACTATGAAGGTCAATGATAAAATCAAATTTTTGGGTGCGGACATTTCGTAAAAGCTTGAAAACTTGTTTAATCGACCAAATTTTCCCGCTGTCCCGAAGCCGAACGCGGTCAACAATTATTTTCTCATCGACAAAACCGGAAATCTCAACAATGTCGGCGCCGGATTTTCCGATTAAAGCGGTGATTTTTGCTTTTGGAAATTTTTCTCTGATAATCTGCAACGCCGGCAAGCTCAGAATAACGTCGCCAATCTGCCCGAAGTGAATGACTAAAATGTTTTGCGGTTTAAATTTCAAGACTCAAGATTTAAGATTTGACTGTGATTGAAAAATCCAAATAACTAAAATTAAATTTGCAAGTTTGATGTTGAACGTTAAATCGTGAATCTTAATAAGCGTTCGGTGCGGTTTTTTCCATCCATCTTTCAGGAACTTTTAATTCCGTAAAGCCAAATTTTTCGTAAAGCGCGTGCGCGTCTCTGGTTGCTAAAATCCAACGCCGGAGATTTTGCAAATCGGGATGATTGACAATAGTTTCCATCAGCCATTTGCTGATTCCGCGCCCGCGAAACTCGTTCAAAATAAAAACATCACCAATATAAGCAAATGTTGCGTAATCGGTGACGACACGCGCAAAACCAATTTGTTTCTCACCTTTGTACACGCCGAAAGATAAGGAATTTTCAATCGCTCGTTGGGTCTGTTCGCGCGTTCTTTCTTTCGCCCAATATGATTCTTCGGACAAAAATTTGTGAATCATATCAATTTGCAAAAATGAAACGTCGGTTCTGATTATAATCTCGCCGCGCTCCCATTCCGGTAACACTTCGTTAAAAATCATTAGCCTGATAACGCGCCTGACAATTTGGACATTCAATCATATTTTGAGATTTACCAATCGGAAAAACCGGGAGTACGAAAAAGAGCGTGACGTAATTTCTGCCGGTTTTTTTGATAAATTGCGCGAGCGTTCCGCAACGCTCACAACGATGCCGTTCCGCCGTTCGCTCCGAACCGGAGACCTTAAATTTTGTGCCGATAATAAAAATCATATTTTTCCTAAAAAGATGGTTTCAGCCATTTCAAATTGTTGATGAACTTAAAATCGTCCGCATTATTAAGTTACAAGTGTCAAATCGTTTTCGAGCGCGGTTGCGGCAATTAAAGCATCGGCAAGCAATAAACCATGAGAATTTGAATACGATCGAATCAAATCAATTGCTCGCACACAGCTTTCAGGCGTTATTGGAAGTAAAGGAAAGCGCATTAGATATTTTTCAATGATGCGCTTTTCCTGATTTGATTTTGAGCCTTGCAAACATTCGATGTAAATGGTCGCGTCAATGGCGCATTCGAGTTTTTCCACAAATTTTCTTACTTCTAAATCGCCTTTAAAGATTCTCGAAAGAATATTTGTATCAGACAAATAATCAATCATATTTTACCGTTATTTTTATCTCGAATCGTGCGGGCAATTTCATCCGCTGTTTCTCTGCGGTCAGCCCAGATTCCTAACGCTTCGCTTGCATCCACTTCGTCCATATCGTAAGGATAATTTACCTGAATCGTTTTGAGTTCTCTTGGCTTTTTCACCAACCGCAAAATCTCGTCAACCACTTCAGCGCTTTTAACACTGAATTTTAAGTTGATATTTTGCGGCACTTCGATAATAAGTTCTCCCATAAATCTACACCTCTTTAACCGCATTTTAACACGACTATTGTTTGATTTGATAAAACGCTTTGCGTCCCAGATATTTCGCGCCACTCCCCAAATCTTCTTCGATTCGCAGAAGTTGGTTATATTTCGCAATGCGGTCGCTTCGGGAAAGACTTCCGGTTTTAATTTGTCCGGCGTTGGTTGCAACGGCTAAATCGGCGATGAAAGAATCTTCCGTTTCGCCCGAACGGTGCGAGATAACCGCCGTCATATTATTTGTTTTCGCCAGTTCGATGGCGTCCAAGGTTTCCGTCAAAGTTCCGATTTGATTAACTTTTATTAAAATCGAATTTGCCGCGCCGGTTTCAATTCCTTTTTCCAAAAATTTGACGTTGGTCACAAATAAGTCATCACCAACCAGCTGAATCTTTTTTCCTAGTTGTTCGGTAATTTTCTTCCAGCCGTCCCAATCGCTTTCCGCCAAACCATCTTCGATGGAAACAATCGGATACTTTGCGCACCAATCTGCCCAGTACGCAATCATTTCATCTGTCGAAAGCGTGCGTTTATCCGATTTTTTGAAAACGTAATTTGCGCCGTCGTAAAACTCGCTTGCTGCCGGATCGAGCGCGAGCATTATTTCGCCGTCTTCACCGGTTTTGTAGCCGGCTTTTTCAATTGCTTCGAGAATCGTTTCAATGGCTTCTTCGTTTGATTTAAGGTTTGGGGCAAAACCGCCTTCATCACCAACCGAAGTTACCAAACCGCGAGATTTTAAAACAGATTTGAGATTATGAAAAATTTCCGCGCCCATCCGCAAAGCTTCGGAAAAAATTTCCGCGCCGACAGGCATTACCATAAATTCCTGAAAATCAACATTGTTATCGGCGTGAGCCCCGCCGTTGATAATGTTCATCATCGGAACAGGCAAAGTTTTCGCGTTGACGCCGCCGAGATAGCGGTAAAGCGGCAATTCGAGAAACGAAGACGCGGCTCGCGCATTAGCCATCGAAACCGCCAGCAGAGCATTTGCGCCGAGATTTGATTTATTTGGCGTACCGTCGAGTTCCAGCAAAACTTCATCAACTGCAGTTTGATCAAGCGCGTCCATTCCCTCGATTTCGCGACTAATTTTTTCGTTAACATTTTCGACTGCGCGTCGGGCGCCTTTGCCCAGATAACGCGCTTGGTCGCCGTCACGCAATTCGACGGCTTCGTGTTCGCCGGTTGACGCTCCCGAAGGCACGGCGGCGCGTCCTGTTTCGCCTGTTTCAAGAACAACTTCGGCTTCCACCGTCGGATTTCCGCGCGAATCAAGAATTTCCCGCGCCCAAACTGTTTCAATTAAACTCATTTATTTATAAAAAGACTCGGTTGATAAAATTGTAGAAAAATTGTTCTCAGTAATTTAGCCTGAAAGTATAAAGAAAAACAAAGATTCAGCTATGAATAAAATTAAATACACGAATGAAAAGAAAAAAATTATTCGTGATATTTGTCTTACTCGCGGCTGTTTGTCTTCTCCATTTTGACTTGTAAAATACGGCGTTTGTTGACTTTTTCGATTTTAAAAAGATGACCGTTGAACTGTACGCTCTCGCCTTCGGTCAAAACTTGTCCGGCTTCGCTCATTAAAAATCCGGCGACCGTCGTGTAGCCTTCTGAAACCGGCAGATTTAATTCCAAACGCCGATTGAGGTCTCGAATTGCTAAACCGCCGTCCAAAACAAAGGCGCCGTCCGGCTGCTCGTGAATTTGCTCGTTGACTTCTTCGTTGTGTTCGTCGGAAATATCGCCGACAATTTCCTCTAATAAATCTACTAAGCTAATAATGCCTTCGACGCCGCCGTGTTCGTCAACAACAAAGGCAAAATGAATTTTGGCGTGCTGCATCTGGCGCAAAACATCTTCGAGTTTTGCCGTGTCAACAATATAAACCGGCGGTTGTATAACCTTTTCCAGAACAAATTCTTGTGGTTTGAAAAAGAACGGCAAAACGTCTTTGCTATGGACGAAACCGGCGACATCATCTAAAGATTCGCGATAGACGGGCATTCTCGAGTAACCGTTTTCATTGAAAATCCGCGCGATTTCTTCAAGCGTGGCGGCGTATGGAATCGCGGCAATCTGCGTGCGTGGAGTCATCGCTTCACGCACGGTAGTTTCGGAAAACTCGAAAACGCCGTGGATCAGGCGTTCTTCCTCCTGATTAACGTGATGCGACAAAGTGATTAACTGGCGAATTTCTTCTTCCGTGTAAATCGAGGCGTGTTCGCTGTCGGCTTTTAAGCCGAAGACATTGACTGTTTTCGCGCTTGCCCAATCGAGCAGATGAATTAACGGCTTGAAAATTTTATAAAAAATCTGCATCGGCAGAGCCGTTCCCATCGCTACTTTTTCCGCCAGTTGCAAGCCGACAAGTTTCGGCGCTTGCTCGCCTAAAACAATGTGCAAAGTCGTGATTATCATAAACGCAATACCGTATGAAATCAGATGGCGAACCGATTCGGGCAAACCGTTTAACGCGCCTCCGAGTATAGCTTCGACAACCGGCTCGCCGAGCGCACCCAAAGCCAACGAAGCCAGCGTAATTCCCAATTGAGAAGCCGAAAGATATGCGTTGAGATTATCAAGCAGACTTAGTAAACGTTTTGCGCTTTTGTTTCCTTCAGCGGCAAGTGCTTCAATGCGCGAACGGCGCACGCCAACAAAAGCAAATTCGGCGGCGACGAAAAAGCCATTTGCTGCAACCAGAACTAAAACAGCGACTATTTTTAATGCAATTGAAAGCCAAGATACAGATTCGGCGGCAGCCTCAGCAGCGAATAACAAGAAGAGATTACTAGCAGGATCGTCCATTATTTGATTTTAAGTTTTTGATTTTCGATTAGAAAATCCTTTTTAATTCTCCTAAAATAATTTTTTACCGTTGTCCAAACGGTCGAATATTTTTAATTATACCATACCTTTTTTACCTGATAAATTATTGTTCATACGCGCTCTCATTTGAATAAACATCAATTAATTCCTGAATCAAAGGCTGACACGAACCGCAGCCGCCGCCCGCATTACAAACATCGGTTACTTCTTCGACGGTTTCAAGTGAATTCGTTTTTATCAAATTTTCGATTGTCTCCTCCGAGACACCGAAACAACTGCAAATCAGAGCCTTTTCGCCCGTCCATTCCTCAACTTGAAAAGCTCGAAAATTCGCCAGGGCATTTTGTAAAGTTTCCAGACACAAGTCCAGACAATGCTGCCGGTGTTCGCTAAATGCGCCGAGCTCATTTTCGATTTCTCTCTGTAAAACTTGTCTCTCCAAACCGTGAAAATCAACTAATTTTTTTCCTTTTATCATTTCTGTCAGAATATCCACCGCCGCAATTAAATAGCCGCAGCCGTTGGTTTGAAACTTTGCCCGGAGAATTTCTTTTGTTTCGCATTCAATCTCCATCCGAATTCGCAGCACCGCGCCGCAAACAAACGTCGCATTTGTGCCGACGGCATTCGCGCCCTGTAGCTTGCCGGCATTTTTCGGCGCGTGAAATCTTTCGCTGATTTTCGGCGGATAAAAATCCATAAAGTAAAAAGTAAAAAAGCAAAAATAAAGAATAATTTGATTTGCTTTGTTGATTTACAAACAAATTTTTCACTTTTTGTTTTTCAGTTTAAAGTATTGGCAACGATTTTGTGTAAAATTAACTTGATGAGATTGTTTTACCTTTTACCTTTTATCTTTTACCTTTTACTTTCAGCGGCTTGTCGCCCAGCTGCCGCCCCGGTGTCTGTTTCTAACAAACCCATTTCTATCAATAATATTTCGCAAGCTAATTTACCTTTACCGTCAGACAAAGATATTGAGAAGTTAGGTTGGAGAACCTCAAATGGCGAAGAAAAAAAGCTTTCCGATTATCGTGGCAAAGTTCTTGTATTAGATTTCTGGGCAACATATTGTCCGCCGTGTCTTGAAGAAATTCCGCATCTGGTCAACTTACAAAACAAATATCGAGACCAAAACTTTGAAGTTATCGGCTTACACGTCGGCGGTGAGGAAGATTTGCCGAAAGTCCCCGCTTTTATCGAAAAATTGAAAATGAATTATACCCTTGCTTTCCCAGAGGACAAATTAACAAATGTTTTGTTTGGCGGACAAACAGCCATTCCGCAAACTTTTGTTATTGACCGGAACGGAAATTTAGTAGAAAAATTTGTTGGTTATGATCTAAAAGTCAAAAATAATTTGGAAAAGGCTGTTGAACAATTACTCACCAAATAATTTTTAGAGCATTTGCAAAAAATAGATAATACACCACAGCAAAAAAAACATGCCTGAGCCGAGAAATTTTTCACAAAAAACAATTGTCGGCTGTTACAATCTAAAAGCCTTTTATACGAATCAATCATTTGGAGACTTATGAAACGCATATTTCACGAAAACGGTCTTTCGATTGTATTATTCACTTTGTTCTTTTTCTCGCTTGTCGGTCAGTATTTTACCGGCTACAAGGAATATAACGACGAGCGTCATGCCCATGGCGAAACCGCTGTTAGTTATACGGAATACTTTGGCGAAGGACATTTTATCGAAGCCGTCTTTGAAAATTGGGAAAGCGAATTTCTACAAATGGGAGCTTATGTCCTGCTCACCATTTTTTTATTTCAGAAAGGCTCATCCGAATCCAAATCTCCTGACACCGTCGAGCGTGTCGATATCATACCGGAAGATTCCAAACAAGATAAAAACACTCCGTATCCGGTCAGGCGCGGTGGTCTAATTTTAAAGCTGTATGAAAATTCCTTAAGTATCGCATTACTTTTATTATTTTTGAGTTCGTTCGTTTTGCATGGCATCGGAGGCGCGAAAGATTATAATAAAGGACAAATTCAGCACGGCGAGCCGACGGTTTCGACTCTCGAGTACATCAGCGGATCGCGTTTCTGGTTTGAATCTTTTCAAAACTGGCAAAGCGAATTTTTATCGATTGGTCTGATGGTTGTTTTGTCAATTTATCTGCGTCAGAAAGGTTCGCCCGAATCTAAACCGGTGGACAGCGCGCACAGCGATACCGGAAATAATTAAAAGTATTTTTGTAAAATTTTGAAAGTTTTCAAATGAGTAAAAAAACCCTTGATTCAAGTATAAGAAAATCAAATGTAAAAACGGTCGAACAAATTTCAGCTGGCGGCGTGGCGTTTCGCCAAACCGGTTCGACAATTGAAATTGCCGTGATAGCAGTTAATCCGAGCAGACGCTGGCAGCTTCCGAAAGGCATTGTTGATGCGGGAGAAACTAATGAAATTGCCGCACTGCGCGAAGTGCGTGAAGAAGCAGGCATCGAAACCGATTTGATTGCACCGATTGATACGATTGAATATTGGTATTTTGGCGAGAAAAACGGCGAGCGGGTGCGATTTCACAAACTCGTCCATTTTTATCTTTTGGCTTATCGCAGCGGCAGCGTCGAAGATCACGATTTTGAGGTTGATGAAGCGCGCTGGGTAAAACCCGTCGAAGCCTTAAAATTGCTGGCTTTTCAGGGAGAAAAATCAGTTGTCGAAAAAGCTGTCGAGTTGATTCCCCAGTTCACTGAAAAATAATCACGTCGACATATTTTGCATCTGATAGTCAAAGAAAACCTTTTTAACTGCTCGAATCGTGTTGCAATGAATTTCAACTGTGTCGTTAATATCTAAAGCATAACCGCCGGACATGACCGTCACAATCGGAATTTCCAGCATTTTGGCATATTCAAGTACCGTTTCATCTCTTTGGCGCAAACCGCTAATCGTCAAACCGAGCCGTCCAAGCTTGTCTTTTTCATACGGGTCGGCACCTGCTAGATAAAAAACAATGTCCGGTTCATTCAAGAAGACGCGGGGCAATGCTTCATTTAATATTTCGATGAAATCCTTGTCCGAAGTTTTGTCGGGCAATTCAATATCAAGGCTTGAATTTTCTTTAAACAACGGATAATTTTTCGCTCCGTGCATCGAGAAAGTAAAAATCTCTGTCTCGTCCTTAAATATAAATGCCGTGCCGTTCCCTTGATGCACGTCGCAATCGATTATTAAAAATTTTTTAGCTAATTTGTCGCGCTGCAAAACTCTTATTGCAATTGCTACATCGTTTAAAACGCAAAAACCTTCGCCTCGGTCTGGAAAAGCATGATGCGTTCCGCCCGCAAGGTTTGACGAAATGCCGTTGTCCAAAGCCGAACGCGCCGCATTAATTGTTCCCGAAACCGCAAGAAATGAGCGCCTTACAAGCGATTCTGACCACGGCAAACCGAGTCTTCTAACTTCTTTCACCGTCAAAGTTCCGTCGCGCAGACGTTTTATGTAATCTTCCGTATGAACGAGCAGGACGTCCTTTATCTCAGCAGGGTTTGGCTCGACGATTTCCCCCGGTGATAAGTTTCCCTCTTTGAGAAGCTTATTTCTGACAAATTCAAATTTCTTTATCGGAAAAACATGTCCTTCTCCAATATCGGCATAGTAAAAGGGCGAGTAAAAAATATTAAAAATACTCATTTGCGTAATAATAAATGATGTACAAGCGATATAAAAACCGGTTAGTGATTAAAATTACTAGTGACTGATCATTTATCATCTATTTATGTAAAAGGATTGATTTACTTAAAAAATAGTGCGGTTTATGTTCGGGAAACATAAACCGCGTATCTGGACGGAAGGTTTAGCTGTAGGCAATGCGGAGTGGATAGGCAAAAGGCGGAAAAAACAGGGCAGGCATAATGTGTTGATAAGTAACTCTCCGCATTTAGTTAATTTATCGACACGAGAATCTTTTCAGAAGGACGACTAAGACCGATTTTCTGAGCTTCATGCTCAATCGCGCGTGAATCGGTTTTCAAATCATGTATTTCTTCTTGAATAATCAAGTTTTGTTTGTTTAATCGTTCAACTCCAATACTTAAACGCTCATTTTGTTCAACTTCGACAATCATTTCCGAGTACGCACGAAAGTTAATCGTTATACAAAGCATAAAAGTTATCGAAACAATAACGGCAAACGCAAACCATTGCGGAGTGGCAATCGCACTGCGTTTGACAGTTTTTGCGCGAGTTTGTACGGGCATTGAAACTGCGTGTGAATTATCCCAGTAAGTAGCGACGACCTTGCTCAAGTAACACCTCCAAATCTTCTCTGTTTTCGCTTTCCGCGTAAATTCTAACTAACGGTTCAGTTCCCGACGGACGAAGAAGCATCCAGCTTTTATCAGTAAAAATAAACTTGACACCGTCCAATCTATTTATATTTTCTATTCTGCGACCACCGATTTCCGATGGCTCTCGTAAAAGTTTTTCTTTTAAGCTCCGAGCAATTTCATCGGTCAACTTAACTCCGATTTTGCCTGATTCTAGCTTCCCGACACGACTGTACAGTTCCTCTAATTGCTCGGTTAAACTTTTTCCGCGAACGGCGACTGCTTCCGCTGCTAAAAGGCAAGCTAGAATCCCATCTTTTTCCGGGTAATGCCCTTTAATGGAAAGACCGGCTGATTCTTCTCCGCCTAAAATAATTTTATTTTCGTTGATCAGTTCGCCGATAAACTTAAAACCGACCGGCGTTTCGTAAAGTTTAAGTCCTCTGTTTTCAGCAACTCTGTCAATTAAATGTGATGTTGCAACTGAACGAGCGACACCTTCTTTCCAACCGCGGTTTTCAGCCAAATAATCTGACAAAAGCGCGACTATCTCATTTGGTGAAATAAATTTGCCATTAGCGTCAATAATCCCAAATCTGTCCGCATCACCGTCAGTCGCAAGTCCGAGAGTTAATCCTTTTGTTAAAACTATTTCACGAAGTTCGTCCAAGTGATTCTCGCCAGGTTCAGGTGAGCGTCCGCCAAATGTAACATCCCGCCAATCGTGAATTGTCTCAACTTCTAAATTATGATCTCGCAAACTTTTATCCAAATAACCGCGCCCGGTTCCCCAGAGTGCATCAAAGGCATATCTTCCATTGGCTTGAGCAATTAAATCGAATCGAATTTTGGTTTTCAAATCATCCAGATAAGCCGGACGCGCGTCATACTCTTCAATCGTTCCGCCGATTGCGGTTTCTGCTTGTGAATTATTTACAATAAAGTTTTCAATTTGCTTTGTAATTTCCGGTAAAGCCGGGGCGCCGTCCGCTGTAGAAAACTTAATACCTTGATACTCCGGTGGATTATGCGAAGCTGTAAAATTTATCCCGCCTGCCGCTTTTTCAAGTCTGATAGCATTAGATATGGTTGGCGTGGGAGTTTGATTTTTACAAAGCAACACATGAAACCCTTTGCTTTTAACAATGTGCGCGGCAACTTTCGCGAAATTTTCACCCATAAAACGCGAATCATGTCCTATTATTACAGTTCTGCGATTTTCATCGGAACTATCCTGCAAATATGTACAGATAGCTCGCGTCACCAGACGAACATTCTCGAAAGTGAACTCATCCGCAATAACTGATCTCCAACCTGATGTTCCAAAGCGAATAGCCATAAAAAAACTTCAAAACCATATAAAGTAGAGTAAATCCTTCTAAATTCTAACAATTCCATCATAAGTGCGAATAAGGTTTTTTGAGTGATTTGGTATCATGGAATTTACTTATAGTTACCTACTTAAGTGAGAATGACTGTATCATACAAAAAATTATTGTGTAAAGACATTTATTTTATGATTAACTGTTTTGTTAACAACTATTTATGAAACTTATTTGAGGTAAGCATTTAACTCTGTGCTTAAATATAAACGATAGGTGAACGAAAATCCGCAAATTTAAATTTTGTTATTTTTACCTTATTATTAGTCTGCTATTTAATGTCAACAAATAATTCCCTGTGTAAATTTGTTAAGCAATGGTTTAATTTAATTTTTTAGATAATCTCATATGGCAATTCACTCGTTTGAAACATCATATTTTATCGTGTCAATTTGGGTCAAACTTGCCATATTTGTTCTTTTGTATCATATTGCTCCAAGAGTTTGTGATTTGCAATATCCGGCAATTATCTATAAACCTTTTATATGCAGGCTAATAGAAGTATTATTCTAGCGGCACAGTTTTTGCTTAATAAATTTCCGAAGATATTAATTTATTGAGAGTTTTTTACCTTCACGCTTACAAAAACTAAAGTTAAAAATCCTTTATTTGTTAGTTAGAAAGCAATTTTTCATGGAGATACATCTAAATGAGACCTGTCAAACATTTTGAAAAAAGTTTAACTTATGTCGCAAAGGGCATATTCAAGACCGTAAAATCAGTTAATCAATACAAACCAAATCCATCATTTACACCAAAATGGTCAGATAAGCCTTTGCTTAAATCCTGGCAAAAAACAAAACCGACTCTCGGTTTTCCGCGAACGACTGATTCTCTCTGCCCAAATTGTGTGATTGAAGCACGAGAAGACATTTTGAGTGGTAAAAAGGAAGTCGGCATTTTAATAAATGAAAAAATTGGCGAGATTAAAGCGCAAATTATTGAGCGCGACGGTCAAATCTGGATGATTAAAGACTGTCCGACACATGGGCATTTTGAAGATTTGATGGCGATTGATTCTAAATTTTTACAACATATCGAAGCGAACTTTCCGGGACGCGATATTCAGTCACATAACGACGAAAAATTGCACAATCACGGTTCCTCAACTATCAAATACGGGCGTGGTGCGGTTCTAACGGTGGATTTAACAAATCGTTGCAATATGATGTGCGACCCATGTTTTATGGATGCAAATCAAGTCGGTTTTGTACACGAACTCTCGATGGAAGACGTCAAAGAGATACTTGATAATGCGATTTCCATTAAACCTCGTCGTCAAATGTCCGTTCAATACTCTGGCGGAGAACCGACGCTTTCGCCATATTTTTTAGAATCAATTCGATATGCCCGAAAAGTTGGCTATAATTCTGTGCAGGCGGCGACCAACGGAATTGAATTTGCAAAATCAAAAGAATTTTGTCGTGAAGCTGCTGAAGCCGGATTAAGATTCGTTTATTTGCAATTTGACGGAATCGGCAATGATGCCAACTCGCATCGCCAAATCGGTAACTTGTTTGACGTAAAACTTCGTGCGATCAACAACTTGCACGAAGCCGGTGTTGATATTGTATTGGTTACGACTTTAGTAAATGGCGTAAACAATGACCAGGTCGGTTCGATTATTCGTTTTGCTTTAGAAAATCCGAAGAAGGTTTCATTTGTGTCATTTCAACCCGTTTCCTTTACCGGGCGCGATGAACATATCACCGAACAGAGGCGACTCCAACAACGTTATACTTTGTCACATCTAGCGCAGGATGTTCAGAAACAAGTAGGAATCACTGAACCGACGCGCGATTGGTTTCCTCTATCTTTGATGGGAGCTTTTGCCGATTTTGCCGATTTAGTTCACGGACCGGAAGCCGATTGGGGGCAAGTTTCCTGCGGATGCCATCCGAATTGCGGTGTCGGAACAGCCGTGATGATCAATAAAGAGACAAAGGAAATGGCGCCTGTTCCGCAATTTCTGAATATTCCGAATCTCGTTGAGGATATGAAGCATATTACCGACACAAATCGCGGTAAATGGTTTTCAAACTTTATGATGGGGATGGCTCTTCTAAAAAATTACAATCCTTACGGAGCGCCAAAAAGTTTAACTTTAGGCGGAATTTTGAAGAAGTTTGACAAATCTTTCGGTTTAACCGGAAAGGATTACGGAAAAGTTGACGGCACGCGTACAACCGAAGATATTGAAAAACGTCGTCAAGACCCTTGGAATTTCCTTTTTATTGCCGGAATGTGGTTCCAGGATCTTTTTAATTACGATTTTCGCCGCACTGAAATGTGCATCATTCCCTACGGCACACAAGAAGGTGAAATTTCCTTCTGTGCATATAACACGGGAATCGGTTGGAGAAATATTATTGAGCATATGCACCAAAACGCAACAGTCGCTCAATGGTATAAAGAACACGGTCGCCACGAAGTTTTTGCGCGGGGCAAAGAAGTTGCATTAGGCGACCCAACGCATAATCTAAGATTAAACGAAGTCGATTTATCGCGTCCGAACAAACCGGAGATGGAAGGACCGAAAACTGCTGCCGAAGAAATGCAAATGATGAGAAAACTTTATCAAGAAATGGTGATGGAGAAAAACAACATTAAAGGTGAAAACCTTGTGCAAATCGGCGGAATGAAACGTGAAAAGAAAACTGTTTCAACTTAAATACTCCCACTTCTATTATAGAAGAGCCCTGCGAATATTATTTATTCGCAGGGCTTTTTTTTTACAATTAACAAGCACTGACTTTGTCGTTTAAAGTTATAAAATGCTTGATATAAATTAAGGGTCTAGAGTAGCAAAAGTAATTAGAAGATGATTTTCAGGTGCTAAATTTTTGCTATTAGCCAAGTTTTACGGCATCAAGAAAAATTGCCAAAGTGAGAATCACTTTCTCGAAATTTCACTGGCTTTCTTTTTGCTCGAAACCATTTTAATAAAAAGCGTTGAAGGTTTTCTAACTCTGCTTTGCTACTCTAGACCCTTAATTAATTAATAAATTACGAATGGCTTCAAACAATCTTCATCAATAAAAAATACATTTTCGAATCCATCCTAAAAATTTAAGATTTATTCTAATTTGTAAATTACCCTTTGTAAAACGGAATTTTCATCGTAAATGTCGAGCCTTTATTTAAACCCTCGCTATCGGCTTCAATGACTCCTTTGTGCAGCTTTACAATGTGGTTTGAGATGGTTAGTCCTAAACCTAAACCTCCATAACTGCGTGTGCTGGAAGTATCCGCTTGACTAAATCTATCAAATATGTGAGGCAAAAAATCAGGGCTAATTCCTCTTCCATTATCTTTTACAGACAATTGAATATTGCCTTCATTTTCCAAAGCCTGCGCCTCTACTTTTCCGCCTGAATGCGTAAACTTAATGGCATTCATTAGTAAATTGTAAATGACTATCCTTATTTTATCTTCATCTCCGAGAATATGATGACCGTTTAATTGATTATCCTTTACAAACTCAATACTTTTTTCTCGTGCTTTGAATTCTATTTCTTGAAATGTACGGTCAAACACTCTACAGAAGTCGACCTTTTTATCTTCTATATTAATAATTCCCGAGAGAATTTCAGAATAATTTAGTAATTCTTCGACTAACTTTGTTTGCAGCCGTAAATTTTTATCAATTTTTTCAAGAGCCAATTTTTTTGTGTTGTGCGAAAGATTATCTGTCCTTAAAATTCTAATCCATCCGGCAATCGCATTAAGCGGCGTTCTTAATTCGTGAGATACGACTGCGATAAATTCATCCTTAGTTGAGTTGGCTTGTTCAGCGGCAAAACGCGCTTTCTGTTCATTTTCAAGCAATGCTTGTTTCTGCGTTTCCGATTCAAGTAATTTTGTAGCAGTAGATTGGAGTTTGATTCGAGCCGAAGTTTCCCAATAAGTCATACCAAAAAGCAGAAAACTAAAAATTATTCCGCCTAAGAATATCAAAGGAGTCCAAGCTACACTGGACTGTTCGGTAAAATTTGGCAAAGAGTTATATTCAATAATCCATTTTCTGCCTTCAACAGCCAGTTCCTTTTGAGTTGTATAATCATTATCCATTTGACCCACAAAGTTTTTAATATCATTGTGGATTGTTTGCGAAAGTAAATTTTCAGGTTTTAACTCACCGTCATAAATCTTTACGGAAATACCTGAGGCGGCAGTGGTTTTTTGAATCTCCCGAAGAAATTCATTCGCTCCAAAGGGACTGAAAATATAACCGACTAAATTTTTTCGGCGTTCCTCGATTGAGTTTGGAATATGATTATTTTTATAAATAGGAAGATAAATTATAAATCTTGGTTCAGAATCAATTTCATTTTCATTAACCAAGTTTATTTTTCCGGTGGCAACAGACTTTCCGGAATCTGCCGCTCTTTCCAGCGCTGTCCTCCGATTAGTCTCGGTTGACATATCAAAACCAATTTCCTTTTGGTTTTTTTCATTGGAAGGTTCGAGATAAATTATAGCTTGATAAAAATCTTTGTTAGTTGCAGGAAAAACTTTGAAATCAGCGAAACCTTCCGCCTTCATTTGTTCGACTAATTCATTGAGTTTTAGCGCTGGGACAATTTTGTTATATCCAATACTTTGAACGCCCGCATAATTTTGCTCTAGATTTAAACTTTCAACATAATTGGCAAAACTCTTACGATTTAAATCTACTGACGATTCGACAAACCCTCGCCCACCCTTTAATAGTGCAACATACAAATTTATTTTATTATCAATAGTAGATTGAACTCTACTAATTTCATTCGTAAATCTGATTAAATCTTTATTCCTGGCGCTTTGATAGAAATTATAGGTAATTCCGACTGTTATAAATATGGAGACAGCTAAAAGAAGGTAAGGAAATTTTAGAATATCCGAGATATTATTTGAGTTATTAAATGATTGTGCCACAAACTTACAACCTAAAAACCTTGAAATTCTTTTCTGTAAATGAAAAGTTTTAAATCAAATTTACTTAAAAAGTATTAATTTTATGTGCAATAGTTATGCCGTTTGTTTTTGTCTTGATAATCATAAATTTTGCTATATAAACATATTATTGCCGTTTTAGCCGGACAGTTAAATATTGACAACTACATAGTTTGTATTCATTTTTTACAATGTTGTTCTAAAACACTGCATTAAGACATTCTAAAAATTGAATTGTAAAAAATTCGGTATATAGATTAATATGTTACTTTTAGATTGGTCGTTATTGCCTTTGCAATACTGATTTTGCGAGCTTCAAAATATCCTAAAAATTGAATGGAGATAATAAATGTCAGAAGAAAACAACACTGGAAATAATTTAATCTGGGCGATAACCACTTTGATTATTGTCGCAATAATTGCGGGAGCTTTATATTATAGCGGTTTTCTAAGCCCGAGAAGAGAAAAAGATGTAAATATTGATATAAAAGTTCCGGCTGCTTCTAACTCAAGATAATTATTTAAAAAGAAAATGCCCTTTATAATAAAGGGCATTTTCTTTTTTGAGTTTGGCGTTTGATCTGACTATATTTTATTTTCCAGATTGTGTCGTTTAATCATTCCGTAAAGTCTTGGGCGATATAAACCCAAAAGATTGGCAGCTGCTTGTTTATTGCCGTTTGTGCGTTTCAAAGCTGCTAAAACGACGCTGTTTTCGAGTGAATTAAACACATCATTTTGCTCTGCGCCATTTTCCGGCTCGGACAATCTTTCAACTATAAATTTTCCAACTTCTTCGAACAATTCTTCACTTGATAAATCTTCTTTGTTTAATAAATTAGCATTTTTTCCGTTAGAAATTCCGTGTTGTTCTGTCATTGCTCCGGAAGTTTCACCGTTATTTTTTTCCGATATACTTGCCAGAGAAATTGAACTGGTAAAGTTTTTTGGTATATTTAATTCATTAATTCTCCCGCTTTTGCTCAGCAAAACAGACCTTTCGATATTGTGCTGAAGTTCTCGGACATTTCCCCGCCAGTTATAATTTAGCATCTGGTCAAACGCTTGTTGGGAAAATTCACAAGAACTACGTTTGTATTTTTCGGCGTATATTTGCAGAAAATGTTCGGCGAGCATCGGCACATCTTCCATTCGTTCACGGAGCGGCGGAATTTTAATCTCGATTGTATTAATGCGGTAATATAAATCTTCTCGCAAGCTTCCGTCCTGAATAGCTTCAAAAGGATTTCGGTTGGTCGAGGAAATTAATCTGAAATCAACTTCCTGAGGCTTTTCGCTGCCGACACGATAATAAATTCTCTCTTGCAAAACACGCAGAAGCTTTGGCTGCAACTCGACAGGCATCTCGCCAATCTCATCGAGAAGAAGACTGCCGCCATTTGCCTGTCCGAGAAATCCAGCCTTGTCAGCAGTCGCTCCCGTAAAAGCGCCTTTTGTGTGACCGAAGAGTTGAGATTCGATCAGCTCTTTTGGCAAAGCAGAACAATTTAGTTTTACAAAAGGTTTTTTCGACCGGTGACTTTTGTAATGGATAGCATTAGCAATCACCTCTTTCCCGGTTCCTGATTCCCCAAGAATAAAAATATTCGCATCCGATTCGGCAACGCTGTCAATAATTTCAAAGATGTCCTGCATTGAACGGCTTCCGCCAATAATACCTTCGTAAGAAGCTCGACTGGTAAGTTTTCCGCGCAATTCGCGAATTTCTGCTGTCTGTTGCTTTCGTTCAACAGCTTTATCGATTAAAACAAGTAATTCTTCAAA
>MWVV01000167.1_pt1 | contig 23654 bp, 34 predicted proteins | sample 1047281 | NCBI WGS metagenome assembly MWVV01 (sample SAMN06349986, study PRJNA376086) | soil metagenome | isolation source: PT-2 sample Antarctic (ecotone) soil | place: Antarctica | collected 2015-01-13 | reverse complement strand
TTGCGTGCGTTCGCGCCGCACAGCTGTGATGACACACGGACGCGTTATTCGCAGTCGGAAAATTCGATGGGTTATGAGCGAGCATTGTTCTTCAGAACTCTCTTGGTTCCATTGGCTCGCCCGATGTTTTTTGATCGCGAGAACCCGTCACCACGAAGCTTTTTGAGTGCATTTACTACGTGTGTCAAATAAAAGAGATTGCGGCGAACCGACCTCAGTGGAGGCTACGTGTTGTAAGGGACTGATGGCCTGCACACTCCAGGATGAAAAAGCGCGACCGCGAACGAAGAGCGTTTTTGTGTCTCTGCTGCTCGCGGGGATCGCGATTGCCTCCACACTCACGGCGAATCCGCAGAAGTTAACCCCGGCAATGCATCGACCCACAGTAGCAGTGCGAACCACGCGAGCAGAGAGCGCCGCACCAGAAGCAGGCGCGGGCGCTGAGTCTATTAAGGGCGGAACTAATCAACCCGCTCAATCTGCACCCGCAGGGATGGTTTGGATTCCCGGTGGTGACTTCGCGATGGGTAGCCAAGATGCAGGCGCAGTGAAGTGCGATGGCCCGGAGGCGAAGGCGGATGCTCTCCCGGTTCACCAAGTCCATGTCGATGGCTTCTGGATGGACGAGAGCGAAGTAACAAACGATCAATTCGCGGAGTTCGTGAGGGCGACGGGCTACGTTACGATTGCCGAACAAGTGCCGAAGGCGCACGAGTTCCCTGGCGTGCCAAGCGAAAAGCTTGTGGCAGGGTCCCTGGTTTTCACGCGCGCTGGCGCTCCGGTGCGCTTCGACGACTATCGGCAGTGGTGGCGCTATCAAGAAGGCGCAAACTGGCGTCATCCCGAAGGGCCGCGAAGCGACATCCTTGGTCGTGGCAATTACCCGGTGCTGCATGTCGCTTATGACGACGCAGCGGCTTATGCAAATTGGGCAGGCAAACGATTGCCTACCGAGGCTGAGTGGGAGTTCGCAGCCCGCGGCGGACTTTCGGGAAAGGTGTATGCGTGGGGCGACGATTTCCGTCCCAGTGGCAAGTGGATGGCAAATACGTTCCAGGGCCGTTTTCCTGTCAAGGACAGCGGCGAAGACGGATTTGCCGGTATCGCGCCAGTGAAATCATTTCCGCCAAATGGCTATGGCGTCTACGACATGGCAGGCAACGTCTGGGAGTGGTGCAGTGATTGGTATCGCGCGGATTGGTATTCGGATATGGCTGCGCAAGGTGCTGTAGCCCGGAACCCAACCGGCCCGGTAAGCTCCTTTGCTCCTGACGCTCCCAGCGAAGACGAACGCGTGCAGCGAGGCGGCTCTTTTCTCTGCACGGATCAGTACTGCACACGCTACATGGTGGGCACCCGTGGCAAAGGGGAGGTGAACACGAGCAGTAACCACGTAGGGTTTCGCTGCGTCCGCGATGCTTTGGTCACGCCGGCGCAAAAACAGGTACGGTGAGCGTCATTCATTCCTCAAGACTCCACGTAAGCCGCCCACCTCCAGAGCCCAATACAGCTGAGGCGGACATCGCTGTTCTGTCCGCGTGCTGGTCTTTGTAGTGTCAGCGTTTCGCTACTCCCGCCGCGAAAAGAAGATCAAACGAAGACCTGAGACGCGAGCGCGTCGTAATTCCCGCTTGTGGCTACAAGCTCTGCCTCGACTTCGCGTATGGCATCGCTGAGCTCTTGCAGCGCATCGCGCAGTCGAGCCGCTCGCATCATGTTTATAGGAACACTTTGGCTCCGAAAATGTGTCTACCCTTCTACTCGTAGACGAACGCAACCTTGTTGCGCCGCCGCGACGAGGTGCAGCGTTTTCGCTGGAGCCTGCGCGAGCTGCCCGTGGTATCGCCGTTCTCGTTCGCGATCTACGCAAGCAAGATCAAGGAAACCATGATGCTGGAGGATCCGGGCGCAGCGATCGAACGCATTTACGCAGAGATGTATGCGCGCGTGCGGGACGTGACGAAAGGAAGTTGAGTCCTTCGCGCTCGCGCTCGTGTTCGCCCCCGATCGACGAACATAGAGCACGCTGAGACGGACGTGATTTTCGGCAGATGCTCCAAGACGATGACGATGACGAGCAGGAGGATGAGGACGATTACGAGCAGGAGCACGAGCACGAGCACCAGTGGGAAAAACAAGAAATGGCGGATCTTGCGATCCACCCGCTCCCGCTTACTGAGCTGAGCTTCTCCCTAGCTTTTTGCTCTGTGAAACTACTTCGTTCAGCTTGAAGATCGGCAGGGACATCGCGATCACGATCCCACCTACAATTACCTCAAGAAACATGATCAAGAGCGGTGCGATCAACGAGGCGAGAGCGTCGAGCATTGCTTCGATTTCTTCGTCCCAGAATCCGCCATTTTCTCGAGCATCGTGTCGATCTTGCCAGTCGCTTCGCCCGCAGAAACCATGCGCAACATCATCGGTGGAAAGATCGGTTTTTTCGATAAACGCGACGGAGAGATTATCGCCTTTCTCCACTATCCGGCTGAAGAGCGGCGCAGTTGAACTGAGCTGCGCGTGAGAAACGCACAATGCACTGAGCAGCGCCACCCGCACATGATCTCGTTGAGACAAGTGGACATAAGGTGATGTGAAGAAAAACTGCGGCAGTCCCTAAGACAAAAAGCAGACCAGCCCTCTGAGACGCTTGGGAAGTGCAGTGCGTGCGCCCCGCGCGAAGAGACACCTGCCTATGACGCCGTCCGTGCGGCTTCGATGAAAGCCCGCATTCGTGCGTGATCTTTCTGCCCGGGTGCGCTCTCCACGCCAGTGGTTACATCCACACCGAACGGCCGCACTTCTCGCACTGCTCGCGTGACATTCTCCGGTGCGAGACCGCCGGCAAGAATAACGCGGTGCTGTGGGTGCGCCAGGATGAAACGCCGCGCCACCGTCCACGGGAATGTCTGGCCCGTGCCGCCGAAAGAATCGGCAGACGCGGAGTCGAGCACGATCCATTCGGTCGCATACGGGAAAACGTGCGGGAGCGAAGTCTCCGTGGTGACCGGAATCGCCTTGGCGAAGCGAATCCTCTCCTTTGCGAGTTGTGCGCAAAATTCCGGTGATTCACTGCCGTGCAATTGGAGTGCCGAGATGAACGGCAGACGCGCAACCGCGAGGGCTTCATCCAGGCTAGGGTTCACCATCACTGCAACTCTGCCAGTGTGCGCTGGAATTGCTTGGACCCATTCCGCCGCCCGCTCAAGATCTAGGTAACGCTTGCTGCCGCGGAAACAATTTAATCCGAGTGCATCCGCGCCGGCTTGTACCGCAGCTTCGGCATCAGGTGCATTCGTGATGCCGCAAATCTTGATTCTCAAACGCCGAGGATTGGCTGGGTCACCGCCGAACACAGTGCAGGGTTCCGTGAGGTCAGGGTGTTCTCAAGTGCCAAGCGGCGGCTTGCTAAAACTTGCCGCCGCCACGTCGCTTCGAAAAGCGTGCGGCGGTGGTAAGCAGAGTGGCAGCACGTTATCTCCGCGTCCCTTCATCCGAGTCTACGACCCGTCCCTCTACCGGTTTGATCTGCGTGTGATGGGTCAAGACATGCACACGGCCATCACTCCCGCGGAAGAACGCACTTAGCATCCAGCTGATGATTCCAATCACGATCGCCCCCCAAAACGCACTGCCGAAGCTGTCGACGTGAAATGACGGAACGAATGTCGGCACGAACAGGAGCATGAGGCCATTCACGACCAGAATGAAGATTCCGAGCGTGAACAGGATGAGCGGTGCACTTAGAAGAAGGAGAACGGGACGGACGAAAGCGTTTAGGATTCCGAGCAGAAGCGCTGCACTCAGTAAACCGCCCAAGCTGTCGTAGCGAATGCCGGGGTTAATTGCAGATGCGCCCATGACCGCGACGGTGGTAACCAACCAGCGGAAGATAAAGTGGCGCACGCGCGCACCGTACGCGCAAAGGCGTGCGGGACGCAAACGCTTGACGGAAAATCCGCTTGCAAAGGCGCTCGCCCCCGCTAATCGGTTGCGCACAATCACTCCAATGACTCCGCGAAAAAATTCCAAGGACGAACAAAGAAACGGCAACGGCTCGGCGGAGCTTCAGGCGCCTGAAACGCGGACCCCTGAAGCTGCGCCGCGGCCAAAGAAGCAGACTCGCGTCGCGAAGGGCAATTCGGGCAAAGGCACCGCCTTGAAGAACGCGGGTAAAAAAGGCGCGGCGAAGAAAGTTGCCACGAAATCTAGCGTGCCCGGTCGTGCGGAAGAGAAGTATGAGCCATCCGACGCGGACATTCGACTTCGCGCTTACTTCATCGCGGAACGGCGCGTGCAGATGGCGTTACAAGGTGATCCCGGAAAAGATTGGGTGGAGGCGCGGCAGCAGTTGCAGCAGGAAGCGTCGCGCCAGAGCGTGTCATAGGGGATGGCGTATTCAGCGACGAATTCGCACGCTCATTCCCGCGTCGGCGAAGTATCCCCTTCGCACCGCGAGAACGAACAAGCGTCTGGCGGGTGACGCGCAATCGGGCAACATCGTCCTCTAGAGCATGGATGCGCTTTGCCTTGGTCTCCGGCACCAAGTAACTGAACGCTTGCGGGGACGCTCCCGGAGTTTCAAGCTTCTCCAATGCGGGAAATTTCTGCGCAGCTCGCAGCCGCCCTTCGCGAGCGGATCGGCATCATCCGCGATGAAGAGAGCCGTCGCGATCCAATAAAGCACACCACCCGCTTGCAGGTCGTCTCCGAGCGCATCGAAGCGCTCGCGCGCCAAATGCCAGCGGACATCAATCCGCAGCTGCGTCACTTCTTGGAGCGACGCAGCTACTCGAAAGCGCTCGAATTCATAGAGGCGCGAGTGCCAGGCGCCTGACCCGTGGTCCTATTCCTCCCGTGTAGCGAGGGCTGACACAGCGCCGCTGCGAATCAGCGCGAGTACAACTCGACGATCAACTGCTCGTTCACCATCGGCTGCATTTCGTCGCGCGCTGGAATGCGCGCTACTTTTCCTGTCATCGCATCACGATCTGCGACGAGCCAATCCGGCACTGGCGCAATCTGCGTAAGCTCGAGATTTCGCAAAGCTAGCTGCCGCGATTTCGGCTTGTCTTTGATTCTCACCTCGTCGCCTGCTTTCACATTGAACGAAGCGATGTTTACGCTCCGGCCATTGACCTGCACATGACCATGCGAAACCAACTGACGAGCGCCGCTCCGCGTATTCGCCAGGCCGAGACGGAAGACGACGTTGTCGAGTCGGGTCTCAAGGAGTTGCAAAAGCGTTTCGCCGGTGACGCCGCGTCGTTGCAGCGCCGTGTGGAAAATGCGTCGGAATTGTTTCTCGAGCAGGCCGTACTGGTAGCGCAGCTTTTGTTTCTCGCCCAGCGCGACCGCATAATCCGACTGCTTGCGCCGTGAGCCTTTCGGCCCATGCATGCCGGGAGGATAATTCTTTCGCTCGAGAGCTTTCGCTGGTCCGAAAAGCGGCACGCCATAGCGGCGGCTGACTTTGGTTTTTGGTCCGGTGTATCTGCCCATTCGGTAGGTGGATAGTTAAGGGTTTACTCGCGAAGCTTGGGAGGTTGACAGTTGAGAGGCTCAGACGCGGCGCTGCTTGGGAGGCCGGCAACCGTTGTGCGGAACCGGCGTGACGTCGCGGATTACCGTGAGATCCAGTCCAATGGCCTGGAGAGCACGAACCGCGGATTCACGACCAGCACCTGGTCCGCGAACCAGCACTTCCACTTCCTTAAGCCCATGGCCCATCGCCTGACGCGATGCGTCCTGCGCCACCATCTGGGCTGCGTAGGCGGTGCTTTTCCGCGAGCCTTTGAAACCAACTTTGCCGGCGCTCGACCAGCCAATAACGTTTCCATTCAGATCCGTGATCGTGACAATAGTGTTGTTGAAAGTCGAAAGCACGTGAGCAACGCCGGAGTGCACGTTCTTGCTGCCCTTTGCCTTGATGATTTTCGGCTTCTCGACGTCATTCGGGTCGAGCGAGAGATTCTCTTTAACAGGTTCTGGAGCGGCTTCTTCCTTCTTCGACTTTGCTGTTTTCTTCGCGGGCTTCGGCGCACCGGCTGCGCGAGCGGCAGCGCTGTTTGCTGGTGCGTCGACAGCTGAGGACAACGCCTCTGACGCACCAGGCTCTGCTACCGCAGGCTCGGCCTTTTTCTCCTTTGCCGGCTTGTTCTCCTCAGGGTCTGCCATAATCGAATTTAATGCTCAGTTCCGCGGCTAGGTCTTGCCGGCTTTTGCGTCCTTGTTCCTGATCACCCCAACAGTTTTACGGGGACCCTTGCGCGTGCGCGCGTTCGTCGATGTGCGTTGACCACGCACCGGCAAACCGCGCCGATGCCGAATACCGCGATAACAATTAATCGCCTGCAAGCGCTTAAGATTGCTCTGCAGCTCTCGGCGAAGATCACCTTCGATCAGCAGTTTGTTGCCAGTGATGGCGTGAATGATGTCATTTAGCTGCTGCGGCGAGAGATCTTTTGCGCGCAGATTCGGATCAAGGTTGGTCTGCTCGAGCACGCGTTTCGCCGTCGCCGGACCGATTCCGTAAATATAGGTGAGGGAAGCTTCGATGCGCTTCTCCGAGGGAATTTCTACTCCAAGTAAACGTGGCATCGTATTTCGTCCTTCTTCTTTCGTTAGCCCTGGCGCTGTTTGTGACGCGGGTTCTTGCAAATCACGCGGACAACATTCTTGCGCTTTACGATCTTGCACGCTTCACAAAGTCTTTTTACTGAGGGTCGCACTTTCATAGGTGAAACCGCCGCGAGACAAAAAACGCGGAGGTGACTCCGCGCTGTCACTACCGGCGAAGGTCGTCCGCCACTCCGGCGATCGTAAGGAGGGAGATAGTTAGCAGAAGTTTCAGGTGCCGCAAGATCGGACCGCGCCTATTTTCGCCTTCCCTCACGGGCTTATTTCAGCTGCGTCTTTCCCCGTGCCGTCAGGATCTCGGGCTTGCCGCGGGTAATCAGAACGGTGTGCTCGAAATGTGCCGACGGCATTCCGTCGCCTGTGCAAACGGTCCAGCCGTCGTCCAGCAACCGGACGATTGCGGTGCCGGCGTTGATCATTGGCTCGATCGCGAGCGTCATCCCGGCCTTCAAACGCGGACCGCTTCCACGCTTGCCGTAATTTGGAATCTGCGGCTCCTCGTGCAGCTTGCGGCCCACGCCGTGACCCACAAATTCACGCACCACCGCAAAGCGATGGCTGATCGCCTCGTCTTCCACAGCCGCGCAAATATCGCCGAGCCGGGTGCCTTCTGAAGCGAGCCCAATCGCGCGCCGAAGTGCGTTCTCCGTGACCCGCAAAAGTCTCTCGGTCCCTTCGTCGATCATGCCGACCGCCACGGTGGAGGCGGTATCGCCGACCCAGCCCCCTTCGATCACGCCGATATCCAGCTTAACGATGTCGCCATACTGGATGCGCCGCTGGCTGCCAATGCCATGGACAATCTCGTCATTTAGCGAGATGCAGATGTTTCCGGGGAAGACGCGATGTCCGAGGCGATATCCCAAGAACGCGCTCTTCACCCCCGCGTCCTGCATCAAATCGGCGGCGGCTTCATCCACCTCCTTTGTGGAAATCCCCGGCCGCACCAGCTCGGCTACTCGCTCGAGAATCTCGCTCGCCGTTCGGCAAGCCTGCCTCATTTTCTCGATCTCTCTCGCGCTCTTGATCGGAATCATGCCGCCTGTTCCATCAGACGCGTGAGGTCAGCGAAAATCGCCTCACGCTCGCGATTCCCATCAACCCTGCGTAGCGCGCCGAGTTTTTGGTAAAAATCAGCCAGCGGCTGCGTTTTGGCGTTGAACTCAGCCAGCCGATGCTGAAGCACGGCGGCGTCATCATCTGTTCGCCGCACCAGCGGGCCATCGCAGTATGGGCAGATTGGCCGCTCCGCGAAAACCGCGCTGCTCGCACTGGTGGTGAAGCCACAGGATTGGCATTGCAGCCGGCTCGAGATGCGGTCCGTGATCGTTTGTTCTGAAACGTCCAACCAGATGGCGAGATCAAGCGGAGTCCGATGGCGCTGCAAAATTTGCTGCAAGCTTTCCGCCTGCGGAGTGGTGCGCGGGAAACCATCGAAAACAAAACCGTGTCCTCCGTGCAAACGCAGCCAGTCTTCAATCAAACCAACAATGATTTTGTCCGGCACCAAGTCTCCGCGCTGCGCGGCTTCCGCGGTTTCAATCCCAAGCGGAGTGCCCAGATCTCTTTCTCGCCGTAGAATTGCGCCCGGCGATGTCACAGGAATACCGAAGTGCCGCGTGATCATCTCCGCCTGCGTCCCTTTGCCGGAACCGGGCGCACCGAGAAGCACAAGTCGCCTTCTCACTGTGGCGCGAGCTTCCAGCCTACGTGTTTATTCGCACGCAAGGTATTAGCTTGCGCGACTTTCTCCTGCCAAGCCCACTCCGCGATCCCAGACATGTCAGCGCCCGTAGACGAAAATGGCGACGCCGCCGATGACGAGGACAGCGATCCCGACGTAGAGCCACATCAAGGTCGTCTGGGGCGCTGCTTCTCCGCGATTGTATGAAGCGCGATCGAAGCGGCCACGGATGCGCCCCTTGCGCAAAAAGCCATCGTAATGGCGTTGAATGAGATGGGTCTCGACCTGCCGCATGGTGTCGAGCATTACGCCCACGATAATCAGCAAACTCGTGCCGCCGAAAAACTGCGCGGTGATCTGCGGAACATTCAGACCTTGGCTGAGAAGGCTCGGCAAAATTGCGATCAGCGTCAGAAAGATCGCTCCTGCGAACGTCAACCGGGTCATGGTGAAATCGAGGAACTCAGAAGTCGGCTTGCCGGGGCGGACACCGGGAATGTACCCGCCGTATTTTTTTAAGTCCTCCGCGATCTGCGACGGCTGAAACTGCGTTGCCACCCAAAAGTAGCTGAAGAAGAAGATCATCAATGCCAGAACAACGTAGTGCGGCCAGCCATTCGCCAGCGCATCGGAGATTGTTCGAGCGGTGCGGCTGTTCTGAAAAGCCATGCCGACGATCGTGGTCGGGAAAAGCAGCAGCGCCCATGCGAAGATGATCGGCATGACGCCCGCGTAATTGACCTTCAACGGCATGTATTGCGTCTGCCCGCCGTACATTTTGCGCCCAACCACCCGCTTGGCGTACTGCACGGTGATTTTGCGAACGCCCTGCGTAACCGCGATGACGGCCGCGATGACAATGAAGAGAAACGCGATCATCAACACCAGGATGGCTGGATTGACCTGACTCGTACCGGTCGCGCCCGAGGGAACGAAAGTTTTCCAGGCCTGCGCAAGCGCAGCGGGCAGGCGAGCCACAATGCCGATGGTGATGATGAGCGAAATGCCGTTTCCAATTCCACGCTCCGTGATCTGATCGCCCAGCCACATGAGGAAAAGCGTGCCCGCAGTGAGCGTCAGAACCGTGATGATGCGAAAGGTTATGCCGAGGTCGGCGACGAGTGGGATGCCCAGCTTGTTCACCGTATCCATGATCCCAGGCAGCATGGTTTGATACGACTCCGGATGCTGAAAAGAGACGGCAAGGAGATAGCCTTGGACCACGCACAAAGCGACGGTCGCGTAGCGAGTGATCTGCATGATTTTCTGCCGCCCCCCGTCTTCGCGCGCGAGGCGGCCTAGCTTCGGGATGACGGCGGTGAGCAACTGCAGCATGATCGACGCGCTGATGTACGGCATAATGCCTAACGAGAAGACCGCGCAATTTTCGAGCGCGCCGCCGCTGAATAAGTTGAAGAGCGCCGCCACACCGCCCCCGGTGCTTTGGGAGGCACCACGAAACCACTCCTGCAGCACCGCGGGATTTACGCCGGGCGTGCTGATCGCCGCCCCCAGCCGCACGATCACGACCACGGCAAGCGTAAAGAGAATGCGCCGGCGCAACTCCGGAATTTTGACGGAATTAAGAAACGCCGAAACCATGGCCTAAGCTTTCGTCCCGCCGGTTTGCACTAGCTCTTTTGGGAAAGTGGCTTCCTGGCAGCGGCTTTCTTCGCGCTCCTCTTCGGAGCCGCAGGTTGCGCGGCAGACGCTGGCGGGGCCGCCTTCGCAAAACGCGGGCCATCCGGACGTTTTGTTTCGCGAAGTGCCACTGTGCCGCCTGCGCTTTCGATCTTCGCGCGGGCAGAAGCGCTCACCTTGTGAGCCTCGATTGTGAGCGCATGCGTGAGCTCGCCATCGCCGAGAACCTTCAGGCCAACCACGTTGCCGCGGATTATCTTTGAACTGCGGAGCAGCTCTTCGTTGATCGTCGTTCCCCCCTCAAATCCGCTTAGGTCATCGAGATTGACTATCGCGTAAGTTTTGTGAAAGGCAGCGTTGTTGAATCCGCGCTTCGGCAAGCGGCGGATCAGCGGCATTTGGCCGCCCTCGAATCCGAGACGAATGCTTCCACCCGCTCGCGCCTTTTGACCTTTGTGGCCTTTGCCGCTCGTTTTGCCGTGACCGGAACTCTCACCGATCCCGAGCCGCTTCACCCGATGCTTCGAGCCCGGCCGCGGCCTCAGATTATGCAAACGCATCATGACTGCTCGACCTTTCCATCAGCGTTGTGGCTTGACGGCCGAATGCCACGGGTTTTAAAAATTTCGTCTTTCCGGCGCAAACCACGCAGCGCTTCGATTGTAGCCTTCACAACGTTTGCGTGATTACTGGAGCCTAACGACTTAGCCAGCACATCCCGGATCCCGACCGCCTCAACCACGGCCCGCACACCACCACCCGCAATCACACCGGTTCCTGGCGAAGCCGGGCGCAGAAGCACGCGGCCTCCACCAAACTCGCCAATCGTCTCGTGCGGAATCGTGTTCTCATGGACGGACATCTTTTCCATCCCTTTGCGCGCTGCATCGGATGCTTTCCGGATGGCTTCCGCCACTTCGTTCGCTTTCCCGAATCCGACGCCTACCTGGCCGTCGTGATCGCCAGCGACAATTAATGCGCTGAAGCTGAAGCGACGGCCTCCCTTCACGACCTTGGCGCAACGGTTGATGAACACCACCTTCTCGGTGGTGTCGCCGCGGGCTGCTGAGCTCTTGTCTGTGTGGCGTTCGCGTTGCCGCCCGCCGCCTCCGCCAAATTGCTGTGCCATGAATCTCCTAGAACTTGAGTCCGCCTTCGCGCGCGGCGTCGGCTAGTGCTTTAACTTTTCCGTGATACTGAAAACCGCCGCGGTCGAAAATGACCTTGTCCACGTTTTTCGTCAGCAACCGCTCTGCGACTGCTTTGCCGACCTTCTGAGCTGAAGCGACGTTCGCACCAGCTTTCCCGTTACCTGTGATTGCTTCTTCGGTAGTCCCGGCAGCAGCGAGCGTTCGGCCAGCTTCATCATCGATGACCTGGGCGTAAGTGTGTTTGCCGGAAAAATGCACCGCCAGACGCGGACGTTCGGCGGTTCCGCTCACGCGCTTTCTGATCCTTGTGTGAATGCGATGTCTGATCTGTTTGCGATCGTCCTTCATACTACTGAACCGTCTTGCCTTCCTTGCGGCGAATCACTTCACCGGCATAGCGTACGCCTTTACCTTTGTAAGGTTCCGGGGGGTAATAACGACGAATGTCGGCCGCCACCTGACCGACCGTCTTCTTGTCGATTCCGGAAATGCTGACCTTCGTGTTCTCCGCGACCGTGATTTTAATGCCCGCTGGAATCGAGAACAAAATTGGGTGCGAGAAACCGAGACTGAGGTTGAGGATCTGTCCCTGCACGGCGGCTTTGAAACCGACGCCCTCGATAATGAGGTCTTTCGTAAAGCCCGTGCTCACGCCTTGCACCATGTTGCTGACGAGGCTGCGGGACAGGCCATGCAACGCTTTCACGCTGCGCGTCTCCGCTCCTCGGATGACTGAAATGCGATTGTCCGCCACCGTCGCTTTGATCTCCCGCGGCAGTTGCCAGTTCAGCTTGCCCAGGGGGCCTTCGACGGCTACGCCGCCAGCATCGCTGATGTTCACTTTGACCTTCTCGGGAATCTCGACTGCCTTGTTTCCGATCCGTGACATAATTGAAAGCCTGCTTACCAGATGTAAGCCAGCAGCTCGCCTCCTACGTTTTGCTTCTTCGCTTCGCGACCTGAAAGAATTCCACGGGGTGTGGAAAGAATTGAGACGCCCATCCCGCCAAGGACACGCGGGATTTCCTGCGCTCCAACGTAACGGCGCAAGCCGGGCCGGCTCACACGTTTTAAACCGGTGATCGCGCTCGTTCGATTCGCGATCTTGTTCGTGATCTTAATCCGCGGATGCGCCCCTTCGTTGTCGAGCGCGTAGTCGGTGATGTAGCCCTCCTCTTTCAAAATGCGGATGATCTCCGATTTGATCTTGGAGTAGGGAACGAACATTTCACTCTTCCCAGCCGCGGCGGAATTACGGACGCGGGCGAGAAGATCGGCAATAGGGTCGGTCACGGTGCTCATGGATTAAGCCGCGGGGGAGGCGGCAGGCTTCTTCGCGCGATCGCTGAAAGGCATTCCCATCTCAGCCAGAAGCGACTTGGCTTCCTCGTTCGTCCGCGCGGAGGTGCAGATGGTAACATCAAAACCGATGTTGCGCTTGATTTTATCGAGCTCGACTTCGGGGAAAATCGCCTGATCCGGAACGCCAAGAGTGTAGTTGCCATGGCCGTCAAAAGCCTTGGGTGAAACGCCTCGAAAATCTCGAATGCGCGGGAGCGCCGCTTTAATCAGACGCTCGAGGAACTCGTACATGTGGGCGCCGCGCAGGGTGACCTTTGCGCCGATCGCCTGGCCATCGCGCAATTTGAAATTTGCGATACTCTTCTTCGCCCGGGTCTCAGCCGGTTTCTGGCCCGAAATAAGGGCGAGCTCAGCCTTGGCATCTTCCAAAGCCTGCTTCACGTCGGACTGCGAGCCGACCGAAGTATTGATCACAACCTTCTCCACCTTCGGGATCTGGTTGACGTTTTTGTACCCATGTTGCTTCTGCAACGTGGGAACCACGCGCTCCTTGTAGTCGTCGTAAAATTCGTTCTTCATGGGTTACGCCTCTTCTTTGGCGGGCTTCCGTTTCGCGGGCGCTTTCTTCGCTTTCTCGGCTTTCGGCTTGGCGGCCTTCGCTTTCGGGCTTTTGCCTTTCCCGTCGCGCTCCTTGCGCTCGAGCACCTTCACGTTGGAAATGTGAATCGGACCTTCCCGCTCGGCGATTTTCCCCTGCGGGTTATCCTGCGATTTCTTCAGGTGACGCTTGATCAGCCGAACGCCCTCGATGAGGACACGCTGTTTGCGGGCAAGCACCTCGAGCACCTTGCCCGTGGAGCCACGATGGTTCCCGGCGATCACTTCGACCTGGTCGCCCTTGCGGACGTGCAACTTTATCCGGTTCATACAACGTAAAGGTAGAGCAGCGTCCCGCTTGCCTCACAAAACTTCCGGGGCGAGCGAAACGATTTTCATGAAATTCCGCTCCCGCAATTCACGCGCGACTGGCCCGAAAATACGCGTTCCGCGCGGGTTCAAATCTTTGTCAATGATGACAATGGCATTGTTATCGAATCGTAGAACGGAGCCGTCATCGCGCTTGATCGGATGACGCGTTCGTACGAGGACCGCGCGCACCACTTCACCCTTTTTAACCGTGCCGTTCGCGCTCGCTTCTTTCACGTTCGCCGTGATGACATCGCCAATGCCGGCGGACTGGCTGGTGCCCTGTCCGATCACCCCGATCATTGTGGCCATGCGCGCGCCGCTGTTATCCGCCACGTCGAGTCTGGATCGAATATAGACCATAAAATTCCTCTTCCTCTTGCTCTCAATCTTCTCGCTTACTTCGCGACGACATCGACCAAGCGCCAGCGTTTCAGTTTGCTCAGCGGACGGGTTTCCATAATCCGAACTGTGTCGCCGGTTTTCGCTTTGTTCTCTTCGTCGTGAGCGTAAAATTTCTTCTTCTGCTTCACGATCTTGCCGAACTTCGCGTGCGGCACTCGGGTTACGGATTGAACAACGATCGTCTTGTTCATTCCGCTTGAAATCACCTCTCCAGTCCGCGTCTTCCGCGTTCCGCGTTGCGACTCCGGGTCTTGAGCCGGCGCAGCGGCCTCCGTCATCTGCTGCTCAGGTGCTTCGGCCATGATCTACTTCGCCTCCCTGTTGGCGCGCTGTGAGAGCACGGTTTCGAGTTTCGCCACCTGCCGACGCAGCAAGCGCAAGCGACTCGGCTGTTCGAGTTGCCCGCTCTGCTGCTGCAGCCTCAGGTGCAAACTTTCCTGGCGCAGGTCGCGTTTCTTCGTCGCGAGCTCGTCGGAACTCATCTCCTGTATTTCTTTGAATTTCATTTCGAATTTTGACCGCGGATTACGCGGATTTCGCAGATGCTCTATTAGTGATCTTCTTCTCTTATCCGCGCCATCTGTGTAATCCGCGGTTTTCCTTCTTCGTTAGGCAGCGGCCACGTGGTGACGCGTGAGAAACTTCGTGCGCACCGGCAGCTTGTCGGCCGCGAGGCGAAGTGATTCGCGCGCGATCGCTTCGCTGACACCGTCCAGCTCGAATAAAATGTTACCGGGCCTAACCGTTGCGACCCAGTACTCGGGCGCGCCTTTCCCCTTACCCATTCGAGTTTCGGGCGGACGCGACGTCACGGACTTGTCAGGGAAAATGCGGATCCAAAGCTTGCCCTTGCGCTTCATATTACGCGTCAAGGCAACGCGAGCCGCTTCAATTTGCGTATTGGTAATCCAGGCACGCTCAAGGGTTTGCAGGCCGAATTCGCCGAAGTCGATCCGAAGATTACGCGAAGCGGTTCCCGCGCGGCTCCCCCGCTGGGTCTTCCGGTACTTCACGCGTTTTGGCATCAATGGCATGGCTGTTCCTTGTGTCTAAAACTTCAGGCGTTCTTTAAACTTCAGCCGGCGCTGGTGGCGGCGGAGCTGATGGCTGCTCGGCGGGCGCTTCTTCTTTCTTACAAAGCCAGCACTTTACGCCGATCTTGCCGTAAACCGTGTTCGCCTCCGCAAAGCCGTAGTCGATCGGGGTGCGGAGCGTGTGCAGCGGCACCTTGCCTTCGCGATACCACTCGGAACGCGAGATTTCCGCGCCGTTCAAGCGACCCGAGCTGCGCAAACGGATCCCCTGCGCACCGAAGTCCATCGCGATCTGCACCGCTTTCTTCATCGCACGGCGATACGCAATACGGCGCTCGATCTGCAACGCGACGTTCTCCGCCACGAGTTGCGCATCGAGCTCCGGTGTCTTGATTTCCTGGATGTCGATTTTGATTTGCTTTCCCTGCGCCATCTTCGAGATCTCTTCCGTCATCTTCTCGATCTCAGCGCCTTTTCGTCCGATCACGATTCCCGGCCGCGCGGTGTGAATCGTCACGCGAATGCTGTTCCACGCCCGCTCGATGATGATTTTCGCGACGGCGGCGAACTGCAGCTTCTTCTTCACGTAGCTGCGAATCTCGATGTCGCTGTGCAGGAAACCCGGCAACTCCTGCGGGTTCGCGTACCAGCGCGAGCGCCAGTCGCGGTTCACACCGAGACGAAACCCAATTGGATTAACTTTCTGTCCCATGTTTAAAAAAATTTACTAATTGCTGATCTCTGATTCCGCGACCGGATTATTCGTTTACGTCGGTCCGCGTCGTGAGGTTTGGGTCCGGCGCGTCACCTTGCCCCGCTTCGCCTCCCTTAGTCGGCGGTCGCTTTGGCTGGCTTTTCGCCTTTGGGCCGGGGGCGCTCGTTTTCTTCGCACCGCTTTTCGCGGCGCGCTTCGCTCCGCCTTTAGCACCCGTCGATTTCTTTGCGCCTTTCATCTTCTCACGTTTCTTGATCTCAATTTCATCAGTCAGGATGATGCGGATATGGCTGCTGCGTTTCAGAATCCGGCTGCCACTCCCCCGTGCGCGCGGCATCATGCGCTTCATCGTCGGGCCTTCGCCGACCGTCGCCTCTTTCACGACCAGGCCGTCGACTTTCAGATTAGCGTTGTTTTCCGCGTTCGCGACCGCGCTCTTCAGCGTCTTGTTAATCAATCCCGCCGCTTTCTTCGGGCTAAACGCGACAAGGTCGAGCGCTGCCGAAACCGGCAGTCCCTGAATCGCGCGCGTGACCTCGCGCACCTTGAAGGGCGAGATCTTCGCGTACCTGTATATCGATCGAACTTCCATTTACTTTAAACTCACGTCCTGGCGTGCGTCGGCCTGAAGTCGATCACCCACCTTGATTTTTTCTTTCCCAGAATCCATTTCCTGAATTACCGCGCCGCAAATCTTCTGTCGCACATCCACCACCCGGAGCGTCGCGATCGTCTTGTCACCACGGACGACGCGCAACGGCATCCCGATCTTCACCCCCTGTTTTTCGCCGAGGTTGCCCACGACCAGCGACCACTCGTCTTTCACGCTCACGACGCTTCCATCCATCAAGTTCGGCTGCGGTTCGTTAGGCGCGCTTCCTTTCCCGATTAACTCGTTCATGCTCCGCAACTCCGCTTCCACTTCGGCCCGCGCTTTCGCGTCCCCACCGGACGATGTCTTCAACAACTGCAACATCGCTTCCGTGAGCCGCAGCATCTGGTCGCGATATTTTTCGCGCTCCTTCTGCATCAATTGCAAATCACTCACTGCGGTTAGAAGCCGTTGCTCGAGCTTCGTCTTGTCCTTGCTCGCTGACTCAAGTCCGAGCGCTTCCATGCGCAAACGCAGGTCCGAATACTTGCGGCGAAACAATTCCGCCTCCGCATTCGATTCCGCCAGACTCTCCGTTAACGTTTTCACCGATTCACTTTCCACCGCCAGCTGCTCGGCCAGCTCTTCGCCTTCCGAAGGCACTGCGCCTGCGGTCGCCTGCGCGCCGGAGTATTCAATTTTGGATTCTGACAAAGAACTATTTTCCTGCGCTGCCAGCTCTCCCGCTGCCCAGACGCTCCCTAACAACATGATCGCCGATCTTCGCCTAACGAATGCCGCTGCCGGCAATCGAAAATCGAAAATCGAAAATCGAAAATTCACACCGCTACTTCGTCACCTTGGCGGTGTGTGACCCGTGCTTCTTAAATATCCTCGTCGGCGAAAACTCGCCTAGCTTGTGACCGACCATGTTCTCGGTCACGAACACTGAATTAAAGATCTTCCCGTTGTGCACGAGGAACGTGTGTCCAACAAAATCTGGCGTCACCATCGATCGGCGCGACCAGGTCTTGATCGGCTTCTTAACGCCACCGGCGTTCATTTTGTCGATCTTCTCCAGGAGAAAATCTTCGACGAACGGCCCTTTCTTCAGTGATCTGCTCATTTGAATCTAAACGTTTTCTCTTTCCCTCATCTTCTCCCTAAGGAGAAGGAACTCCCTTTCCTACCGGGAGAGGGCTGGGGTGAGGGTTCTTATCTCATCGAATTACTTCTTCCGCCGCCGCTCCATGATGAAGTGATCGCTCGGCTTATGCTTCGAACGGGTTTTGAAACCTTTGGCCAATTGCCCCCAAGGGCTCGTTAGGTGCTGACGACCGCCGCCTCCCTTGGATTTCCCCTGGCCACCGCCGTTTGGATGATCGATCGGATTCATGACCATGCCGCGAACGTGGGGGCGCTTACCCTGCCAGCGTGTCCGGCCCGCCTTGCCGCTGACCACGTTCATGTGATCGACGTTGCCCACCTGCCCAATCGTCGCGAAACAGGTCTCGTGAATCCGGCGGATTTCACCTGAGGGCAACTTCACGAGCGCGTAGCCCGCTTCGCGGTTGTTCAAGGTCGCTTGCTGTCCAGCGCTGCGCGCGACCTGACCACCACGACCCGGTGCGAGCTCGATGTTGTGAATGTTGGCCCCGAGCGGAATTGTGCTCAGCGGAAGCGAATTGCCGAGGTCCGGTGCAGCCGTTGGGCCGGACATGACGCGTGCTCCGGCCGCGAGGCCGTCTGGTGCGAGGATGTAGCTCATCTCGCCATCGGAATACTTAATCAGGGCGATACGCGCCGAACGGTTCGGATCGTACTCGATCCCAACGACTTCAGCGGCGACGCCATGCTTGCGGCGCTTGAAGTCGATCTTGCGATACTTCTGCTTATGTCCGCCGCCAATGTGACGGGAGGTCAACCGGCCGTTATTGTTCCGGCCACCGCTCCGTTTTTTAACTTCAGTGAGGCTCTTGTGCGGCTTCGACTTTGTTGACGTGATCTCCGCGAAAGTCGGGAGCGTCTTGAAACGCAGCGTCGGCGTGAGCGGGCGGTAATTGCGTATGGCCATGGCGGTTAAGAATTCGAAATCCGAAACTCGAAATTCGAGACAAATCCGAACCGCGAAGCGGCAAGTGCCGAAAGGGATCTCCCGCCGGTCTGGGTCTGTTTGAAATCTTGAAGATTAATCATTCGAGATGGTTTCGGACTTCGGATTTCGAACTTTCTACACGAGATCGATCTTCTCGCCTTCTTTTAGCGTCACGATCGCCTTCTTCCAATGCGGCTTACGGCCGAAATCAGCGCGGCGTTCTCGCTTCTTTTTGCCTGCGTAATTGGCGGTATTCACCGCCACAACTTTCTTGTTAAAGAGCTGCTCGACGGCGCGTTTGATCTCGATCTTGTTCGCCTTCGGGCTAACGCGGAAAACGTATTTGTTCTGCTTCTCGCTCAGGAGGGAGGCTTTCTCCGTCAGGGACGCCGTTTGGATGATATCGAATACGTCCTTCATTCGCGCGCTCCTTGATCTGATGCCTTGCTCTTCGTCCGAGCGGATCCGCTCACCCTACCTTCTCCCTGCGGAAGAGGAGAACGCGCGGATCGTTTGCTTGAACCACGCCCGCCGCTCGCAGCATCCTCTCCCTCGGGGAGAGGAGGACGCGAAGCGCCAGATGAGGAGGAGGTGGTTCTTTCTCCGAGCGTCTCGAGCGCTTTGCCCGTAACCAAAATCTTGTCGAACGCGAGCAACTGCTCCGTGTTAACGTCGTTCGCGGTCGCGAGCAGCACCGGCTTCACGTTGCGCGCAGCCCGATAGGTGTTCTCGTCGAACGAGTCCGAAATCAGCAGGACCTTCTTCGCGTCGGTCTGCTCCTTCAGCAGATTCAGGAACGACTTCGTCTTCGATTCTTTTACCGCGAAGGTGTCAATTGTCAGGACGTCCCCCGCGTTGATGCGTTCCGTCAGTGCTTTCTGGAACGCGAGACGACGCACAGTCTTGGGAACCTTTTTCGAATAATCGCGCGGCTTCGGGCCGAACACGACCCCGCCGCCACGCCAGATCGGCGAAGACTTGTAACCGGCACGCGCACGGCCGGTGCCCTTCTGACGCCACGGCTTCGCGCCCGAAAGGGCTACTTCCGCCTTCGTCTTCGTATTCGCCGAGCCGGAACGACGCGCTGCGCGCATCGCGATTACGGCGTCGTGTACTGCCTGAGTCCCGCGGCCGCCTTCGATCAACGTGATCTTCGCCTCGCGCGCTGCGTCTGCCGTTAAAACCTTCGCGCTCATTTCTTGGTAGCGGCGGCGCCCCCGCCGCCGATCTGAGCTTCCGCCTGCGACGAGGTCGTCACAGCCACAGGCTTCTTGATCGCCGGCCTAACGACCACAAAACTGCCATTCGCGCCCGGGACCGCGCCGCTGATTAAAATTACCTTTTCGGTCTCGCGCACCTGCATGACCTGGAGATTCTGCACGGTCACACGTTCGTCGCCCATGTGACCCGGCATGCCCATGTTCTTCCAAATCCGGCCCGGCGTGGAACGATTGCCGATGGCGCCGTTGCGGCGGTGCGTCTTCGAACCGTGCGCCGCGCCCTGGCCCGCAAAATTATGCTTCTTCATCACGCCTTGGAAACCTTTGCCTTTCGATTTCCCGATCACGTCGACCCAATCGCCCGGCGCGAACTGCGTCACGCTGAGGTTGATCTCGCCTTCGGGCGCATCTTCCTTGAGCCGGAATTCGCGCATCAGCTTCTTTGGCTCGGAACCCGCGGCGGCAAACTCGCCCAGGAGCGCTTTGTTGACGCGCGATTCCTTCTGTGCGCCGAATCCGACTTTGACGGCCGAATAGCCGTCGTTGTCGGCGGTCACGCGCCTAACGAGCACGTTGTCACCCGCCGCGATCACCGTCACCGGACGCAGCTTGCCATTCGCGTCGTAGACGCTGGTCATGCCGATTTTTTGTCCTAAAAGTCCGATGCTCATGTCTGTGGGCTTGCAAAAGGGTGAAGGGCGAACGCTAAATCTTCGGGGCACGGGCCTCTGGCCTGTGCGGCGACCGGGGGTTTCGCCTGGTTTCGACACGGCAGGCGAGACGCCCGTCAGCCGCACAGCCGGGACGGCCGGGCTCCGACGCCTCGCTCATTGCGTTGTCAAGGTTCAAACTCATCAGATCTTGATCGTGATGTCGACACCCGCCGGCAGGTTCAGCTTCTTCAGCTCGTCGACCGTCTTCGCAGTCGGTTCAATGATGTCCAGGAGGCGCTTGTGCGTGCGGATCTCAAATTGATCCATCGACTTCTTGTCCACATGTGGAGAGCGATTGACCGTGAATTTCTCGATCAACGTCGGAAGTGGAATCGGACCTGCGACCCGCGCGCCGGTGCGCTTTGCGGTCTCAACGATGTCCACCGCCGATTGGTCTAGCATCCGATGATCGAATGCCTTGAGACGAATCCGAATACGTTGCCCGCTGGCCATTACTTGGTCTCCTTCTGGTCGAGCACGGCCGCGACGAGCTGCTGCGGCACCTGCTCAAAATGCGACGGCTCCATCGAGTAGCTCGATCGACCTTTCGACAACGACCGAATCGCCGTCGCATAGCCGAACATTTCCGCCAGCGGCACTTCGGCCTGGATCATGGTGAGGTTACCCTTCACTTCGATGCTGCCAATCTTGCCGCGCCGACGATTCAAGTCGCCCATGATGTCACCCTGATATTCTTCCGGGGTCGCGTTCTCGACCTTCATGATCGGCTCGAGCAGGATCGGCTTCGCCTTCTTGAAAGCGTCCTTCACCGCGAAAATCGCCGCGAGTTTGAACGCCATTTCGTTCGAATCAACGTCGTGATACGAGCCGTCCACGATATCGACGTTGGCATCGATAACTTGATAGCCGCCGATGACGCCGTTGATCATCGCTTCTTCGATGCCTTTCTTGCAGGCCGGGATGTACTCCTTCGGGATGTTGCCGCCCACGACCTTGTTCTCAACCGTGATGCCCTTGCCGCGCTCGTTAGGCTGAACTTTGATGATGACGTGGCCGTATTGACCGCGGCCGCCCGATTGCTTGATCAACTTGCCCTCGCCATCGGCTGGGGCGGTGATCGTCTCGCGATAAGCGATCTGCGGTTTACCGGCGTTCGCGTCCACCTTGAACTCGCGGAGCATGCGGTCGCGGATGATCTCGAGGTGCAGCTCGCCCATGCCAGCGATGATCGTCTGGCCGGTGTCTTCGTGGGTGAACACTTTGAAAGTTGGATCTTCTTCCGAGAGACGCTGCAGGGCGACGCCCATTTTCTCCTGATCTTGTTTCGTCTTCGGCTCGATCGCCATTGAGATAACCGGATCGGGGAACGACGGCGGCTCCAGCAGGATTGGAAAGTCTTCGTCGCAGAGCGTATCGCCCGTCGTGATGTTCTTGATCCCGACGATGGCCGCGATGTCACCCGAGAAGCAGGTGTCGATGTCCTCGCGCTTGTCCGCCTGAATCTGAATCAAGCGGCTGATGCGCTCGCGCTTGTTCGTGCGCGGATTGTAAACGTTATCGCCTTTACTCAGAGAACCGGAGTAGACGCGGAAGAATACGAGCTTGCCGACGAAGGGATCGCTCCAGAGCTTGAAGGCGAGGGAACAAAACTTCCCATTATCGTCCGTCGGCGCTTCCATTTTCTCATGCGTGTCCGGCTCCATCCCAAGCGCTGGCGGAATATCGAGCGGACCGGGCAGGTAATCGATCACGGCATCGACCAGATATTGCACGCCCTTGTTCTTGAAAGCAGACCCACCAACAACCGGCACAAATTTGTTCGCGATCGTCTGACGCCGAATGCCGGCTTTGAGCATCTGCGGCGTAATCTCCTTCTCTTCCAGGACCGCCTCCGCGACCTCATCGTCAAGGTTGGAAATCTGCTCAACAAGCGTCGCGTAGGCCTTCTCAACTTCCGCCTTGTTCTCTTCAGGAATGTCGCGGACCTCGTAAACCGAACCCATCGAGTCGTCGTCTAGATAGAAGACGGCTTTCCGGTTCACGACATCGAGCTGGCCTTTGAGATAGTCCTCTTTGCCGAGCGGAATCAGAATCGGCCACGCGTTTGCGCCGAGTTTCTTGTGCATCGAGTCGATGGAGGCATCAAAGTCCGCGCCGACGCGATCCATTTTGTTGATGAACGCGATCCGCGGAACGAGATACTTGTTCGCCTGACGCCAGACCGTCTCCGATTGAGGCTGCACACCCGCCACCGCGTCGAACACCGCGATCGCGCCATCGAGCACGCGCAATGAACGCTCCACCTCGGCGGTGAAATCGACGTGACCAGGTGTGTCGATGATGTTCACGCGCATCTTCACGCCTTCAAACATCTTGTAGACACCCGGCTCCGGCTTCTGCATCCAAGCGCAGGTTGTCGCGGCGGACGTGATCGTGATACCGCGCTCGCGTTCCTGCTCCATCCAGTCGGTGACGGTGGTGCCTTCATGCACCTCACCGATCTTGTGGATCATGCCGGTGTAGAAAAGGATGCGCTCCGTCAGCGTCGTCTTACCGGCGTCGATGTGCGCAGCGATCCCGATGTTCCGCGTCTTTTCGAGGGGGAACTTACGGTCCGGCGAATTCGGATTCGTCGTTGCCTGAGGTTTATCGAGAGTCGCAGTAGCCATTCGGTTAAAAATTCGGAATTCGAAATACGAAATCAATCCCGAGTGAGGAATAAGCAAACGCGGTCGTTGCGATCGGAGTATTTCGGACTTGCTGAGTCTTCACTGTTTCGAGTTTCGAATTTCCGCATCGCGGCGTTACCACCTGAAATGGGCAAAGGCGCGATTCGCTTGCGCCATTTTGTGCGTGTCGTCGCGCTTCTTGATCGCGTTGCCTTGACCAGCCGCCGCGTCTTTCAATTCCGCCGCGAGCGCGTCGGCCATCGGCATGCCGCGGCGGTTATCGGCGTAGGTTACGATCCAGCGCATCGCGAGCGACACCTGACGTGCCGGCGTCACTTCCATCGGCACCTGATAAGTCGCACCGCCGACGCGACGTGACTTTACCTCGAGACGCGGCCGGACGTTTTCGAGCGCTTTATTTACGACTTCGAGCGGATCAACCGCGTCGGAATTCTCCCGCGACTTCTCGATTGCAGTGTAAACGATTCGCTCCGCGAGGGACTTCTTCCCCCGCTTCATCACGGTAGAGATCAGGCGCGCGACGGCCACGCTGCCATAGCGCGAGTCGACCTTCTCCTCCTTCTTGTACACTTTCCGCCGACGAGACATGTGATTTCGTTTCCGTACCTATGAAATAGCTGAGCTCTTACTTCTTCTTCTTGCTGCCCTTTGCGCCGCCCGCGGCCGACGCATCGCCCCCGGCTTTCGGACGCTTCGCGCCATACTTCGACCCGCTCCGGAGATCGTGAAGAAGGAACATCGCCTCGGTCACGATTGCCGCTGTGGTAACGACGCGGCCCTTCAGATCGCCGAGCTGTTTCTGAACGAAGGCGTGAGAGGAATCCGAAGCGTCCAAGAGCGCGACCA